>Ga0079226_10000742_pt1 | contig 23826 bp, 21 predicted proteins | sample Poulit2014_FD_76345 | JGI IMG/M metagenome (GOLD analysis project Ga0079226, IMG submission 76345) | Agricultural soil microbial communities from Georgia to study Nitrogen management - Poultry litter 2014 | ecosystem: Environmental > Terrestrial > Soil > Agricultural land | place: USA: Georgia...
AAGTAGAAGAGGTAGAAAAAGAAGAAACAGAAGAAGCTACCCAAGAAGAATCTGGTGAGAAAGTAGAAGCAAGTAAAGAGTAGATTTACAGAAACAGGTGATAAGGGGGATAAGCCTTTTATCACCTTTTTTAAAGGAACATTACGATAAAGGAAGCATTTTATTTAATTAGGAGGATGTATAATGGCTATTACTGCGAAAATGGTTAAAGAATTACGTGAAAAAACAGGTGCAGGAATGATGGACTGTAAAAAAGCTTTACAGGAAACGGATGGGAATATTGACAAAGCAATTGATTTCTTGCGTGAGAAAGGAATTGCAAAAGCTGGAAAAAAGGCTGATCGTATAGCGGCAGAAGGAGCCACATATGTTGAAATAGATAATAACACTGCGGTTCTGTTAGAGGTGAATTGTGAAACAGATTTTGTTACAAAAAACGACCAATTCAAAAAACTATTAGCTGAACTTGGCAAGCATATTGTTAAACAAAAGCCTAACGATGTTGAAGAAGCTCTACAACAACCGTTACATGGTGAAGGAGATACGCTTGAAACATATATTAAATCAGTTGTTGCTACAATTGGAGAAAAAATTTCTCTACGTCGCTTCACTTTATTAAATAAAACAGACAATGATGCTTTTGGTGCATATCTGCATATGTGCGGACGTATCGGTGTACTTACAATGCTTGAAGGAACTACAGATGAAAATGTTGCAAAAGATGTTGCAATGCATACGGCAGCAGTAAATCCACGCTATATCTCACGTGATGATGTACCATCAGAAGAGGTTGATCGTGAGCGTGAAGTATTGAAAACACAAGCCCTAAATGAAGGTAAACCAGAAAACATAGTAGAAAAAATGGTTGAAGGACGTTTAGGTAAATTCTTCGAGGAAATTTGTTTGTTAGAACAAAACTTTGTTAAAGATCCTGATATGAAGGTGAAGAAGTTTGTTGCAGATAAAGGAGCTACAGTAAAATCATTTGCGCGTTATGAAGTTGGAGAAGGAATGGAAAAACGTGAAGATAACTTTGCAGAAGAAGTTATGAACCAGATGAAAAAATAATGCCATAAATAGGGAACGTATTGTTCCCTATTTCTAAACCATTATAGAAATCTCTGTTTTTAAAATTGTCATTTTCAAAAAACAAGATAAAGTTTTTATGGAGGTTATTATGACAGCAGCGCAATACCGTAGAATCGTATTAAAATTAAGCGGAGAAGCTTTGAGTGGTGAACAGGGATATGGTATCGAGCCAGCAATTATTCAATCGATAGCGTCCCAAGTCAAAGAAGTAGCTAAACTAGGAGTAGAAATAGCCATTGTAGTAGGCGGGGGGAATATTTGGCGCGGTAAAGTTGGAAGTGAAATGGGTATGGACCGTGCAACCGCTGATTATATGGGTATGCTGGCAACGGTCATGAATTCACTTGCACTTCAGGATAGCTTGGAAACAATGGGTATCCCGTCCCGTGTCCAGACTTCAATAGAAATGCGTCAAGTCGCTGAACCATATATAAGGAGGAAAGCAATCCGACACCTGGAAAAGAAACGTGTAGTCATTTTTGCTGCAGGCACAGGGAATCCATATTTTTCAACAGATACAACTGCTGCATTAAGAGCTGCAGAGATTGAAGCAGAAGTAATCTTTATGGCGAAAAATAACGTTGATGGTGTATATACGGAGGATCCAAAGATTAATAAGAATGCACAAAAATATAGTAGTCTTTCCTATATGGATATGTTAAACGAAGGACTTGGGGTTATGGATTCAACTGCCTCTTCATTGTGTATGGACAACGACATTCCATTGGTTGTGTTTTCAATTACTGAGAAAGGTAATATAAAAAGAGTCGTGCAAGGTGAATTAATTGGAACAACTATTAGGGGGAAATAAAAAATGTCAGATTCAATTATAAAACAAATGCGTGATAATATGAAGGATGCAGTGCAGGCGTATTCCCGAAATTTAGCTACTGTAAGAGCTGGCCGAGCAAACCCAAATATTTTAGACAGTGTCGTTGTTGAATATTATGGAGCAGCAACACCATTGAATCAATTAGCTACGGTTTCGGCTCCGGAAGCAAGATTACTCGTTATCACACCCTTTGATAAATCCGCAATAAATAATATTGAAAAAGCTATTCAAAAAGCTGATCTTGGATTGGCTCCTTCAAGTGATGGAAATGTCATTCGTATCAATATACCAGCACTAACGGAAGAAAGAAGAAAAGAGTTAGTAAAAGTAGTAGGTAAATACGCAGAAGAAGCACGTGTACAAGTACGTAACCAGCGTCGTGAAGCAAATGATCAGCTGAAGAAGATGGAAAAAGATAGTGAACTCACTGAAGATGAATTACGCAATTCACAAGATATAGTACAAAAGGAAACAGACTATTTCGTTGGCGAAATTGATGATCTGGCTAAAACGAAAGAAAAAGAAATCATGGAAGTGTAATTCGAATGAAAATTTTTTTATACTTTTTATGTTGAATTTATGAATACTAAAAGTGTAAAATAGGAATGAACAGCCCTCTTGTTTAAGGGGGCTTTTATTTCTTATGAGTATAAATGATTTTAATGATTTATCCTAAACAGAAAAAGCAGTTATATAATTTTACTACAATCATAAAAATAGTAAGTGAAGAGAATCGTATATAAGGATAATCAACATATTCGGAGGACAAAATGAAACTTCCATTTTTTAAAAAAAAACAGGTAAAAATAGAAGAATCTCAATTTGATAATATACCAAACCATGTCGCTATTATAATGGACGGGAATGGACGCTGGGCAAAAAAACGAGGACTCCCAAGAATAGCTGGTCACAAAGAGGGTATGGATGTTGTGAAAGAAATTGTGGTAGCTGCATCTACTCTTGGAATTAAAATTCTTACCCTATATGCATTTTCTACAGAGAACTGGAAGAGACCTAAATCAGAAGTTGACTTTCTGATGAAGCTTCCAAAAGAATTTTTACATATCTATTTACCAGAGATGATTGAGAATAATGTGAGAATCGAAACAATTGGTGAATTTAATGCATTACCAACCCATACAAAAGAAGCTATAAACTATGCGAAGGAGAAAACGAAAAATAATAATGGATTATTATTAAACTTTGCTTTAAACTATGGGAGTAGGTTTGAAATAGTACGTGCAATAAAGCATATTATGTCCGATATAAATACATCAGATATTACAGCTGAAACATTAGATGAAGAAACTGTTTCCCGGTACTTATACACGGATGGTTTAACAGATCCGGATTTATTAATTCGGACGAGTGGCGAGCAACGTTTAAGTAATTTTTTATTATGGCAGCTTGCTTATTCTGAATTTTGGTTTACTGAAGTACTATGGCCGGATTTTAATAAAGAAATATTTGAAAAAGCTCTCCATGATTATCAGCAACGCAAACGAAGATATGGAGGCATATAAGGTGTTGAAATTATAGATGAAACAGCGAATTCAAACAGCAATCTTGGCTCTTATTGTGTTTTTACCCTTAGTTATATATGGAGAATGGCCATTTACATTATTTGTTTATTTTTTGTCTACGCTAGCTTTAGTTGAGCTAATACAAATGCGAAAGCTATCTGGCCACGTTATTCCATTTATTTTAGCGACAGCTCTTGTATGGATTATTTTATTACAGATGCCTAGCGGTGCTATACCCGGAGTATGGTTTACAATAATAGAAGCTATCGTCTTAATTGTTGTGCTATTATTAGGGTATACGGTACTTGCAAAAAATACATTTACTTTTGATGATGCCGGTTTTATGCTGCTCGCAGCTATATATGTTGGTATAGGATTTAACTATTTAATTGAAACACGTGCTGCAGGTTTAAATTATATATTCTTTGTATTATTCATTATTTGGGCGACAGATACAGGTGCATATTTTTTTGGTCGTGCATTTGGAAAAAGAAAACTATGGCCAATTATTAGTCCGAATAAAACAATTGAAGGTGCTATTGGCGGCGTCATCAGTGCATGCATTGTTGGTGTTATATTTCATTTAATTTATCCATTTGACTTCTCTATGATCATTATTCTTGGAGTTACAGTGTTTATTTCTGTTTTTGGACAAATAGGCGATTTAGTCGAATCCGCATTTAAACGTCACTACGATGTGAAAGATTCAGGTAAAATATTACCTGGACATGGTGGTATTTTAGATCGGTTGGACAGTTTATTATTTGTTTTACCTTTGATACATTTCATCCATTTTGTAAGCTAAAAAGGAGATATTCTTGAATGAAACTAAATAATAGAGTTAAAATAAAGGAATGGTACATATATTTATCAATCGAAAATGTATAGATAAATAGCAGATGAGAAGAAAATTTTTCCTACACTGAATAAAGGAAGGTGCTTCTTTTGAACACAGTTATTGCATTTGTATTTATGTTTGGGCTACTTGTGTTTATTCATGAGTTCGGCCATTTGATATTTGCAAAACGTGCGGGAATGCTGGCACGAGAATTTGCTATCGGCTTTGGTCCGAAAATATTTTCTTTTACGAAAAATGAGACTGTATATACAATCCGCCTGTTGCCTATTGGAGGATATGTGCGTGTTGCAGGGGAAGACCCTGAAATTGTTGAATTAAAACCTGGACATCATATTGGGCTTGAATTTAATGACGAAGGCAAAGTGAAGAAAATAATAGTAAATAATAAATCCAAACACCCAAATGCGCGAGTAATAGAGGTAGAACACGTAGATCTAGACCATCAATTAGTTATTGAAGGTTACGAAATTGATGAATATGATGAAAAGTTGAGTTTTAAAGTGGATGAGAAGGCCTTTTTTGTAATGGATGAAATGGAGACTCAAATTGCTCCTTATGATCGACAGTTTGCATCAAAAAGTGTAGGAAAAAGGGCGATGCAATTATTTGCAGGTCCAATGATGAATTTTCTGCTAGCGATTGTTATCTTTATTATATTAGGACTCATTCAGGGGGTTCCTGTTGAAAATGCAAAACTTGGTGAGGTACAATCAGGAAGTCCAGCAGAGGAAGCAGGCTTTCAAGATGGTGACGAAATTATTGAAATAGAAGGTAATTCCATTTCCACTTGGGAAGAATTTACTACGATTGTAAGAGAAAGTCCCGAAGAAGAGTTGGATATGACGTTAGAACGCAATGGCGAAGCGATAACAACGACCGTAACACCAAGACTAAATGAAATTGAAGATATGGAAATTGGCCAAATTGGCGTTTATCAAGCCTTTGAAAAGTCATTTTTTAAAACATTTAAGTACGGTTTTGAACAAACATATGAAACAACAAAATTAATATTAACAAATCTCGGTATGCTGATCACTGGCCAGTACTCTCTTGATATGTTATCAGGTCCAGTAGGGATTTATGATGCTACAGACCAAGTTGTTCAAACCGGATTTATGAATTTCTTAATGTGGACAGCAATGTTAAGCATTAATTTAGGAATCGTTAATTTAGTTCCTTTGCCAGCATTAGATGGAGGACGACTGCTGTTTGTTGGATTAGAAGCGGTTCGGGGTAAACCGATCGATCCACAAAAAGAAGGTATTGTCCATTTTATCGGGTTTGCCTTATTAATGCTTTTAATGCTCGTTGTCACATGGAACGATATACAACGGCTATTTTTATAAAGGAAAACTAGAAGGAACCCTTGTCGTTATAAAGACAAGGGTTTTATAATTAATGATGGTTAGAGTAATAAATACAAAAAAATGCTCTTTTATTTTATACTTATTTGTAAGCTGTAACAGGAGGAAAATAAATGGATATAACAAAAAAAGAAAAAATGAATTTGTTGTTAAAACAGCTGCAAGTATCTGAAGAGTTGGTAGAAAAACACTTCAAATCCAGTGAACTTATAAAGCTTGAGGTATATAAGGAAACCAAAACATGGCATTTTCATATTCATATAAAGCAAATACTACCAGCCCATGTTTATCAAATAATTATTTTAAAACTTCAAGAAACATTTCAGCAAATTGCAACAGTGGACTTGTCATTATATACGGAAGACAAATCTTGCGATGAACAAACGATAAGTGATTATTGGCAATGTTTTATTCAATCAATATCCAATTTATCTCCGGCCTACAAAGATTTAGTTCAAAATCAGATCCCGAAAGTTAATAATAATAACATTATGTTAACAGCGAGAAATGAAGCAGAAAGTGCAGCCTTAAAAAAACGATTGGAAAAACCATTTCGTGCTTTTTGTAAAAAAATTGGGGCTTCTAATTATTTGCTGGATATTACGGTGAAAACAGAGGAGATTGATATTCAGAAATTTAGAGAAAAAACCGCATTAGAAGACCAGCAATTAGTGTTAAAAACAGTTCAAGAAAAAGAAAAGCGTGATCAAGAAAAGGCTAAAAATGACAGTAAAACGAAAAATCTTATGCTTGGATATAAAATTAATGATGAACCTTTTCAAATGGAAGAAATTCAAGATGAAGAACGTCGTGTGACTGTGCAAGGGTATGTTTTTGATGTTGATATACGAAAGTTACGCTCAGGCAGAAGTTTATTAATTGTAAAAGCGACTGATTATACAGATTCACTGCAAATTAAAATGTTTTCAAAAGGCGATGAGGATGCGGCCGATTTTGAACTTGTTAAAAAAGGGATGTGGATCAAGGCTAGAGGAAGTATCCAAACGGATATGTACACGAATGAATTAGCAATGATGGCTAATGATATTCATGAAGTAAAGGTGGAACAACGGCAAGATACTGTATCCGAAGATAGTAAAAGAATAGAGTTACACGCTCATACAACAATGAGCCAATTAGACGCAGTTGTTTCACCGACCCGCCTTATTGAACAAGCAGCTCAATGGGGGCATAAAGCAATAGCAATTACAGATCATGCTGCAGTACAAGGTTTTCCTGAAGCACACAATGCAAGTGAAAAAAATAACATAAAGGTAATTTATGGGGTAGAAGCGAATTTGGTCGATGATGGTGTGCCAATTGCTTATAATGAACATGATATTGACTTAAATACAGGCACATATGTCGTTTTTGACGTGGAAACAACAGGACTCTCTGCTGTTTACGATACGATTATTGAACTTGCTGGTGTTAAAATACACCAAGGAGAGGTGATAGATCGTTTTGAGTCATTTGCTAACCCACATCATCCATTATCAGAAACGACAACAGAATTGACAGGAATTACAGATGATATGGTTAGAGATGCGCCAGAGGTTGATGAAGTATTAAAAGATTTTCATGCATGGATGGGAGAAAGTATATTAGTTGCTCATAATGCGAGCTTTGATATTGGCTTTCTAAATCAGGGATTTAAAAAAATAAATTATGAAAAAATAGAAAATCCTGTAATTGATACATTAGAATTAGCTAGGTTTTTAATTCCAGAATTAAAAAATCACAGGTTGAATACGTTGTGTAAACATCTTGATATTGAATTAACACAGCATCACCGTGCTATATATGATGCCGAGGCTACAGGTTATTTATTGTGGAAGTTAGTCCAGCGACTGCTAGAAAAAGAAATAACAAATCATAATCAATTAAATAAACATATAGGTGAAGGAAATGCATACCAGCGCTCACGCCCTCATCATTGCATTTTACTTGCTAAAAATCAGGAAGGTTTAAAAAACCTTTATAAACTTGTTTCTTATTCTCATATTAATTACTTTTACCGTGAACCACGAATCCCACGGTCTTTATTGCAAAAATTACGCAGTGGCATTCTTGTTGGTTCTGCATGTGATAAAGGGGAAGTATTTGAAACAATGATGCAAAAATCAGCTGAAGAGGCAGAAAAAGTAGCTGAATTCTATGATTATATCGAAGTACACCCTCCAGCTAATTATATTCATTTAGTTGAAAAAGATCTTGTACAAAACGAAGCTCAAATTTTAGATATAATTACTAAAATAGTAGCAATGGGCAAACGATTGAATAAAACTGTTGTAGCAACCGGGAATACACATTATATAAATTCTCATGAAAAATTATATCGGAGAATATTAATTGCATCCCAGAAAGGAAATCCGTTAAATAGGCAAACACTTCCTGATACACCATTTTATACGACAAATGAAATGCTGGAATGCTTTAAATTTTTGGGTGAAGCGTTAGCAGAGGAGATCGTTGTAAAAAATACACACCATATAGAAACGCTAATTGATGAGGTATCGCCTGTAAAAGAAGATCTATATACACCGAATATCGAAGGTGCTGATCAAGAAATCCGTGATCTTTGCTATGGAAATGCAAAAGCAATTTACGGGGAAGAAGTGCCGGAAATTGTTACACAGCGTTTGGAAAAGGAATTATCAAGTATTATTGGCCATGGGTTTGCCGTGATTTATTTGATTTCGCATAAATTGGTAAAAAAATCTTTAGATGATGGTTACCTAGTAGGTTCTAGGGGGTCTGTCGGATCTTCTTTAGTAGCTACACTGACGGAAATAACGGAAGTCAATCCTTTACCGGCTCATTATGTTTGTTCACACTGTCATTATAATGAGTTTTTTACAGATGGCTCGGTAGGTAGCGGTTTTGATTTACCTGATAAAAATTGTCCAAATTGTAACCATGCTTTAACAAAAGATGGTCAAAATATTCCATTTGAAACATTTTTAGGGTTTAAAGGGGATAAGGTCCCGGATATTGACCTTAATTTTTCTGGCGAATACCAGCCAAGAGCACATCATTATACAAAAGAATTGTTTGGTGAAGACTATGTGTACCGTGCAGGAACAATAGGCACGATTGCAGAAAAAACGGCTTATGGATATGTGAAAGGGTATGCTTCAGATAAACAACTTGTTTATAAAAATGCTGAAGTTGATCGATTAGTACAAGGATGCACAGGGGTTAAACGGACGACTGGACAGCATCCAGGTGGAATCATCGTTGTTCCGGAAAATAAGGAAATTTATGATTTTACACCGATACAATACCCAGCTGATGATCGCAAGAGCGAGTGGAGAACAACCCATTTTGATTTCCATTCCATTGATAATAATTTATTAAAGTTAGATATCCTTGGGCATGATGATCCTACGGTAATTCGTATGCTTCAAGATTTAAGCGGTATTGATCCGAAAACAATACCAACGGATGATCCAGAAGTAATGAAAATATTTTCCAGCACTGAATCGCTTGGCGTTACGCCAGAACAAATTAATTGTAAAACAGGAACGTTAGGTGTACCTGAATTTGGTACACGATTTGTACGGCAAATGCTTGAAGATACAAAACCGAATACATTTGCAGAGCTAGTCATCATTTCTGGTCTATCACATGGTACGGATGTGTGGCTGGGAAATGCACAGGAATTAATTAATGATGGTATCTGTGAACTGCCAGATGTTATTGGTGTACGTGATGATATTATGGTCTATCTTATGCAAAAAGGATTAGATTCCTCCTTAGCGTTCAAGATTATGGAATTTGTGCGTAAAGGAAGAGGACTGCAAGATGAATGGATTGTTGAAATGAAGAAGCATGATGTTCCAGATTGGTATATCGAATCATGCAAAAAGATAAAATATATGTTCCCAAAAGCCCATGCTGCGGCATACGTTTTAATGGCCGTTCGTATTGCATACTTCAAGGTTCACCATCCGATTCTTTTTTATGCGGCTTATTTTTCTATCAGAGCTGGTGATTTTGAATTAGATACAATGGTGAAAGGTTCAGATGCTATTAGACAGCGAATTGAAAATATCATAGCAAAAGGGAATGACGCACCTCCCAAAGAGAAAAGTTTGCTAACCGTATTAGAGGTTGCATTAGAAATGTGTGAACGCGGTTTTTCTTTTCAGCGTGTGGATTTGTATAAGTCAAAGGCTACAGAATTCATTGTGGAGGGAAATACACTGATTCCACCATTTAACGCTGTTGATGGTTTAGGAACAAATGCAGCAATCAACATTGTGAAGGTTAGAGAGGATGGAGAATTTTTATCGAAAGAAGATTTGCGAGAGCGAAGTAAAATTTCGAAAACAGTTCTTGCGTTTTTAGATAAACATGGATGTTTAGAAGGAATGGCAGAAAAGAACCAGCTGTCTCTATTTTGATCAGCCTTTGCTTATATCTTATTTGATTACTTATCAATTTCAGATAGCTGTAAACTTTCAAACCGTCCGTCTTGCATCTGCCCTTTTCTTATGATATAGTTTTATTGGTAAGTAATGAAACGGATTTATAAGAGTGGGCGGACCCCACTCTTTCTTGATAGGAAGCTTTGAGTCACCCCTTGCCACGAATTACGGCAAGGGTTTTATAATTAAAAAATACTTATATGAAAATTTACTTTGATGTACATAATAGATACTAAACAATTAAATAAAGGAGGATAACAGTTGTCTTCGAAAGTAGTCGAAATTACTGAAGAGTTGGTGCAGCCTATACTAAAGGAACATAATCTTGAGTTAGTGGATATTGAATATGTAAAAGAAGGAAAAGACTGGTTTTTGCGCGTTTTTATTGATAAAGAAGGTGGTATTGATATTGCGGAATGTGGAGCTGTATCAGAATTATTAGGTGAAAAATTAGATGAAAAGGATCCTGTAAAAGATGCTTATTTTTTAGAAGTATCATCTCCTGGAGCAGAACGTCCATTAAAAACGAAGGAAGACCTTGCAATGAATATAAATAAAAACATTCATGTGAAACTATATGCACCAATCAATGGTGAGAAAGAATATGAAGGTTTATTGAAGGAATTTTCAAATAACTTAGCTACAATCGAATATAAAGATAAAGCAAAAAAAAAGCAAGTTGAAATACCGTATGAAAAGATTGCTAAAGCAAGATTAGCTGTAGCATTTTAAAGGGGGAAATTACTGTGAGCAGTCAATTGTTTGAGGCAATAGATTATTTAGAAAAAGAAAAAGGGATTAATAAAGAAATCTTGTTAGAAGCACTGGAAGCAGCTTTGATTTCTGCTTATAAGAAAAATTTTAAATCTGCTACAAATGTTCGAGTTGATCTTGATGAGGAAGCGGGTACGATGCGTGTATACTCAAGAAAAACCATTGTTGAAGAAGTAACAAATTCACAAGAAGAAATCTCCTTGGATGAAGCGAAAAGATTAAATCCGAATTATGAAATTGATGATATCATTGAGGTTGAAGTTACTCCGAAAAATTTCGGAAGAATCGCTGCTCAAGCAGCAAAGCAAGTTGTAACCCAGCGTGTGAGAGAGGCAGAACGGGGAGTTATTTTTAATGAGTATGCTGATCGTGAAGAAGATGTAATGACTGGAATTATTCAACGCAAAGATTCCCGCTTTGTTTATGTTAATCTCGGTAAAATTGAAGCGAAATTAGCCGAGGCCGAACAAATGCCCAATGAAGAATATCATATTCATGACCGTCTAAAAGTTCTTGTTACGAAAGTGGAAAATACTAGCAAAGGTCCACAAATTTATATATCAAGATCACATCCGGGACTATTGAAACGATTATTTGAAATGGAAGTTCCGGAAATTTATGATGGTATTGTAGAAGTTAAGTCAATTACGAGGGAAGCTGGCGACCGATCCAAGATCTCTGTTTATGCACCTGATCCAGAAATTGATCCAGTTGGTTCATGTGTAGGACAAAAAGGACAGCGTGTTGAAGCAATTGTTAATGAACTAAAAGGTGAAAAAATTGATATTGTAGAGTGGTCAGAGGATCCAGTAGTGTATGTGTCCAATGCATTAAGTCCTTCAAAGGTAGTCGAAGTATTAGTTGATGAGGAAGAAAAGGCAACAACCGTTGTTGTACCTGATTATCAATTATCTTTGGCAATAGGTAAACGAGGACAAAATGCTAGACTTGCCGCCAAATTAACAGGTTGGAAAATAGATATAAAAAGCGAATCAGAAGCATTAGAGCAAGGTCTTATTGCGGAAAAAGAAAAGGTTACAGAAGAAGAGGTTTCAAATGATGCAGTTGCAAATGATGTAGAGGATCTATTTGAATAACGGGGGGTTTCATATGGCACGAAAAAAAAAGGTACCTCAAAGAAAATGTATCGTCACAAATGAAATGAAACCGAAGAAAGAATTAATTCGTATTGTACGAAATAAAGAAGGAGAAGTTTATGTAGACCCCACCGGAAAGAAAAATGGGCGTGGGGCTTATTTAACTATTGATCCTAAAGTAATTGATAAAGCACAACAAATGGATATTTTAAGTAAACAGTTAGATGCCCAGATTGATGCATCTATTTATGAAGAATTAAAAGTACTTGCAGATGGTAAACAAAATGAAAAATAACTATCTGAATATAGTCGGGTTAGCCTATCGTGCAAGAAAATGTACTTTAGGTGAAGATGCAATTGTGAAAGATATTCAACAAAAACAAGCAAAGCTAGTCCTTTTAGCAAATGATATAGGGCCACAAACATATAAAAAAATAACGGATAAATGTCATTCATATAAAGTACCATTTTTAATAGCAGATGATAGAGAAACGTTATCTCATGCTGTTGGAAAATCACAAAGAGTAGCTATTGCTATTTTAGATGCAGGATTTGCCGCTAAGATTACAACGTTACTCGGGTAAATAAATTCGGGGGTGGACGTATGAGTAAAATGCGTGTATATGAATATGCAAAACAAAATAACTTAACAAGTAAAGCTGTAATCCAAAGTTTAAAGGAATTAAATATCGAAGTATCAAATCACATGTCAACAATCTCGATCGATACAAAATCAAAGTTAGATGAAAAATTTAATCATAAACAATCTAGCAATACTAAAAAACAAGAACAGACTAAGCCACAATCTTCTTCTAAGAATGAACAAAATAAAGATTCTAATCAGCAGCCGAATAAAGGTAATAATAAAAATAAAAGAAAAGCACAAGGGGAACTAAAGCCTAAAAACAATAAAAAACAGCATAAAAAACAGCAAAAAGGTAAAAAAGGGAAAAACAATAAAAAAAATGCTGATCAGCCACCTGAAGTAAAAGCAACACCAAAAGAAATTGTGTATAGTGGAACATTAAGTGTAAGCGACTTAGCAGAAAAACTGAATAAAGATACATCTGAAATTATTAAAAAGTTAATGTTTTTAGGCGTTATGGCAACGAAGAATCAAGATCTTGATGATGATGCAATAGAATTAATATGTGATGAATTCGGAGTAGAAGTTAAAAAAGAAATCGTATTAGAGGATACTGATTTAGAAAAATACAAAACAGAGGATAAAGAAGAAGAACTTATAGAACGTCCAGCAGTTGTTACCATTATGGGGCATGTTGACCATGGAAAAACAACGTTGCTTGATGCCATTCGTCACACAAAGGTTACTGAAGTAGAAGCAGGAGGAATTACACAGCACATTGGGGCTTATCAAGTTGAAAGCGATGAAAGAAAAGTAACATTTTTAGACACACCCGGCCATGCTGCATTTACAAGTATGCGCTCAAGAGGTGCACAAATAACTGATATTGCTATTTTGGTTGTAGCTGCTGATGATGGAGTTATGCCGCAAACTGTTGAAGCAATTAATCATGCAAAAGCCGCAGAAGTACCAATCATCGTTGCAGTTAATAAAATGGATAAAGAGACTGCAAACCCTGATAGGGTTATGCAAGAATTAACAGAATATGAACTTGTACCAGAAGATTGGGGCGGAAATACAATTTTTGTTAACCTTTCTGCTATGAAACGGGAAGGTATTGATGATTTATTAGAAATGATTTTACTTGTTTCCGAAGTAGAAGAATTAAAAGCAAATCCTGATAAAAGTGCTTTTGGTACAGTAATTGATGCTCAACTTGATAAAGGCCGGGGCTCTGTAGCAAGTTTATTAGTACAAAATGGCACGCTCCGAGTAGGCGATGCACTTGTGGTTGGAAATACTTTTGGCCGTGTCCGTGCAATGCTTAACGACCTTGGTAAGCGGGTCGATGAGGCAGGACCATCTACTCCAGTTGAAATTACGGGATTAAATGATGTGCCTCAAGCAGGAGATCAATTTTTAGTATTTGAAGATGATAAAAAAGCTCGACAAATTGGTGAAGCACGCCAGCAAAAATATATTCAAGAAAATCGCAGTGAACAGACAAAAGTGAGCTTAGATGACTTGTTTGAACAAATAAAACAAGGTGAAATGAAAGATATTAACATTATTATTAAAGCTGACGTTCAAGGTTCTGCAGAAGCTTTAGCTTCATCCTTACAAAAAATTGAAGTTGAGGGCGTTAATATAAAAATCATTCATACAGGCGTTGGTGCAATTACCGAATCAGATGTTATCTTAGCGTCTGCTTCAAATGCAATTATTATTGGTTTCAATGTTCGTCCGGCAGCCAATGCAAAAAAAGCTGCGGAATCGGAAAAAGTTGATATGCGTCTGCATCGTGTTATCTACAAAGCAATTGAGGAAATAGAAGCAGCTATGAAGGGAATGCTTGATCCTGAGTATGAAGAAAAAATTATCGGGCAGGCAGAAGTACGGGAAATCTTCAAAGTTTCTAGAATTGGAACGATTGCAGGCAGTTATGTCACTGATGGTAAAATCACCCGTGATTCAAATGTTCGCTTGATTCGAAACGGCGTTGTTCAATTTGAGGGTGAAATTGATGCATTAAAACGTTTTAAAGATGACGCAAAAGAAGTAGCCCAAAACTATGAATGTGGTATTACAATTAAAAACTTCAATGATATAAAAGAAGGCGACATTATTGAAGCATTTATAATGGTGGAAATTGAAAGAACATGATTATTTATGCTGAAGTAGAGTGTAAATTTTATGAAGGACGGTCATTAAAACAAAAACGTTCTGTCATAAAACGCTTAATTGCTAAACTTCGTAAGGATTTTAATGTATCTGTTACAGAACTTGCTTACCATGACTTATGGCAACGAACAAAATTAGGAATTGTAACGATTTCCAATAATAAAATTCATGCTGAACAAATGATGCAAGAAGTTTTGAAAGTGATAGATACGTACCCAGAATTAGAACGTACGATAACAGAAGTAGAACATTTATAGTTTAACATTTCTGGGGGAAGTGCAGACTTTGTTCTTATAGAGGTGACTTAAATGAGTGATTTACGTGCAAATCGAGTAGCTGAACAAATGAAAAAAGAACTGGGGGATATTCTTACCCGAAAAATAAAAGATCCAAGGGTGGGTTTTGTCACCGTTACAGACGTTGAAGTAACAGGGGACTTGCAACAAGCTAAAATATTTATCTCTGTTCTTGGTAATGAGGAAGAAAAACAGGATTCTCTTTTAGGATTAGCTAAAGCGAAAGGGTTCATTCGTTCTGAAATCGGAAAACGGATCCGCCTAAGGAAAACGCCAGAGTTAATGTTTGAGTATGATGAGGCACAAGAACACGGAACAAGAATCGAAAAACTTTTACGTGATTTAAAAGAATAAATACGTGAAACAATCTGACTCGTTTGATGATTAAACAGGGTCAGATTTTTCCGTATGCGTTAAAGGAATGTACAAAACGTTTTATTTTGGAGGTTACACAGATGAATGGTATATTACCATTGTGGAAGCCAAAAGGATTGACATCACATGATTGTGTGATGAAAATTCGACGCTTATTTCATACGAAAAAGGTGGGGCATACAGGAACCCTGGATCCGCAAGTAGAAGGGGTATTACCAATATGTATCGGTCAAGCAACGAAAATAGTTCCTTACTTAATGGAAACAAAAAAAACGTATATTGCAGAAGTAATGCTAGGAACTTCAACGGAGACGGAAGATAGAGAGGGCAGGGTTATTGAACAAAAAGAGATAACTTCCCCGCCATCGAATCAATCAATTGAAAATACGCTGAAATCTTTTGTAGGAGATATCATACAAATACCTCCTATGTATTCTGCAGTTAAGGTGAAAGGAAAAAGACTATATGAATATGCGAGGGCGAATGAAACAGTAGAACGTCCCTCAAGACAAATCACTATTCATGAAATAAAGAGAATACCATCAAGTAAAGAAACAAATCATTCTTTTCGGATTCAAGTAATTTGTTCGAAAGGAACGTATATACGAACATTATGCGTAGACATAGGCAAACATTTAGGTTACCCAGCTCATATGAGTGATTTAGTCCGGATTCAAACAGGTTCATTTACGAAGGATGAAGCAGTAACCTTTAAAACAATAGAGCGAGCATCTTTAATGGACAAACAAAATCAATTATTATTACCAATCGTTAAAGGTTTGCTGCATTTAAATTGTCTAAATGTTAATGAAACAATGAAAAAAGCTATTCAATTCGGACAAAAACTTCCCAGACCTGAACAAATTGTAGATACTGATCCATTTATCGTTTTGTTCCATAACCAATTGTTAGCAATATATCAAGTACATCCAGAAAAGCCTAACCTAATTAAACCGGTTCGCGTTTTTAATGGATGAAAGAAATGTAGGTGAAATAATATGAGAACGATTGAATTATCTTATCCTCATACATTAGTTTTAGAGGAGCTACCCGAAACAGTAAGCGCTATAGGATTTTTTGATGGAATACATAGAGGACATCAAAGAGTAATTCAAACTGCTGTCACAGAAGCAAGAAAGGTGAATATGGAAAGTGCAGTCATAACGTTTCATCCACATCCTTCTGTTGTCCTGCAAAAAGAAAAAAAACAAATTCAGTATATCACTCCACTGCGTGAGAAAAAGGAAATATTACAGCGTTTGAACGTTGACAGACTTTATATCATTACATTTAATAAAGAGTTGTCTATGTTATCACCGCAAGAATTTATTGATCACTTTATTATTGGGTTGAATATAAAGCATTTAGTTGCAGGGTTTGACTTCTCCTATGGCCATAAAGGGAAAGGTGATATGAATACGATTCAATCACAATCAAGGGATGCATTCATGTTTTCCACAATTGATAAAATAGAAGCAAACGGTGAAAAAATTAGCTCTACCCGAATACGAAAACTTCTTGACGCAGGAAATGTTGAACGTGTTAACGATTTACTTAACAGGCATTTTTCCACTTACGGAATTGTGATTGATGGGGATAAACGTGGAAAAACAATTGGTTTTCCTACAGCCAATCTTAGGGTTAACCCTGAAGCATTATTACCAAAAACAGGTATCTATGCCGTGAAAGTTCTCTATAAAAATGAAGTATACGAGGGAATGGCAAATCTTGGCACAAACCCCACATTTACGCCAGATCTATCCCAGCCAAGAATAGAGGTAAACATATTTGATTACAATAATGATCTCTATGGTGAAGAACTGCAAATAGAGTGGCATGCATTTATTCGTGACGAAGAAAAATTTGACCAAGTCGATCAGCTAGTTAAACAAATAGAAAACGATGAAAAAAAAATACGTCACTATTTTTCAATACAAGAATAAAGTGAAATAATGTATTTTCCACTTGCAATTTCCATGAAAAACATGTAACCTAAACAAGTGAACCATCGCTTGGCAAATCGATGCTCCGACGTTTGCGAGGGGAATGGGGATATATATATAAGTAGGAGGTGGCTTGAAATGGCAATGACAAAAGAACGTAAAAATGAAATTATTAATGAGTTTAAAGTTCATGATAATGATACGGGTTCTCCAGAAGTTCAGATAGCAGTTCTTACGGAGGAAATTACTACATTAAACGAACATTTACGTTTTCATAAAAAAGACCATCATTCACGTCGCGGACTTTTAAAAATGGTTGGTAAACGTCGTAATTTACTTAACTATTTACGTAAAAAAGACGTTACTCGCTATCGTGACCTGATTAAAAAATTAGGCTTACGCCGATAATATTTAAAAAAGCAGGAGAAATCCTGCTTTTTTTATACTTTAAACACTTTATTTACATTCATGGCTATAAACTATAAAATGTAGGATAGAATGTTAATGAAAGGAGATAAAATAGTAATGGCAGAAGAAAAACACGTATTCTCCACAAAACTTGGCGGTAAACAATTCATCGTTGAGATTGGAGAATTGGCAAAACAAGCTAATGGTGCTTGTATGGTCCACTATGGTGATACATCTGTATTATCTGTAGCTACAGCATCAAAAGAACCAAAAGATTTACCTTTTTTTCCTTTAACAGTTAATTACGAAGAACGGTTATATGCGGTAGGTAAAATTCCCGGAGGTTTTATTAAGAGAGAGGGCAGACCGAGTGAAAAAGCAATTTTATCATCTCGGTTAATTGACCGACCAATACGGCCACTATTTCCTGATGGGTTTCGAAATGAAGTACAGGTTATCAGTACGGTTATGAGTGTTGATCAGGATTGTTCTTCTGAAATCGCCGCTATGATCGGCTCATCGATTGCACTTAGTATTTCGGATATTCCATTTGAAGAACCGATTGCAGGGGTTAATATAGGAAGAATTGATGGAGAATTCGTCATTAATCCAACGATCGAGGAACAAGAGAAAAGTGATATCGATTTAACAGTTGCCGGTACGAAAGATGCGATTAATATGGTGGAAGCTGAGGCACAGGAAATTCCTGAAGAAATCATGCTAGATGCAATTATGTTTGGCCACAAGGAAATTGTTCGCTTAGTAGAATTTCAAGAAGAAATGATTCGTGCGGTTGGTCTTGAAAAATTAGATGTTCCCTTATTTGAAAGCGACCAAGAATTTTCAGCAAATGTGAAATCAAAAGCTGAAAAAAAGTTAGTTGAAGCTATACAAGTTCAAGAAAAACACGCTCGGGAAGAAGCTATTGATAAAGTAAAAGAAGAAATTTTAACAGAATATGATGAAGAAGAGGAAGAAATAATTCAACAAGTTAAATCTGTTTTAGATAAGATGGTCAAGGATGAAGTCCGCCGTCTGATCACGCAAGAAAATGTACGCCCAGATGGACGTAAGCTTGACGAAATCCGCCCGCTTTCTTCACGCGTGGGTATTCTACCACGGACACATGGCTCCGGATTATTTACACGTGGACAAACCCAAGCATTAAGTGTATGTACACTTGGCGCACTAGGTGACGTACAAATATTGGATGGGCTTGATTTAGAAGAATCAAAGCGTTTTATGCATCATTACAACTTCCCTCAATATAGTGTAGGTGAAACAGGACCAATTCGGGGACCAGGTCGTCGCGAAATTGGCCATGGTGCACTTGGGGAACGTGCTCTTGAGAAAGTAATTCCATCGGATAAAGAATTCCCGTACACAATTCGTCTCGTTTCCGAAGTATTGGAATCCAATGGTTCCACATCTCAGGCTAGTATTTGTGCAAGTACGTTAGCAATGATGGATGCTGGAGTTCCGATTAAAGCGCCAGTAGCAGGAATTGCTATGGGTCTTGTTAAAACAGGAGAAGATTACGCTATTTTAACGGATATTCAAGGAATGGAAGATGCACTAGGAGATATGGATTTCAAGGTAGCTGGGACTGCAAAAGGTGTTACCGCACTACAAATGGATATTAAAATTGACGGTTTGTCTAAAGAAATATTGGAAGAGTCATTAAGTCAAGCTAAAACAGGCCGGATGCACATCCTAGATTCAATGCTTGCAACGATTAAAGAACCGAATGCAGAACTGTCGGAGTATGCACCAAAAATATTAACGATGAAAATTAAACCCGAAAAAATTCGTGATGTTATTGGACCAAGTGGAAAGCAAATTAATAAAATAATCGAAGAAACTGGTGTCAAGATTGATATTGAACAAGATGGAAGTATATTTATCTCATCTGCAGATGCCGAGATGAATGAAAAAACGAAAAAAATTATTAATGATCTTGTACGAGAAGTTGAAGTTGGTGAGATGTATTTAGGTACAGTGAAGCGAATTGAGAAATTTGGCGCTTTTGTTGAATTATTTAAAGGCAAAGACGGTTTAGTCCATATTTCTGAATTAGCCGAAGAACGGACGAAGAAAGTGGAAGATGTTGTATCTATTGGCGACCAAATTATGGTTAAAGTAAAAGAAATTGATAATCAAGGTCGAGTCAATCTTTCCCGTAAAGCTGTTTTAAAAGAGGAAAGGGAAAGACAAGAAAGATCCAAATCATAATAATTAACGAAACAAGAAGCTGCAATGTCAGTTTCTTTTTTAATGTTTTAAACGAGTAGCTGTCAAGGTAGGATACATACTTTTGGTTTAAACTGTATTACATATGTCTCATATCTTGTCCTTCTTTTTCATATGAATATGTATGAGAGGAGGGCTATAATGTATCGATATCGCAAGATTGTTCAATTATGTGTATTCATACTAATTGTTCTACTGGCTTTTGACATAGACTATAATCCATTTGTTAAAAATGATGTTGGAAAATTATCCCATCAAGTTGTTCATGTTACAAAAACAAAGGATCCATTATATCAAGAAATAAAACAAAAAAAATCCAAGTATTCTAAAGAACCGCAGAATGCAACCGTTGATAAAATCTGGAAAAAAACACCGGGGAGAAATGGGGTAGAGGTAGATGTTGAGGAGTCATATAAACAAATGAAAAAGGAAGGAAATTTTGATGAATCAAAACTTGTTTATAAGCAAATCCCTCCAAAAGTACAATTTAGGGAATTACCGGCTTCACCTGTTTATCGAGGTCATCCCGAAAAGGAAATGGTGGCATTTTTAATAAATGTATCATGGGGAGAAGAACATATTCCTGAAATATTAGATACTTTAAATGAGCATAACGTAAAAGCGACATTTTTTATTGAAGGGGAATGGGCGAAAAAAAATGCAGATCTTGTTAAAATGATAAATGAACAAGGACATTTAATAGGAAATCACGCTTATAATCATCCTGATATGGCTCGTCTATCGAATCAAGAAATCATTCAGCAGATAACCCAAACCATTACAATTATTGAAGCTATTATTGATAAGACTCCAAGGTGGTTTGCTCCCCCTAGTGGAAGCTTTAAGAATAATGTTGTAAAAACAGCACATAATTTAAAAATGGAAACAATACTTTGGACAGTTGACACAATCGATTGGAAGAATCCTTCTGTTTCTGTTATGATGAATCGGGTAATGACTGATATTCATCCTGGAGCAACTATTTTAATGCATCCAACTTCTTCTGTTGTAGAAGGACTGTCACCATTAATTAAGGATATAAAAAAGAAAGGATACAAAATTGGAACTATTGAGCAACTGCTAAACGAAGAAAGAGAAATATAAATTAATTACATTACATACAATTGATTTAGGAGGCAATATTTTGATAGAGAAGCATACTTGCAACAATGGACTACGAATCGTATTGGAAAATATACCGGCTGTCCGTTCTGTAACAATAGGGATTTGGGTATTAACTGGATCCAGAAATGAAACAACAGAAAATAATGGAATATCCCATTTTTTAGAGCATATGTTTTTTAAGGGGACAAAAACGAGATCAGCACAGGATATAGCAGAAGCTTTTGATTCCATAGGCGGCCAAGTAAATGCATTTACATCGAAAGAGTATACATGTTTTTACGCGCGTGTGCTAGATACACACAAGGATTACGCTTTGGAAATCTTAGCTGATATGTTCTTTCACTCTTCTTTCGATGAAGAAGAAATGGAGCGTGAGAAAAAAGTTGTTCTTGAAGAAATCAAAATGTATGAAGATACACCGGATGATATTGTTCATGATTTATTAGCAAAAGCTTCTTACGGGGAACATCCATTAGGGTATCCTATTCTTGGAACAGAGGAGCACCTGAAAACGTTTAAACCAGAAACGTTACGCAATTATATGAAAGAGTGCTACACTCCTGAAAATATAGTTATTTCTGTTGCCGGCAATACAGATACGTCTTTCATTCGTAAGGTTGAAAGCTACTTTGGGCACTTTCAGTCCAAAAATCAGCAAACAAACATGTTGAAGCCAACTTTTCTGGCAAATAATATTGTAAGGAATAAAGATACAGAGCAAGCTCATTTATGTTTAGGGTATGATGGCTTGCCAATTGGCAACAGTAATGTATACAGTTTGATTATTATGAATAATGTTCTTGGCGGGAGTATGAGTTCAAGATTATTTCAGGAAGTCCGTGAAAAACAAGGACTTGCTTATGCGGTCTTTTCCTATCATTCTTCATTCTTGGATAATGGATTATTAACAATATATGCCGGAACAGGAAAGGATCAATTACCTGTTTTGCAAGACACGATTTATCAAACGGTTGATCAGCTAATTAAATCCGGTTTGACAGATAAAGAACTAAATAATAGTAAAGAGCAATTAAAAGGAAATCTCATGTTAAGTCTAGAAAGCACGAATAGCCGTATGAGCAGAAACGGAAGAAATGAGTTATTGCTGCATCGACACCGTACATTAGATGAAATGATACAGGAAATTGATGCTGTTAATCATGAATCTATTCACAATGTAATTACAAAAACATTTAAGCAGACATCTTCGAAGGCTTTAATAGCACCACAGGAAGCGAACTAACCTATGTTTTTATACATAGGTTTTTTTAATGTTCATATATATATATTAATCCCTTTTTCAGACTGGAGGCGATGGGAATGCGTTATAAAGAAATTAGCGGAAAGGAAATAGTAAATGTAAACCATGGGTCGAGATTAGGAATATTAGGACAAACGGATTTAGAAATAGATATTCATTCAGGGCAAATTAAATCATTTATCATACCGAACTATAAGTGGTTTGGTTTAAAAAAGGAAGGCGAAGAAACGAGAATTTACTGGGAAGATATTCAAAAAATTGGAGAAGATATGATTATGATTGATGCAGAATAACTTAAAATTGCATGAAAAGGTCTACATAAGGACGATTACCGTTTACGAAGGTACTCGTCCTTTTTTCGTGCGCCCTGCATGGACGAATACTTGGTGGTAAAAGTCCACTACAGGCTTAGCAGTAGGAACTGTTAGCGAAAGGCAAGGTGGCTATCGTAAGGCTGAAGGAAGCTGGACGCAAAAGGAAATATAAGAGGCTTACCTGTCACAAGAAAAAGGCAGAACACTTTTTGGGTAGAATTGCAAAACAAAATCCCAAGTTCTTTAAACACTGGGAAGTAGGTGAGAAACTCAAACGGATCACCAAGCGCAACCGTGGCCGTCAACCCGAAGCGATTCTAGAAAAAATCCGGCACAAGCCATATTCACCACCGTTCATTGACAGATAAAGAACTGGCATCAAGAGGATATAAAGATATCGCTCTACAATACCAGCTCCTACACTCAAACTATTGAACCGCCGTATACGGAATCGTATGTACGTACGGTGGTGTGAGGGGCGAAAAGTTACTTAACTTTTCCCTCTACTCGATTTTTTATCAAATAACTAATCACTAATAGCCTATCAAAACATAAGCTATAAAGTAATCAGAGCAAAAAAGAAATAAAGTATATTTGGAGGGTGTATACAATCATGGATCGATTAATAGCCATAATAGGTGGTGACGGAAGATATTTAGAATTAATTCGTCAATTAAAAGCTCTTCCTAATACGACTACTATTCTTGTGGGTTTTGACAAATTAGAGCAAGGATTCACTGGTTTAAAACAAATTGATTTCAAAGATCTAAAACAATCCAATTTAGATGTCATCATCTTGCCAATTACAGGCACAGATGATACCGGTAACGTTGATACTGTATTCTCAGATCAGCCAGTACAATTAACAAGAGAGTGGTTCAAAAAACTTAAGAGATCCTCCCTTGTATTTACAGGAATAACAAACGAATATTTAACCGATGCAACAAAAGAGGCAGATGTATCATTAATTCCTTTATTAAACCGTGATGATGTGGCCATTTTTAACTCCATACCAACTGCAGAGGGAGCAATTATGATGGCCATTGAGAATACGGATTATACGATCCATTCATCACGGATTATTGTAGTTGGTTTTGGACGTGTAGGAAATACTGT
>Ga0079226_10000743_pt1 | contig 23809 bp, 21 predicted proteins | sample Poulit2014_FD_76345 | JGI IMG/M metagenome (GOLD analysis project Ga0079226, IMG submission 76345) | Agricultural soil microbial communities from Georgia to study Nitrogen management - Poultry litter 2014 | ecosystem: Environmental > Terrestrial > Soil > Agricultural land | place: USA: Georgia...
CTATTCATTTTTATTAAAAAATTAAAGTTTTGTCCCAACCTCACTTTTATGCTTTCTGTTATGTTTATTCTAATTCATCTAGAGAAAACTTCCATATGGCTTTACCGGATGCAAAGGGATCAGTGAAATGGAGCTCATAACTTTGTGTTTCTGGTACGTCAAAAGGAATTTCACCTCTCATTGTTCCTCCTGGTTCAATGGATCCGTCCAACTGACCTTTTGTTCCTTCCACTAAAAAAGTAGTGGTATAGCTATATCCGTCTTCATCTTTTAATTTAAAGTGTATTATGGAAGATAAGGGCTGTTCCTCTTCTGTTGTATTTTCAACGGTAAAATTTGCAACAACAAATAAGTCTTCGGAAGGTTCATCAAAGTCGCCACCTGGCTCATTCCTAACTTCATTTAGCGTAATTATAAAACCTCCATACTCTACTGTATCCCCAATACTAAGATCTACATTCGTCTGTTCGTTTTCCTCGGAATTTTCTGCATCATTGTTATTGGTGGGCTTGTCATTATCCGTATTATCATCATTTTCATTATTATTATCATTATTATTATTATTATTATTTTCTGCAGGGGGATTTTCCGGAGAGTTGTTGTTATCAACATTGTCTCCATCTGAATCACCACAAGCAGTTAGGCTAAGAGCAACGACTGCGGATAATATGATTAGTAATTTCTTCATGCGAATTCCTCCTCTTTATTTATATATATCATCTATGTAAACATAGTAGATACCTTCCTATTCATTCTTAAATACTTTTGTCATTTTTAATAGTTGGAAATTTGAGTTAAAATGACAAATTTGTAAAATATATTTTTATATAATAAATTTATCATACCTGAAATTTGGAATTTCTACTAGGATTATTATTATTTTTTCGAAGAGTAAAAGTGGAGGAAAGAGCAAATTTGCGATGAGGATTGGTTGGATAATGTTTTTTGAATACTACTTGAAAGGGAATAATATTTATAAGAAATTACTTTTTATACACTGTTAAATTTAAATAAATATAAATTACAAGATCAAAATCTTGATTCCTTGAAATTAATATTTAAATAGGTTACTATAAAAATACAACAACATATCGATTCGAATCTTCGGGGCAGGGTGTAATTCCCGACCGACGGTAAATGTCTAAGATAGGCATAAGTCCGTGACCCACCTATGGGTGGCTGATCTGGTGTAATTCCAGAACCGACAGTTAAAGTCTGGATGGGAGAAGATAATGAGCAAGCATTGGTAGTTTAAATATGCCAATGGTTACTTATTGTACAGGTAAACTCTAAAGCCCCAGTTATTGCTTTAGAGTTTTTTTAATGAAAAAAGTAATGCTCAATCCTTCATCACGAGATTAGAATCGATAGGAGATGAAGGGGGAAGATTTTCTTGACTGGAGAATCCTCAAAAGTATTAAAAATTGTCGTTTTAGCTTTACTTGGTACGATTTCTTTTCTGTTATTTTTCTTAAAATTTCCATTACCATTTTTACCACCATTTTTAAAGCTTGACTTTGGTGACATACCAGCGATTATTGCTGGGTTTATCTTTACACCGTTAGCAGGTGTCATCGTTATAGGGATTAAAAACTTCTTATATTTAGTAGCAGGGGGCGGGGAAATTATTGGTGTGACCTCAAATTTTGTAGCATCGTCTATATTTGTTTTATCCATTGCTGTTTTTTATCATAAGAGAAGAACAATCAAAAGCATCTTAGTAGGAATTGTGATTGGTACTGTGCTCATGGCTCTTTCTATGAGTGTATTAAACTATATTTTATTCCTACCACTTTATGCCCTATTTATGGGAATGGAAGATTACGGAATTGAATCTGTAAAAAGAGGAATTGTACTCCTTGGTATTTTACCCTTTAATGTGGTTAAAGGTATTATAGTTGGAGCTTTATTCCTGCCTGTTTTTGTCAAAATGGGAAGCTGGATTGAAGATAAAAGAACTTCTATAGCATAAATAAGGGGCCTTCGAAATAGGATCGAAGGCCCCTTTTGTTATAGGGAAAAATTAAATTTTTCTTCTGAAGAAAACTCTCCGTTTACAAAGGTCCGTTCAATAAAATGAACGGCTCCCTCGCGATCAATCGTAAGAATAGTGATTGACCTGGTTCCGTAGTTTTCAGTTTTAATAAAGAGTGGAGATAACTGTCTCTCCAAATCAATGGAAACACCTGTCTCAGGTAAGTCCTCATCCTTGGCCAACTCTGCATCCATACCAATTTGAAACAATTTTTCTGGATCTATTTCTTCAACACTGTGAACATAATTCCTTAGCTTTGCCTGCCCACGCAGTACCTTAGGCCAGGGAGTATTTAAGAAATGATTACTCACACTGTGGGTACCGGGCTCAATTTCTATGGCACTATTTTCTCGATTATTCAGGTAGTAGAGTTTATCCTTATTTCCAACTAGGATGTTGAATCCAGAATAAGCTTTGCCCTTCTCTGCCAGACTTTTAGTATATTCTTTTGGAGAAGATTGACCCTGTAAAAAGTCGGTTACAAGGGCTCCTCTAGAAGTAGGGAAGGTCTTATGAACCGAAGCATCCCTAATGTTTGTTAAGGCAGCAAAACGCCCTGTTTTTGTAATCCCTAGCCAGGTGCCCTTAGCTTCTAAATCTTTTCCGGCTAAAAGCTCTTGATCCTCTTCCCAAAAGTGTGCCGCTGCTGTTGGACGACCGTAAAATTCATCTCGATTGGCAAGGATTATTAAATCATAGTTTGGATGATCCTTGTAATGGAAGTTAATAATACACATAAGCCCACATCCTTTACGTTTTTCGTTTCTGAACGACACCTACCGTACATCTAGATATACAAATGAGTTTTCCCTCTTCGTCGGTGATCTCAATATTCCAAACCATTGTTCTTCCCCCAACATGAAGGGGTGTGGCTATTGCGGTGACGATTCCTTCGCGTTTACTTTTAATGTGATTTGCATTAATTTCTATGCCGAAGACATCATAGTCTGTTAGGTCGACGTGTAAGGTCGCTCCGACACTGGCTGCGGTTTCCGCTAAGGCCACACTTGCTCCGCCGTGTAAAAATCCTGCCGGTTGGTGGGTTCTTTGATCTACAGGCATTGTCATTTCGACTCGTTCCTTTTCTAGGGATACTACTTCAATACCTAAGGAAGCAAGTAAGGTGTTGTCTAGGTTCATATTCTTTCCTCCTTCTTATAGAAAGCTACTTATTAATAAGGAAATTCCAAGTAAGAATCCGTAAGCTGTCGTTGTCTTTCCGGTCAAGGCCATGGCAGGCATCATTTCTATGGGTAATGTTTTACCCTTGAAGCCATTAACTACATCAATGGCCATTTTAATCGTAATGAAGACGATGATAGATACCCAAGGTAATAGACCTGTTAGAATGAAGATAGCTGTTGAGATATATGTCGCTGCAAAGAGCGAAGCAAGGAAATAAACAGCTTTCTTTCTGCCGAGAAGAATGGCTAGAGTTTTCCTTCCACTTTCCCGGTCTCCGTCCAAGTCTCTAATGTTGTTTGAAAGTAAAATAGCTCCAATTAATATAGCGATAGGAATAGAAACTAGTAATACCTTCCCAGTAAGTGTCATACTTTGGATGAAATAGCTAATTCCCATGATGACCGTACCCATGAAAAATCCACTCGTCACTTCTCCAAAGGGTGTGTAGGCAATCGGAATCGGTCCACCCGTGTATAAGTAACCAAATAACATACTAACAAGACCAATCACAGCAATCCACCAGCTGGTCGTCATACTTATGTATAGCCCAAGTAATAGAGCAATACCAAAGAAGGCAAAGCCCAAACGTAGGACAGTCCTTGGTTTCACACCATCTCGGACAATTGTTCCTCCAATACCTACAGATTTTTCTGTATCGAGTCCTAATTTGTAATCATAATACTCATTAAACATATTTGTCGCTGATTGAATTAAAATAGAAGCAATCAACATGGCTAAAAATAAAAATAAATGAAAATGACCATCAATATATGCTAGCATGGTCCCAACAAAAACAGGAACAAAGGATGCTGTTAATGTGTGGGGTCTAAGGAGCCTCCACCACACTTGCCATCCGCCCTTTTCATTTAATTGTTCTCTAATATCCGTATCCCCGTGCATTTTCCTTCTCCTCTCGATGTAAGTCCATCATTATAATTTTATGTAATTGCTTCCTAGCTGTCAATTTAAGTATTTTAGCTTAGCATGGGCTTGGGTCGTTTTCTTGAGAATCTTCCTGAAAAAGCATACAATATAGGATAGGATATTTTATCAAAGTGGAGGCTTTTTACATGATTAAAACTGAAGTACATACATTAGAATCCTTGTTAAAAAAAGGAAAACAACGAGCGGCTGAAAATCAGGAAAAAGTACTCGTTACATATACAGAAAAAATTGAAGCACAGGATCCTTTTATTATTTTTGAAAGAATGAAATCCTTTCATGAAAATCGTAGTTTTTGGAAGAGTGCGACGGATGCTTTTTATGTAATAACCGTGGGTGAGCAGCTTCAGATTAGGTCTGAGGATGCGGAACGCTATGAATATACCACTTTGAAATGGAAGGAACTACAGGAAGAGGCCGTAATCTATAATCCTTACACCCAAGAGGGAACGGGTCTTATCTTAACTGGTGGAATGTCATTTGATGTCCTTGAAGAAAAAACATCCTTATGGGCTAGCTACCCCCATAGTGAATTTGTCGTACCCAAGTATACATTTACAAAAATGAATGATCAGTGTTATTTAACGATGACTACATATATATCTGAGAATGATTCTATTGATAAAAGGCTAAGAAAAGTATCTTCCGATCGGAAGAAATTGTTAGAGATGGACGAAATGAAAGTAGCTAGAAATACAGTTTTAAAACAAACTGAATTATATCCAGAAGAGTGGAAGAAACGTGTAGAAAAGGCCATTCATCATATTCAAGATGAAAAGGCTGAAAAAATAGTAATGGCAAGGGAGCTTAGGGTAAAGCTTTCTAAGGAAGTGGAGATTACACCTATTTTAGAAAGATTTCTTGAGTTACAAGAAACAAGTTATCTATTTGCTTATGAAAGAGGGGATCACTGTTTTATAGGTGCAACTCCAGAAAGGCTCGTTAAGGTTCAAGGCAGGAAGCTTTTATCTACTTGTTTAGCTGGGACTGCACCTCGAGGTGAAAATGAGGCTGAGGACATAGTTATTAAAGAAGGTCTTTTCCAGGATGAGAAGAATCGATTAGAGCATAATCACGTTGTTCAAATGATTCGAAGGTCGATTACAGACATTTGTAGCTTTTTAAGGATTCCAAAGGAACCAAAGGTGATTACTCTTAAAAACCTACAACATTTATATACTCCTGTTGAAGGTGAGGTGAAGGTTGGGTATTCTGTCTTTGATATTATAAAAAGACTACATCCAACACCTGCCTTAGGTGGGGCGCCAACTGATGAAGCACTTGCTTTTATCAGGGAAAATGAAAGCTTTGAAAGAGGCTGGTATGGTTCACCTGTTGGTTGGTTAGACGATCGCCACAATGGAGAGTTTGCCGTGGCCATTCGTTCTGGACTCGTGCAAAAGGATGAAATTTCTTTGTTTGCTGGTTGTGGTGTTATGGGGGATTCGGATGTAGAACTAGAATTTGAGGAAACGGCAATTAAGTTTTTACCAATGTTAACAGCGCTGGAGGATGAAAATGAATAATCATATTAATTCTTTAACAAAATACACGGAGAGTTTCGTTGATGAGCTGGTGAGGAGTGGAGTGAGAGATGTTGTTATTTCTCCATGTTCTCGCTCGACTCCTTTAGCCTTAACAGTCAAGGGGCATAAGGAGCTGAAGGACTGGATCATTGTTGATGAGAGATCGGCAGCCTTCTTTGCCCTAGGAATTGCTAAGAAGACAGGAGAGCCTGTTGCTCTCGTATGTACTTCGGGTACGGCAGCTGCAAATTACTATCCAGCTATTATTGAGGCCTATCATAGCCGCGTTCCTTTACTTGTTCTTACGACAGACCGGCCACATGAGTTACGTGATGTTGGTGCTCCCCAAGCTATTGATCAAATCCATATGTTTGGAAAACATGTAAAGTACTTTCACGAGATGGCTTTACCTGAAGCATCTGAAGATATGATTTCTTACGTTCGCCGTCAAGCAGCAAGGGCTACTTTTTCGGCTAATTCCGGTAATAAGGGACCGGTTCATTTGAACTTCCCCTTCCGAGAACCTCTTGTTCCAGACCTTTCCTTACAAAATAAAGAGCAAAATCTTGCTAACAGCTTATCCTTTGCTCCGGTTATTGAAGGAGAGAAGTCCTTGCCCAGGGATGTTCAATTAGAGCTTATGCAATTTTTAATGAACCATAGACGAGGAATTATAGTTTGTGGTCCTGATCAGGATATAGAGGAACAAGAAGCTATTATCCATTTCGCAAAAACTTGGAAGCTTCCTGTTTTAGCAGACCCCCTCTCGCAACTTCGAGCCGGAGAGTTTTCTAAGGATGTTATTATTGATAGCTATGATGCTATTTTAAAAGATGGTCGTGTAAGGGAATTTTTGAAACCTGATTTTATTATTAGGTTTGGAGCTATGCCGGTTTCTAAAATGTACTTATTTTATGTACAGGAACATTGGGATATACCTCAATTTGTTGTGGAAGCTGAAGAGGGCTACAGGGAACCTGCTAATGTAAATACGACTTTTTTATATACACACCCAAAGAAACTATCAGAATCCCTTATTCCAAGGATGGAAAGAAAAAGGGAGGACTGGATTCGTTTATGGCGGAGAATGAATGCTGTTGTTTATAAGCATATATTTATTCCGGAAGCGGATTCGATTACAGAGGGAGAGGTTGTTCGTGGGGTTAGGGAGGTTATCCCAGCTCGAACGACCCTCTTCATCGCCAATAGTATGGCTATTCGTGATGTAGATACCTTTTTCACTAATATAAATAAATCTGTGAGGATGCTTGCTAATCGCGGTGTGAATGGAATTGATGGGGTGACATCTTCGGCTCTTGGTGCGGCGACTAGGGGGAGGGTGACCCTTATTATTGGGGACCTTTCCTTTTATCATGATATGAATGGTTTGTTAGCTGCTAAGCAGTATGATTTAGATTTGACGGTGGTCCTTGTGAATAATGGTGGGGGAGGTATTTTCTCTTTCTTACCTCAGGCAGAGGACTCTAAATATTTTGATGAGCTTTTTGGGACTCCTCTTGGGATTGACTTTAAACCTGCTGTTGAATTGTATGCTGGCCATTATGAACTGGTAAAAACGGAGCGAGAGTTGAAGGAGTCTTTACTGGCTTCCTATCGACGAAAGGGTTTATCGGTCCTTGAGGTTCAGACGGATCGGGAGGAAAATGTCCTCTGGCATAGGAAGATTTGGCAAGGGATTAATGAGGATCTTAGTTTAATTGTCGAAGAGGGTGACAAGTAAATTATGCTATTTACTATTGAAGGATCTAGCTATAGTTACGAGCGGATTGGTAAAGGTGACCCTGTATTATTACTTCATGGATTTACGGGTAGTAAGGAAAACTGGAACTCCTTAGGAGAGGCTCTCTCTGAGAATTATCAAGTCATAAAAATCGACTTGCCTGGCCACGGGAAGACCAAGTCTGAAGCTGTTTCGATGGAGCAGTGTTGCCACCATTTAAAAGAGTTTTTAAAGTATATAAAAGTTGAAGAGGCTCATGTAATCGGTTATTCTATGGGAGGTAGACTTGCCCTTAGTTTTGCTATGACCTTTCCTGAGTTTGTTAAATCTTTGGTATTAGAGAGTTCTTCACCGGGTCTTCAATCGGCGGAAGAGCGTAAACAAAGGCAGGATCGGGATGAAAAGCTAGCTCAAAGGATCTTAAATGAAGGTGTAGAAAGCTTTGTCCAATTTTGGGAGAATATCCCTCTTTTTGATACACAAAAAAGTTTGCCTTCAGCTGTAAGGCAAGAGATCCAGCAGGAACGTCTAAGTCAGCAGGCCCAAGGTTTGGCTGACTCCTTACGCTTTATGGGAACGGGTTCCCAAACTTCTTGGTGGGAGGACTTAAAGCAAGTTAAGATTCCAAGTTTATTGCTTGTAGGAGAGCTTGATCCGAAGTTTGTAAAGATTGGCCAAGAAATGAATGAAAACATGTCACAAAGTGAAATTATTATTTTTAAGGGCGTAGGACATTCCATTCATGTTGAGGCTAAAGACCAATTTAATGAAAAGGTTAAACACTTTTTAAACAATATAAAGGAGGATTTATAAATGACAGTTAAGTGGGAAAAAGTGAGAGATTATGAGGAAATCATTTATGAAAAATATAATGGAATCGCAAAGGTTACAATTAACCGACCAGAGAAGCGAAATGCTTTTACACCTTTAACAGTAAATGAAATGATTGATGCCTTTGCGGATGCAAGGGATGATTCATCTGTAGGTGTAATTGTCTTAACAGGTGCTGGAGACAAGGCCTTTTGTTCCGGAGGAGATCAATCTGTTCGTGGGCACGGTGGCTATGTAGGTGATGACCAGATCCCACGATTAAACGTTTTAGATTTACAACGATTAATTCGAACCATTCCCAAGCCCGTTATTTCGATGGTAGCGGGATATGCAATTGGTGGAGGACATGTATTACATATTGTTTCTGATTTAACGATTGCAGCGGATAATGCACGCTTCGGTCAAACAGGACCAATGGTTGGTAGTTTTGACGCGGGTTATGGTGCAGGACTTCTTGCTGAAATGGTTGGTCAAAAGCGAGCTCGTGAAATTTGGTACTTATGTCGACAATACAATGCAGAGGAAGCCTATGAAATGGGTCTCGTGAACAAAGTTGTACCTTTAGAGGAATTAGAGAAGGAAACTGTTCAGTGGTGTAAAGAGATTTTGGAGAAGTCACCAACAGCTTTACGCTTCCTAAAGGCTTCTTTCAACGCTGCAACAGATGGTTTAGCAGGTCTACAGCAAATGGGTGGAGATGCAACCTTACTTTATTATACAACGGATGAAGCCAAGGAAGGCCGTGACTCCTTTAAGGAGAAGCGTAAGCCTGACTTCGATCAGTTCCCACGTTTCCCGTAAATAAAACCACAAAATAGACTAAGGAATTCTGTCTATTCATATCCTGTCCCTCCTGGGCATGCATTGAGTCTCTATAATAGCTCATGAAACCTAGGAGTGGCAGGATATTTTTTGTTATTCTGAATGAATTAGAAAAGGGAATTATTTTTCAGCCTTGATCTTCGAAAATCATTCAAAAATTTAAATTCATTCCTTTATGTTAAAATAGAATCAGAAAGATTTTGCTCTGTCACGAGCAGGTGAAGTATCTAGGTTATATAGAAAGATGGAGAAATCTACATTTAAATGTAAAGGAATAAAGAATGGTATATAGGATGTATTTCAAAGAATAGGGGGATTTTAGATGAAAGACCTTATGCCACATTGGCTGACAAAGAGAGCTTACCTATCACCAAACAAACAGGCCATTGAAACAGAGTCCGGGGATTATTTAACATTTTTACAACTCAAAGAATCTAGTGAGAAATACGCTAGACAACTGGCACATTTAGGCGTTGAAAAGAATGACAAAGTTGCCTTGTTTTCTGTCAATGAAGTTAATATGGTTGTAGCCATTCATGCTCTAAGCTACTTAGGGGCTGTAGCTGTATTATTAAATGCACGTTTAACACAATCTGAAATTAGTTATCAATTAGAAGACGCTGAAATTAAATTAATTATATGTAGCGATAAATTGAAGGATCAAATAGATGGAATGCAATTTAAAGTTCCTCATAAAAGCTATTCGCAAATTTCCTCTTTAAAGGAAGCAGCTGTTCAATTAGTTGAAGAAATTAATTTGGAAGATCCTTTTACCATCGTTTATACATCTGGAACAACAGGGAATCCCAAAGGCGTTGTACACAGCTATGGTAATCATTGGTGGAGTGCAATTGGGTCGGCCCTTAATTTAGGCTTATCTGAAAAGGATAAATGGTTAGCTGTGCTTCCACTATTTCATGTTGGTGGATTTTCAATATGTATGCGTAGTGTAATCTACGGAATGACAACTTATTTACTTGAAGAATTTGATGAGCAGCTTGTCAATGAAGCTATTTTACATGGTGGTGTAACCATCGCTTCAGTTGTAACGGTTATGTTGCAGCGTTTAAAAGAAGATTTAAAGGACCAGCAATATCCCAAGGAATTTAGATGTATGCTTTTAGGTGGGGGACCGGCTCCGAAATCCCTATTAGATGATATGGCTGATAAAGAGATACCTGTTTATCAATCTTACGGTTTAACCGAAACTTCGTCACAAATCGCCACATTAGGCCATGAGGATGCCTTGAAAAAGCTCGGATCTTCGGGAAAGGCGCTATTTCCTGGGCAATTGATTATTCACCAAGCCAATGAAGAAGGTATTGGAGAAATTTTTGTAAAAGGACCAATGGTTACAAAGGGATATTATGGTAATGAAAAAGCAAATCAAAATTCCTTTCAAAATGGATACTTAGCGACAGGGGATCTAGGCTACCTAGATGAAGAGGGATTTTTATATGTAGTTGACCGTCGTAAAGACTTGATTATTTCTGGAGGAGAAAATATTTACCCAACAGAAATTGAAAGTATTTTATCTGGCCATGAAGATATTAGAGAGATAGCCGTTCTTGGCATGGAAGATGACTACTGGGGAGAGGTTCCCGTTGCATTTGTTGTGAAAAGAGATCCGAAGTTAACAGAGAGGGAAGTTATTCACTTTGCCAAAAAATACTTAGCAAATTATAAAGTTCCCAAAAGGGTATTTTTTCAAAGGGAACTTCCAAGAACAGCATCGAACAAGTTAATGAAGAATTCTTTGCGTAAGCTTTTAAATGAAAAACCTCCAAAATAATAGTTCGTAAGTCCTAGTAAAACTATAAAATCAAGCCTTTCGCCTCTTTATAAAAAAAAGTCAAATATTGTAGAATAGGAAATATAGTCATTTCCATTTATGTGGGAATAACTTAAATGATATAAAAAGAGAGAGGGAGATTTTATATGTTTGATTCAATGGAAAACCTTTTTTCAGATTATTTTACAGCTGAATTCTATCAAGGGGTTACAAATTTTCTATTTGCCCTTATTTATCTTATTGTAGGTTGGATCATTGCAAAGGTTATTGGAAACCTTGTGAAGTCAGGCCTAGAAAAAACAAAGATTGATGAAAAGGTTTTAGGTAAGTTTGGAAAAGGGGATAGTGAGGAAAAACCGGTAAATACTGCTGAACTTGCTGGTAAAGTCGTTTATTTCTTCCTACTGATCATTGTATTTTCAATCTTTTTCAGTCGGTTAAATTTAAACGTTCTTTCAACTCCATTATCCAATGTCGTTGATACGATCTTAGGATTTGTTCCAGCAATCTTAAAAGCAGTAATTATTTTATTAATTGCCTATTTAATTGCTTCAGCTCTAAAGTGGCTTATTATTAAAGGAACGGAAAAAGCTAAGGCTCATAATTTTTTAACAAAAGCGAAATTAGCAGAAACCAATGAAGATGTTAAAGCTTTCTTTAATACTTTAGGAACTGTTGTGTTTTATCTAACATTGCTACTATTTATTCCAGCAATTCTAGATGCTTTAAATATTAGTGGAATGAGCGAACCATTTACAGGTATGCTTGATTCAATGTTAGCCTTTATTCCAAAGTTGTTAGCAGCAGGACTCATCTTTGGTATTGGTTGGTTTGTTGCTAAAATCCTTAAAGGAATTGTTGCTAACTTACTCGATGCTTTAGGTGTTAATAAAGTCATTGAAAAATTAAAACTACAAAAATTATTTGAAGGTACTAGTTTTGGTAAGTTTGTTGGAAATATTGTATTTGTAGTTATCTTAATACCAGTAACAATTGCAGCTCTTGAGAGATTAGAATTAAGAGGGATTTCAGAACCAGCCATTTCAATGTTGTCTGAAATTATGGTTATGATTCCAAATATCCTCATCGCTATTGCTCTCGTATTAGTTGGAGTATGGCTAGGAAAGTTAGTTGGAGAATTTGTTCACGGATATTTATCTCAACTTGGTTTCGACCGCTTAGCTGGAAAAATGTCTGTCGGCAATGTTGATGTAACAGAAGGAAAATTAACACCGTCAGCAGTTGTTGGATATGTTGTACAAACATTAATTGTATTTTTCTTAGCTGTTCAAGCTCTATATTTAATCAAGTTTGACTTCCTAGTAAATATTGCAATGGCAATTACTGCTTATTTACCAAATGTTTTAGCAGCAGTATTAATTATTGGAGTTGCCTTGATCTTAGCAAATATCGTTCACAAAGTACTTGTGAATTTACTTGTAGGTCCAGCATCTAACTTATTAGCAGGAATTGCAAAATATGCAATTATTGCTTTAGCCGCATTAATGGCTTTAACACAATTAGGTATTGCAACAACAATTGTAACCTCTGCCTTTGTTCTCATCTTAGGAGGAGTTGCTCTAGCCTTTGGTTTAGCCTTCGGTTTAGGTGGAAAAGATTTTGCAAGCAAGTATTTAAAAAAGTTCGAACATACAATTGACGAAACATCCATTAAAGATGAATAAAGATCTTTGAAAACAACATCCTCCTTTCGGATAACGAAATGGGGGATGTTTGTCTTTATAGGCATGAAGTTTTAAAAAATACATGACCTTCCTGAAAGTTGCCACACTAACTCATACATAGGAGGTGGCAAAACCATGAGAAGGAAATTTTTTATTAACATGCAATCAAGGGAGATTACAGAAGAAAAGCATGGACATCACAATTACCTTATTATTTATGCAAATAACGAAGAGGTAGAGGGGTTACGTGCTATAATGGATAATCTAAATGATGCAGACAATGCCTCATTTATCCGAGCTGGAATTCCTTTTATCCCTTACCATAAAGACGATGCAACAGACACATATGATCAACAATATATAGAAGCGATAGAATTTATTTACGAACATGGTGATGAAAAAACGAAGGAACATATAAAAGAAATGGGAATTCTTTCTAACAAATGACCAAATGTGAAAGACTTAGTAACTTTATCGAAAATTAATCCCTTTATATTGAGCTAATCATCCAGTATGATACAATATAAAAACATAAAATTAATTTTGGAATTGTTTAATTGAGGTGTCTATTTGTGGAAATGAAGGATCAATATGAATTTACGGATTTTTATAAGAATAATGTTCTTTTTTCCTTTAAGGATCATCCCTATTCAAAGGAACCAAAACATGTTCTGACGATCTGTAAATATGAAGACAAATGGTTATTAACAAAACACAAAAGCCGTGGCTTGGAGTTTCCTGGTGGAAATGTAGAGCCTGGGGAGTTCCCTAAAGATGCCGCAATTAGGGAAGTATTAGAAGAAACCGGTGGAATTGTTGAAGATATTCGCTATATTGGACAATATAATGTAGCGGGCAAAAGGGAAAGAATTATTAAGAATGTTTACTTTGCTAAGATAAAAGAATTGCAAAGCCAGCCTAGTTATTTTGAAACTGAGGGACCTGTCCTTATAGATCAAATTCCGAAAAACATTCGGCAGAATCGATCCTACAGCTTTATTATGAAGGATAGTGTGGTTTCATATAGCTTGCAGTATATTGAAAAAAACTTTAACAATTAAAAGAAGACTCTACATCTGTAGAGTCTCTTTGCTTTGTAATGACTATAAGCATTACTTTATATATAATCCTTTTGGGATGAGGATATCTTTATGAATTCCGATATGATGGTCCAGCTTGTTTGATTGATTCACTGACATTAAATTGAGTGAAATTATCATGGAAGGCCTGGGCTAACTTTTTAGCTTCTTCTTCATAGGCAGATTGATCAGCCCAAGTTTTCTTAGGAATTAAAACTTCCTTAGGAACTCCGGGGACTTCTTTAGGTACATTCAGTCCAAAAATATCATCTGTTACCGTTTCAACCTGATCAAGTTGACCCTTTAATGCGGCCTGGATCATAGCCCTTGTATAGGACAGCTTAATTCTACTTCCTGTATCATAGGAACCACCTGTCCATCCTGTATTGACAAGGAATACAGTAGCGTCAAACTCATCAATTTTTTCTCCGAGCATTTCAGCGTAAACGGAGGGATTAAGTGGTAAGAAAGGTGCTCCAAAACAAGTTGAAAAAGTTGGTTCTGGTTCAGTAACACCACGTTCGGTACCTGCTAGCTTACTTGTAAATCCACTTAAGAAATGATACATGGCTTGATCTTTTGTCAACTTGCTAATAGGAGGCAGTGTTCCTGAAGCATCGGCTGTTAAAAATACGATTGCTTTTGGATGACCGGCCACACTTGGAGTAATAATGTTATCTAAGTTTTCTAAGGGATAGGCAGCCCTTGTATTCTCTGTGAGGGAGACATCCGTATATATGGCTTCGCCTGTATTTTTATCAATGATTACGTTTTCTAGAATGGAACCAAATTTAATGGCATCATAAATTTGCGGCTCCTGCTCTCTCGTTAAGTCGACGGTTTTTGCGTAGCAGCCACCTTCAATATTAAAGACACCCTTCGGACTCCAACCATGTTCATCATCCCCAATTAGTTGGCGATGTGGATCTGCTGATAAGGTTGTTTTTCCTGTTCCAGATAAACCAAAGAAGAGTGCAACATCCCCGTCAGCACCGACATTTGCAGAGCAATGCATGGATAAAACGTTTTGAAGGGGGAGCATATAATTCATAACAGAGAAAATGGACTTTTTAATTTCCCCAGCGTACTCTGTTCCTCCAATAAGGACAATTCGTTGTTTTAATGAAACTATAATAAAGGTTTCCGACTTTGTTCCATCAATTTCAGGATCAGCTTCAAAAGAAGGAGCTGAAATTACCGTGAATTGTTCTTCGTGGTTTTCTAACTGCTTCTTTGTTGGGCGAACAAACATTTGATGGGCAAATAAATTATGCCATGCATATTCGTTAATCACACGAATGGGTAAATGATATTCTTGATCGGCTCCTGCAAAACCTTTGAATGAAAAGATTTCCCCTTTTTTCGATAAATGATCAACTACTTTATTAAGTAACTTATCAAAGGCATCTTCACTAATAGCTTGGTTAACACTTCCCCAATGAACATGCTCATCGCTTACATTATCCTTAACAATAAACCTATCCTTCGGAGATCGACCCGTGTACTTCCCTGTTTCAACACGAATTGAACCAGTAGAGGTTAATTCACCCTCTTGTAAAGTTACAATTTTTTCAATCAATGATGGTACGGATAAATTTTCATGAATACACTTGTGGGTTAAGAGTTCCTTTGTCAAGATCATTATGCAATACCTACCTTTATTTATATTATGGAATACCTTCATGTAACAACTATCTCATTATAGAGTATAACACATTTGATTTAATAGTTCACACTAATCTTAATCCCTCTTTATAAACCCTTTTAAAGTAACTTTTAAGCAATTTGGAGGTCAACTTTATACGGGTGAAATTTGTTTGTTTCTTTACATTTGACATATGGTGATTAACTAGCTAGCATATAACATAAGCGAACGCTCTTATTCAGAGTTGGCGGAGGGACAGACCCGAGGAAGCCCGGCAACCATCAAGAAATTGAAAAGGTGCTAATCTGATGCAAGGACATACCTTGAACAATAAGAGTGAAAGGCATTTTTGTATCCTTTCCTCATGTTTATGAAGAAAGGTTTTTTTATTGGATAAAAAATCTTTTACTCAATATAGACGTTCGTAATACACTATATGGGAGGCATTTGCCTAATGGCTATTAATCGACGTTTATTTACTTCAGAATCAGTAACAGAAGGTCACCCGGATAAAATAAGTGACCAAATATCCGATGCAATCTTGGATGAAATTTTAGAAAAGGATCCCTATGCTAGGGTAGCCTGTGAAACAACAGTTACGACAGGGCTGGTCCTTGTAGCGGGAGAAATAACAACTACTGCCTATGTTGACATTCCACAAATAGCACGGGATACACTTAAAGAAATAGGTTATACGCGAGCAAAATATGGGTTTGATGGTGAGACTTGTGCCATTTTAACCGCTATAGACGAACAGTCTGCTGACATAGCAGGCGGTGTATTAGATGCTTTAGAAACTCGAGATCAAGAAGAAGATAAGACCTTAGGAGCAGGGGATCAAGGATTAATGTTCGGATATGCTTGTAACGAAACCGAAGAATTAATGCCACTACCTATTTCTTTATCCCATCGCTTGGCCAGACAGTTGGCTGAGGTTCGAAAGAATGATTTGTTATCCTACTTACGTCCTGACGGTAAGACTCAAGTTACTGTTGAATATGATGATGACAATCAACCTGTAAGAATAGATACGATTGTTATTTCGACTCAACATGCAGAGGAGGTTAGCTTAAGCCAGATTGAAAAGGATATTATTGAACATGTCGTAAAACCTATAGTTCCTGAGGCTTTATTAGATAAAGATACTAAATACTTAATTAACCCTACGGGAAGATTCGTAATTGGTGGACCCCAAGGAGATGTAGGTTTAACGGGTAGGAAGATAATTGTGGATACTTATGGAGGCTACTCTCGCCACGGTGGAGGCGCCTTTAGTGGGAAGGATGCTACTAAGGTTGATCGTTCTGCCGCTTATGCCGCACGCTATGTTGCCAAAAATATTGTTGCAGCTGAATTAGCCCAGCAATGTGAAGTGCAAATTGCTTATGCAATAGGTGTTGCTGAGCCTGTATCTATAACTATTGATACTTTTGGTACAGGTCTGGTAAAAGAGCTTGAACTTGTTCAGGCTGTTCGAGAATTATTTGATTTACGTCCAGCGGGGATTATTGATATGCTTGATTTACGAAAACCAATTTATAAAGATACTGCAGCCTATGGTCATTTTGGTCGTACAGATGTCCAATTCACATGGGAAAAGACAGATAAAGTTGAAGCATTAAAAAGTTTTTTAAAAGAAAAGGTTAGTAAATAAGCTAATCTCTATTAAAAAGTTTCATTACAAAATATGATTGCAGCCCTTTGAACCCAATAAATGGATTTAAAGGGCTTTTTGTATCCTCGGACAAATTTGTTAGAATTATTTAGTGAGAAAACCCTGTATCTATTTTTCGGCTATCTTGACCTTTTAAAAATTATAACGACCATTTTGGCCTTTCCAAAAAAGCATGTTAGAACAGATTAAATCGAATTTCTATTTTCATTCAATCGTAGGGATAGGGCCTACAAGTTTCTACCGATTTACCGTAAATAAATCGACTATGAGAAGGGATTATAAATGAACAAGAACTTCATTTATATATAACACTTTTTCAAGCTTGAAAAAGCCTCTTCTTGTATGGGTGAGAATAGGTTTCTCAAGCTTTTATTATTTCTAATAAAATTTAGATCAGATTAGGATCATTTATAATAAGGGAGATAAATTTATGGAAACATTAAAGAAGAAAATTTTAGAGCATGGTACAGTTTTACCAGGTAACGTATTAAAGGTAGATTCCTTTTTAAATCATCAAATAGATCCAGTTTTAATGAAAGAAATTGGTGAAGAATTTGCCGAACGTTTCCAGGATAAGAAAATAACAAAAGTCCTTACCTTAGAATCTTCGGGAATTGCACCTTCTGTCATGGCAGGTATTGCTTTAGATGTCCCCGTTATATTCGCACATAAAAGGAAGTCCCTAACCTTAGTAGATAATTTGTATACGGCTGAGGTCTACTCTTATACAAAAGAGACAAATAATGAAATCTCTATTTCCAAGGACTATATCCATGAAGGAGACAATGTGTTGATCATTGATGATTTCTTAGCCAATGGCCAGGCAGCATTAGGCTTAATCAGGCTTGTAGAACAAACAGGAGCAAATCCTAAAGGAATTGGAATTGTTATTGAGAAAGGATTTCAAAAGGGTGGAGAAATGTTGCGAGAAAAAGGATTTCAACTGGAATCCTTGGCCATTATTGATAATCTGGAGGAGGGTAAAGTAAGCTTTAGAGAAGAGGGCAATTCATCGCAATGAAATCCCTAACTCTAAGTATACAACATTTATTAGCCATGTATGCAGGGGCAATATTAGTTCCACTCATTGTAGGAAGAGGCATTGGGCTAAATCCAGAACAATTAACTTATCTAGTTGCTATTGATATTTTAATGTGCGGTGTGACAACCTTACTTCAAGTTGTTAATAATCGATATTTCGGCATCGGCTTACCCGTTGTGCTAGGGTGTACATTTACAGCTGTAGCGCCCATTTTACACATCGCTGATACTTACGGCATATCAGCGATTTACGGGGCAATCATTGTTTCAGGGATTTTTGTACTTCTAGTTAGCAGCATATTTGGGATGCTCGTTCGATTTTTCCCAGCGATTGTAACAGGGTCCGTTGTAACGATTATTGGAATAACCCTTATCCCCGTCGCTATAAATAATATGGGTGGAGGAGAGGGTGCTGCTGATTTTGGATCCATAACGAAGATCGCTCTATCCTTCGGCACCCTGTTGTTTATTATTCTCATCTATCGATTTACAAAGGGCTTTACTCGTTCGATAGCCATTCTACTCGGATTAATAGTTGGAACACTAGCTGTAGCAGTTTTGAATAAGGTTGACTTTCAAGCTGTGTCAGAAGCTTCTTATGTTCATATGGTCCAACCCTTTTATTTTGGCTTATCAACTTTTCATTGGTCTGCTATTCTTACGATGATTTTAGTTGCTATAGTTTCTTTAGTAGAATCAACGGGTGTGTATTTTTCTTTGGGGGACATGAAAGAACGGGATCTTAAAGAAAAGGATTTGGCCAAGGGCTATCGAGCAGAGGGGATTGCCATACTTTTTGGTGGAATATTTAATGCCTTCCCTTATACAGCATTTTCACAAAATGTCGGATTAATGCAGATGACAGGGGTTAAGTCTTGAAGAGTGATTATGCTTACCGGTGGCTTATTAATATTACTAGGATTCCTACCTAAGCTAGCAGCTATAACAACAATTATTCCTAAAGCTGTTTTAGGCGGGGCCATGCTTGCCATGTTTGGTATGGTAGTTGCCCAAGGGATTAAAATGTTAAGTGAAGTGATTACAGAATTAGGTGAGAAAATAATGATTATTGCTTGCTCCATTGGTATAGGCTTAGGTGTGACTGTTGCACCGGATTTATTTAAACAATTTCCAGAAGGTATACAAATATTAACAAGTAATGTAATAGTAGCGGGTAGTTTTATAGCAATAGGATTAAACATTATTTTTAATATGATACCTAAGAGGAAGGTAAAAGCTAGCCATCCTAGGCCAGAGGAAGTTGTGGAGACTCACTCTTATTAGCAAGTATTGATGAATTCAAAATAGCAGATAAAAAAGCAGGGACTTCTATAAGCCCTGCTTCTTATGATTTGCTGATATCTATTTTCGTAACTTGTTTTTCGGATAGTAGGTCGTATTATTAATGGTAAATGTGGACTGTCTAGGTAGTGATCAATCAGAAATCTAGCATCTTCCTTTGACATACCATGAAGGTGATGAAAATATTTCTCACTAATTAGTTCTTTCCAAGAGAAGTTTCATGCTTGTAATAGTTTCCTTTTTCCACGTAAGATTCTCTAATCCTTTTCATTTCCTCAAAATCTTTCCCTGTTAAATCACGGACTACCTTTGCAGGACTCCCTAAAGCTAGGGTCTTGGGCGGAATTTTTGTTCCTGGAGTAACAAGACTACCAGCGCCAATAAAGGCGTTTTCCCCAATTTCTGCACCGTCTAAAATAATAGCTCCCATACCAATAAGAGCATTCTTTTTGATAGTAGCAGCATGAAGGGTTACTTGATGGCCAATTGTAACATCGTCTTCAATTATTACCGGCATCTCTGGGCTTTGGTGAATGAGGGATAAATCTTGAATATTTACTCGTTTTCCAATAATTGTTGGAGCGACGTCGCCTCGGATGACTGTTTGAAACCACACGCTAGAATCCTCACCAATTTTAACATCACCAATAATCTTAGCATCTTTTGCCACAAAAACAGTTTCGTGAATTTCTGGCTTTATATTTTTATAAGAATGAATCATGAAATGTCCTCCTTTATTTTTTTAATTGCGATAACGAAGGGTGGATTGTTTATTTGATTAATATAACCATACCTAAGGACTTGGAAGTATTTTTGATCTAAATTTGTTACATAATTTAATAGTTGAACCTTCTCGTCCTGCCCCCCCTCATGGCCATGATAAACAACTAAAACAGTAATTCCTTTTAGCTTCAAATGTTTTAAAATAGTTTGTAAGGCGGTGATCGTTGAATCACCTTTTGTTATAATTGACTTATCACTTCTTGGTAAATATCCTAAGTTGAAAATTGCTCCATTAATAAGATCTGTATCATTTAGATAGCTATGTAAATTTGCGTGGCTGTCCTTAATTAAGGAAACATTTTCCTTCTCTAAGTTGGACAGTTTTTCTTTGGTCGTTTCAATGGCTTGATCCTGGACATCAAAGGCCATAACTTTACCTTCATCACCAACAAGGTCACTCAAGAGAACTGTATCGTGACCATTCCCACAGGTTGCATCAATGGCTAAATCCCCAAGAGTAACTGATTGTTTTAGTAAAGAGTGGGCATATTGAATAATACCTTCCATTAAATATGAACTCCTTTTTATAGATTCTACTGTATAGTGTAGCATGCTTTGGTAAAAATAATAAATAAGGCAAATCATTTTCTGGAAAGCATTGTAAAAAAGGGATTAGCTTTTAAAATTATTATTTATGAAGTCTAGTGGGGGGAAAGTCTTGACAATACATAATCATTTCATTAAAATACATTTACTATATAAAGACTTTGAGAAGGAATAGTAATCAAAGAAATAGATTCCCTAGAGAAGCAGTGCTTGGTGAAAACTGTTGTTCTATTCTTGATGAACTCACCTTTGAGTTGTAAAAGTGAAACTAGTTAATAGCTTTTGCCGTAAATCTGCGTTAAAGATATTGAGTAGAACGAAAATAATTCGTTAATTTGGGTGGTACCGCGGGAGATATACTTCTCGTCCCTATTTTTTTAGGGATGGGAAGTTTTTTTATTTTAAAGGAGGAATGAACAATGGCTTATGACCATAAGCAAATCGAAGAAAAGTGGCAAAATTATTGGGATGAACACAAGACATTCAAGAGTGAAACTTTTTCTGACAAAGAGAAAGTCTATGTTTTAGATATGTTCCCTTATCCATCTGGATCAGGCTTACATGTGGGGCATCCAGTTGGCTATACTGCAACAGATATTTATTCACGTATGAAAAGAATGCAAGGATACGAAGTTTTACATCCAATGGGCTGGGATGCTTTTGGATTACCGGCAGAGCAGTATGCTTTAGATACGGGAAATAGTCCTGCAGAATTTACTCTTCATAATATAGGTATTTTAAAAAGACAATTAAAATCTCTAGGATTTTCCTATGATTGGGACAGAGAAATAAGTACAATCAATGAAGATTATTATAAGTGGACACAATGGATTTTTATTAAATTATACGAAAAGGGTCTTGCCTACATGGAAGAAGTACCTGTTAACTGGTGTCCAGCCCTCGGTACGGTATTAGCCAATGAAGAAATTATTGATGGGAAAAGTGAAAGAGGTGGTCACCCTGTTTATCGTAAACCGATGAGGCAGTGGATCTTAAAAATAACGGAATATGCAGACCGCTTACTTGAAGACCTAGAAGAACTCGATTGGCCGGAGAGCATTAAGGATATGCAGCGAAATTGGATAGGAAGATCTGAAGGAGCAGAAGTTACATTTCCAATTTCCCGGAGAGGGGAAAGCTTCAAAGTTTTCACGACGAGACCTGATACCTTATTTGGAGCAACTTATGCCGTATTAGCACCTGAACATCCTTTAGTAAGTAAAATCACTACGGATGAACAAAAAGAGGCAGTTGAAGCATATGTTAAGGAAGTAGAGAATAAATCAGATTTAGAGAGGACAGATTTAGCTGATGAAAAAACTGGAGTGTTTACTGGAGCCTATGCAGTAAATCCTGCAAATGGTGAAAAGATTCCTGTTTGGATTGCCGACTATGTCCTCATTACTTATGGTACCGGAGCAATCATGGCTGTTCCTGCTCATGATGAGCGGGATTATGAATTTGCAACTAAGTTTGAGTTACCGATTAGAGAAGTAGTTCAAGGTGGAGACATTAGCAAGGAACCTTATGTTGATGATGGCCTAATTGTTAATTCCGAATTCCTAAATGGGTTAGATTCAGCCGAAGCCACAGCAAAAATGATAGAATGGCTCGATGAGAAAGGCTATGGGGAAGAAAAGGTATCCTATCGTTTAAGAGATTGGTTATTTTCCCGTCAACGATACTGGGGAGAGCCAATTCCAATTATTCATTGGGAAGATGGTACAATGACCACGGTTCCAGAGGAAGAATTACCTTTAACCTTGCCAGAAATGAAAGAAATGAAACCATCAGGAACTGGAGAATCTCCATTAGCTAATGCTGAGGACTGGGTAAATGTCGTTCATCCGGAAACAGGTATGAAAGGTCGAAGGGAAACGAATACTATGCCTCAATGGGCTGGTAGCTGCTGGTATTACTTACGTTATATTGACCCACATAATGATGAAGCTTTAGCTGATCCTGAAGCCCTAAAGCGTTGGTTACCAGTAGATATGTATATCGGAGGAGCGGAACATGCTGTCCTTCACTTATTGTACGCAAGATTTTGGCATAAGGTTTTATATGATATTGGTGTGGTGCCTACGAAGGAGCCCTTCCAAAAGCTTTATAACCAAGGGATGGTATTAAAAGACAGTGAAAAAATGAGTAAGTCTCGAGGAAATACAGTTGATCCGGATGATATAATAAACTCCCACGGAGCAGATACATTACGTCTTTATGAAATGTTTATGGGACCTTTAGACTCAGATGTTAATTGGTCAACCAAAGGTCTTGATGGGTCAAAGCGATTTTTAGATCGCGTCTGGCGATTAATTATAAATGAAGATGGACAAATTTCGGAGAAGATTATTAAAAGTATAGAAAACAGTCCTCTAGAGCGAGTTTATCATGAAACAGTCAAAAAAGTTTCCGAAGACTTTAATCAGTTACATTTTAATACTGGAATATCCCAAATGATGGTATTCATAAATGAAGCAAACAAACAAAATGAGCTGCCAAGGGAGTATGCGGAAGGATTTATTAAGTTATTATCACCGGTAGCGCCTCATCTTTGTGAGGAGATATGGAATAAACTAGGTAATGAAGGTTCACTAGCTTATATTGATTGGCCTAGTTATGATGAAGCAAAACTAGTCGAAGATGAAATTGAAATAGTTTTACAAGTAATGGGTCGAGTGCGATCTCGAATTAAAGTAGCCAAGGGAACGTCAAAGGACGAATTAGAAAAGTTAGCCTTAGAGGATGAAACAATCAAAGGATGGATTGAAGGAAAAACAATTCGAAAAATAATTGCTGTTCCAGACAGACTTGTAAATATTGTCGCAAACTAAAATTGTTTCTTTTTAATATATATGTGCGGGAGGGTTCATTTTATTGGGCTTTTCCGCGTATATTATATTCCGAAGATAATTCTTGACTTTTAATCGTTAAGAGTATATTATTAAAAGTGCTCCACAAATCGAGCAGATCTATTTGGAACTAAATAGAGTGAGGTTGTATTTTTGACAAGCTTCACAATAAGTGGTACTATTAATGTTGAAGAAGTGACCAAACTTGATCTTTGAAAACTGAATGAAACAGCGAATATGTCAAGGAAACATTTAACATGTTTTCCTGTCAATAAATTTTTACAAGCTAAGATGTAACTGCGGTGTCAGTTACACAAACTTTTTTTA
>Ga0079226_10000744_pt1 | contig 23808 bp, 25 predicted proteins | sample Poulit2014_FD_76345 | JGI IMG/M metagenome (GOLD analysis project Ga0079226, IMG submission 76345) | Agricultural soil microbial communities from Georgia to study Nitrogen management - Poultry litter 2014 | ecosystem: Environmental > Terrestrial > Soil > Agricultural land | place: USA: Georgia...
AATAATAATATGAAACTGTGATATTTCACCTGTTTCATTGTAGACAGCTAATGCCAAAACTCCTTCTAAAGCAAGTAAAATAATAAATAATGCGAGAAAAAAAGCACTAATCTTGCGCTTTCCAAACCAATAGCGAACTCCACCAAAGAAAAGCAGCATCATCCAGGACAAGCTTTCTAATATGATAAACAGCTGCCACTGATACTCTAAAATAAACTGCATCTCACACCTCGCTTTTCAAATAATCAAATATATTCTGTTTGTTTCACACTAATCTCTATCATTTATTTAAAGTTTACAACAAAACGATTAACAAAGCCTTGGAAAACTTGTATACTTTTTATATTAACATATGAGGAGTGAAAACATTGAATAGTCCAAGCCATCATGCCTATAATTTTAATGCCGGTCCTGCCGCTATACCGCTTCCAGTCTTGGAAAAAGCTCAAAATGAATTTATCAATTTCCAGGAATCCGGAATGAGTGTCATGGAACTAAGTCACCGCAGTGATTTATATGAAACGATACATAACAATGCGATCCAACGCCTTAAAACCCTGTACAATATCCCGGATAATTATACGATTCTCTTTTTGCAAGGCGGGGCCAGTACGCAGTTTGCAACCATCCCAATGAATTTTCTTCCGGCCGATAAGAAAGCCGGATACGTCTTGACTGGGTCATGGGCTGAGAAAGCACTAAAAGAAACTGCTCCTTTTGGTGAAGCTTATGAACTGGCAAGTTCGAAGGAAGATACATATTCTTATATCCCTGAGTTGCCTGCCTTTGAACAATTTCAAAATGATGCTTACGTCCATCTTACTTCTAACAATACCATTTTCGGAACGCAATGGCAGACCTTTCCTGAAACAAAAAATGTTCCATTAATTGCCGATATGTCGAGTGACATCATGTCGAGAACAATCGACGTATCCAATTTTGATTTCATTTACGCCGGGGCTCAGAAAAATCTGGGACCATCAGGTGTTACTACCGTTATTGTAAAGAATGATCTGCTTGAGAACAATAATACAAATATTCCTACGATGTTTGATTACCGGACACATGCCGATAAAAACTCACTTTTTAATACACCACCGACATTTAGTATATATATATTAGGCGAAGTACTAAACTGGATAGAAGATGAGGGTGGTTTGGATGCCATTGCAGCGCGAAATGAACAAAAAGCTCAACTTATCTATGACACTATCGATCATAGTAAAGGGTTTTATAAAGGGCATGCCGCATCGGAAAGCCGATCTTTAATGAATATAACATTCAATTTGCCATCGAAAGCATTAGAACAAGCTTTTCTTACAGAAGCAAAGGACAATGGCTTTGTTGGTTTGAATGGTCATCGTTCTATCGGTGGATGCCGTGCTTCCTGCTATAACGCGGTACCAGTAGATACTTGTATAGCACTTCGTGACTTTATGAAATCTTTTCAAGACAAACATAGCTAACGAAGAACTTAAGTTTCGAGAAAAAAGTTAACTTCTTTATAAAAAGAGAAGTTAGCTTCTTTTTTATGCCTCAAAAAAATGGTCCTTCACTCCCCCTCTAATTGCGAAAAATGTATTACAATTGATAATACGATGAAGAAAGCGTTTACAAGTTTAAACAATGTACAATTCTACTGTAATAGTTTAAATGAGTGTAATTATGAACTCTGTATGACAAAAGACTGGAAAGATTGACAAAGCAAATGATATATATAATAATGAGTATGTAATTAGAATAATTATAGTTTGAGAAAAGGTCTCCAAACTATAACATAGATTTTCAATATACTATTTAGGAGGAAGATGTAGATGTCATTAATAGGTAAAGAATTGGAAAGTTTCACAGCAGAGGCTTACAACCCTCAAAATGGGGAGTTCATTAATGTATCAGATGAAGATTTAAAAGGGAAATGGAACATTGTTTGTTTCTATCCAGCTGATTTCTCTTTTGTTTGTCCAACAGAATTAGAAGATTTACAAAACCAATATGCAGCATTAAAAGACTTAGGAGCAGAAGTGTATTCCGTATCAACTGATACTCACTTTGTTCACAAAGCTTGGCATGACCATTCAGATGCTATTAGTTCAATTGAATATACAATGATTGGCGATCCTTCTCAAACGATTTCCCGTAACTTTGACGTTTTAGACGAAGACAAAGGATTAGCACAGCGCGGCACTTTTATAATTGATCCAGATGGAATTGTACAAGCGGCTGAAATTAACGCAGATGGGATTGGCCGTGACGCGAGTACTTTGATCAGCAAAGTAAAAGCTGCACAATATGTACGAAACAATCCTGGTGAAGTTTGCCCTGCTAAGTGGGAAGAAGGTTCTGAAACACTTAAACCAAGCCTCGATCTAGTTGGTAAAATTTAAGGAGTGCTTTGATCATGTTAGATGCAGATATGAAAGCTCAATTGGCTCAATATCTTGAGCTGCTTGAGAATGAAATTATTTTAAAAGTAAGTTCCAATTCGGATGAAACGTCCACCAACATGATTGCTTTAGTCGACGAACTGGCTTCAATGTCGGATAAAATTAAGGTAGAGCATACTGTGTTGGACAGAACACCTAGCTTTAGCGTGAACCGACCAGATGAAAATACTGGCATTACCTTTGCAGGTGTTCCTCTCGGTCATGAATTCACCTCCTTAGTGTTAGCTTTATTGCAAGTAAGCGGCCGTGCGCCTAAAGTAGAAGAGGATATTATCGAACAAATTAAAAACATCGATTCCCCTCACCATTTTGAAACGTACGTAAGCTTAACTTGTGATAACTGCCCTGTCGTAGTACAAGCGCTGAATATTATGAGTGTGCTTAATCCGAATATCACCCATACGATGGTGGACGGAGCAGCTTTCAAAGAAGAAGTAGAAACGAAAAATATCATGGCCGTTCCAACCGTTCATTTAAATGGAGAAGAATTCGGCGGGGGACGAATGGAAGTAGAAGAAATCCTCGCAAAATTAGGCAGCGCACCGGATGCTTCTGAATTTGAAAATAAAGATCCCTTTGATGTTCTCGTTGTCGGCGGCGGACCTGGCGGAGCAAGTGCAGCCATTTATGCCGCTCGAAAAGGCATCCGTACAGGCGTCGTTTCTGAGCGAGTAGGCGGCCAAGTCTTGGATACTGCTGCTATTGAAAACTTTGTCAGTATCAAAAGTACCAAAGGTCCTCAGTTAGGAAAAAATCTGGAAGATCACGTCAAAGATTACAATGTAGATGTCATGAATCTTCAACGTGCAACTCGTTTAGAGAAAAAAGATTTTGTCGAACTTGAGTTAGAAAACGGCGCCGTATTAAAAAGTAAATCTGTGATTCTTTCGACAGGAGCCCGTTGGCGTAAAGTCGGGGTTCCCGGCGAAGAAGAATTCCGTAATAAAGGTGTCGCTTATTGTCCACATTGTGACGGACCATTATTTGAAGGCAAGCGAGTTTCTGTCATCGGCGGAGGTAACTCCGGTGTAGAAGCAGCTATTGACCTTGCCGGCCTCGTCGAACATGTCACTGTATTAGAATTCGGTTCTCAGTTAGGTGCTGATTCTGTCTTACAAGATCGTCTTCGCAGTTTAAATAATGTCACTGTCATTACAGATGCACAAACAACGGAAATTACTGGTGAAGATAATGTGAACGGTATTACCTATATCGATCGCAACACGAATGAAGAACACCATATTGAATTAGAAGGGGTTTTTGTTCAAATCGGCTTAGTCCCTAATACGGAATGGCTGGGAGATGCGGTTGAAAAAACAAAATCAGGCGAAATTGTTGTCGACCGTCGTGGTGCAACAAACGTTCCTGGCGTGTTTGCGGCAGGGGATTGTACAGATTCTGCCTTTAAACAAATCATTATTTCCATGGGAGATGGAGCCACTGCATCGCTAAGTGCTTTTGATTATCTGATTCGTCATGCAGATGAATTTTCAGAAACGAATGCATAAGTATTTTAAAATAAAAAAAGCATGAAATCATAGCTACATTTTGGTTTCATGCTTTTTTATATTACTGCAACACCAAATGATGAAGCAAAACCCTTTCAAAAGAGTATACTTTCTGCAAATTTCAGCGATTTAAAACGAAGAATCTTTACATTTTTAATTTACATGTTAAGATAAAAAGTATGCGTTTTGTCATTGTCTGGAATCAAAACCATCATTTGGAGCGTAATAAAGAAAGTTTTTCATTATTCCCATACATATATGCCTCATTAATCGGATTTATAAAGCTTTTTGTTTAAAGTTGTAAAAGTGTGGTATAAAATTGAATAGTTTACAAAAATATATAAAAGAATCAAGGAGGTTTTAACAATCAAAAATAAAACAATTACGCCCATTTTTTGGATATCGATGAGTTTAGTGCTTGTATTTATTATCTGGGGAGCCATTTTCCCAAATAATGTGGAAGCTGTGTTGGGAGTTGTTGATGGATTTATCTCGGACAAATTCGGCTGGTTTTATTTATTTGTCACAACAGGGTTTGTCTTACTTTCTTTATTTTTAGTTCTCAGTCCCTTAGGTGATATAAAACTGGGAGCACCTGATGATGAGCCAGACTACAGTTACTTTACCTGGTTTGCATTCTTGTTTACTGCAGGGATGGGAGTTGGACTAGTGTTCTATGGTGTCACCGAACCTTTATCGCACTATTATGATCCTTCTACTGCTGACCCTCAGACAAAAGGGGCAGAACAGGAAGCCATGACAAACACGCTGTTCCATTGGGGATTCCACCCATGGGCGACGTATGCGATTGTCGCTTTAACACTGGCTTATTTTAAATTCCGTCATCAAGCACCTGCTTTAATCAGTTCGGCCTTTGCACCATTAATCGGCGACAGATCTAAAGGAGCTTGGGGAGGAGCAATTGATACATTGGCTGTATTCGCTACAGTCTTTGGTATTGCAACTTCGCTTGGACTTGGAGCAAAACAAATTACGTCAGGGTTAAGTTTCACATTTGATGGAATTCCTGACACCTTGACTACCAATTTAATAGTCATTGCTATTGTTACTGTGTTATTTATGCTCTCTGCTACAACAGGTGTAGATAGAGGAATACGGTACCTGAGCTGGGCAAATATTGTACTTGCCGTTGCTTTAATGCTGTTTATATTCTCCATCGGATCGACCGTCGAAATGATGGAATCATTCTCCACCACACTAGGCAGTTACATACAGAACTTGCCAAGTTTGACATTTAATATGAATGCATTCGTCGGGGACAGGGAATTTTTAAATAGTTGGACCCTTTTCTACTGGTCCTGGTGGATTGGCTGGTCTCCTTTTGTTGGGACTTTCATCGCCAGAGTTTCCCGCGGAAGAACCATTCGGGAGTTTATCATCGGGGTTACGGCAGTTCCAGTTATATTCAGTGCCTTCTGGTTCTCTGTTTTTGGCGTCGCAGGTATTAACATGGATATATCTGAAGGCGGAAGTATCTATGAATTAATGGAGGAACTAGGAGAGGAAGTTGCCCTCTTTGGTTTCCTTGAATCGTCTCCTATGTCCGCAGTTATTATTGGAATTGCAGTTATCCTGATTTCTTCTTTCTTTATAACATCAGCCGACTCCGGTACGTTTGTGCTGGCTATGCTGACAACAGGCGGTAAACTAAACCCGACTACAAAGGTAAAAGTAATCTGGGGAGTTATCCTTGCTGCAATTGCTGCCGTTCTACTATGGTCCGGCGGATTAGACGCTCTGGAAATGGCTATGTTGATAGCAGCTTTCCCATTCGCGTTTATTATGATTGGTATGTGTATCTCGCTTGTAAAAGCTTTAAGAAGCGAACATTCTATTTTAACAATGGAAGAAAAAGAGCGGGAACAAGGAAGTGAATACCGAACTAAACAACGGGCAGACCTTCAGAAAAAGCGGGACGAATTCAACAAAATTCTACCAAATCCTGATGATGAAGAATATTAATACTACCCGTAAATATGAAAAGAGACCGTTTATTACGGTCTCTTTTTTTATGTGATGAATAAAACCTTGATGTAAAACGAAAGATAAAGTATGTGTTACAATCGATGCGCTGCATCTCAAATAAGTTATAGGTTACTTTAGATCGTTGTTAATGTGTAACAAGCGCACAGCCTTTACTTCACAACAGTGACGGGGGAAGTTGAATTTTGTACGATATTATTGCTGACACTGCCGAGGAATAATCCTTTTACATTTCCTAAACCGCGACTGCCGACAACGATCATATCAATTTCATTATAATCAGCATATTTACAGATACTTTTACCTGGATTTTCTTTTCCTTTTGCGATAATTACTTTCGTTACAACATCCGTATTTTCTTCTGTAATGGACTCTTTCAATTGATTCAATTGATGTTGGATTTTCTCAACCTGTTCATTTGTAATATTCTCCTGCATCATCGCACTGGTACTTGGTCCTGAAATTTCAGCAACAGACAATAAATGCAGTTCGGTTTCTTTATTTCTCGCCATCTGCCGCTCTGCTTCTTTCACTGCTTTTTGACTTAATTCTGAGCCATCATAAGCCACTAATATTTTTCTCACTATAATTTCCTCCTTAGTAACTATACTGTATTAAGTATAACATATTCACAGTAAATTTTTAGCCGGCAAAATGGAATACAAAAAACATCAAAAAAGTTAATCTTCCCATATTCTGTTTATATTAGGGAGTTTGACAAAAATATATTGTAAATTCGTTCTATCCATAGTTGACAAAAAGACTTATTTCCTTGTATATTAGGTTACAGAGTGTATATCTGTCTAATATAATTAAAAACATAGACTTGCAGCTGGAGGAGGATTTATTAAATGAATTTAATTAATGTCAGAAAAGGACAATTTGTCTATTATAAAAATCAGCTCCATAAAGTGTATTCCGTTAAACCTTTTTTTAAACATTCGGTTCATCTGATTCGACTCTCAGATTTAGAACAGGAGATTGTACAGGCAAAAGATATAACGTATTACCTGCCAAAGCATTTGGACAGTTTCATTGTGAACCACCAGCGTTACACATTGGATAAAAACATCCGTGCTAAAATTGGTGATTATATACTTGTCATCAATCCGAAGCCTGATTCTCTGGACCACCATCATTTACATGCGATTGAACTGGTGACCTCTTTAGAAGATAATGGAGTTATCAGTAACAAATCGAACGGAATTAAACATAATGAATATTGGACCATGACAGTTGGTTTATTAGATGACGCAACTAAAATTGACAAACAGCATCCGGAAACAGACGGCAGCATTATCGAAACAGCTGATGATGAAGGCCCGCTTCATCCTGATTTGAGAGAGCCTAAAATCGGTGATGTATATCAAAAAAATGATTCTGACCCTGTGTTTCAAGCAATGGTCATCGCCATTCAAGACCGCGATATCTACTTAGGCGGCGATATTAAAGTCGCCTCTGAAGATTTAACAGATACAGATCAATGGAGCTATATTGTAAACCCACGGGAACAATAAACGAAACCCCTCTGCTTCGAAGCAGAGGGGTTTTATGATTCCAACAAATTAATTTTTAATTTCGATACCGCCAAACAACGGGTTACAGGTAATATGGAGTGTAGAAACTTTTTCTTCTGCTTTTTTATATTGGTTGCTTGTTTTGTCCTCCCAGCCTCCAAATAAAGGAGTGCCAGAAGCTTCTATCTGCACATCTGTCGGCACAATTAATGTAATACCGCCAAACACGACATTAAGTTCCAGATGAGCTCCGTGTTCTACTAATTTTGCCTCGCGTAAGTCAATTTTTGCACCCCCGAATACCGCAGTTACTTCCCCTCCTTCGAACCTTTTAGAATTACTGCGAATATCGCTTCCGGAAAATACAGATGTATTTTTCAAAATATCCTTTGATGCTACTTGCGTCTTCCAGCCAGGACGCCGGTCTTTTCTTTTTCTAAAAACAAATAAAAAGCCAAGTACAATAATCAGAATTGGCCAAAAGTATTCCAATACGTTTATATTAGCCACTTTCTTGCCCAGTAAAACAACCCCTAATACTATAAAAAACAAACCAGGTAATGCGGAACCTCGTTGACGTTTTAAAAGTTGCACAAGACCGATTAAAACAAATATAAGCGCCCACCAATCAGACAACATATCCGTAAAATCTACCACATCAAGCTTTTCTAATAGAAAACCAACACCTAAAATTATAAATAATAAGCCAATAATAACGCGAGAACGCATGCATTTTGCCTCCTTCTTTTATTTATTCTTTCCAAGAAAATATGGTAAGCTATACTTAACAATACAATAAGGAGTAGGATGATACAATGGCTTTAAGCACCTTTTTAAATAAAAATAATTTATTTGCTGCTACTACTTTACGTAATTCTACACGCAAAGAAGAAAATAATATGGGGCTGCATGTCGCACAAGATAAAGATGCGGTCATCGAAAACAGAGAGTCTGTCGCTCAGTATATGCAATTACCCCTCCATCACTTTGTTTTCGCTCATCAGACACATACAAATCATTTTCAACTTGTAACAAAAGCCGATAGTGGTAAAGGTGCTTTTTCAATGGAGAACGCTATTGCAGATACAGATGCGCTTTATACCTACGAAACAGATGTAGTGCTTTCCAGTTTAACAGCTGATTGTGTTCCCGTTCTTTTATATAACGAGGTCACTGGTTTAATTGCGGCTATTCATTCAGGATGGCAAGGAACAGTGAAAGAAATTACGCCTAAAATACTTAAGCAGCTCATCCAAAATGAAAACAATGCACCTGAAGACATTCATGTTATTTTCGGCCCTTCGTTAAGTCAAACTAAATTCGAGGTGGACGAAGATGTATACAAACAATTCCAAGATTTACAATATGCAGATCATTACAGTTCTTTTAATACTGCAACTGGAAAATACCATATTGATAACCAGGCGGTGGTTGAAAAACAATGCAAGTTACAAGGAATTAAAGAAGAAAATATTTTAAAGGACCCGACTTGCACCTTTCAAAGTGAGGAACATTTTTCATACAGAGAAGACAAAAAAACAGGCAGACATATGAGTTTTATCGTGAGAAAAAGCAATGACGGGGAGAACTCAATGTGAATGAATTATAAGGAGTATGACCAGATGAGAATCGGAATTATTGGAGCAGGTATCGGTGGGATAACAACCGCTTTATTTCTCCAAAAATCAGGTGTAGATGTCAGCGTATTTGAAAAGACAGAAACATTTCAACCTGTAGGCGCTGGTATTGGGTTAGGCAGTAATGCTATGCTTGCCCTTGATAAGATGGGTGTCAGTGATAGAATCAAAAAAGCAGGCATGTCACTGCATGAACAACGCTTGTTAAACGCAAACTTAACTGTAATGAACAAGATTGATTTTTCAAAGTTACAAACCTTATTTGGTGAAGAAACCATCACCATCCAGCGAGCAGCTTTGCATCAAGCATTATTTGATTATTTAAAACCTGGTACGATTCAATTTAATAGACGTGTAACCAATTTTAAACAAGAAGCTGATAGTGTAGAAGTCATCTTCAATCATTCGTCAGTCGAGTGCTTCGATTATGTGATCGCTGCAGATGGCATTCACTCAGTGTTTCGTCAACAACTCGTTCCCGATAGCGGTCCCCGTTTTCAACATTATACTTGTTATCGCGGTACAAGTATAAATAAAGGAGATGTTCCCTATCATATTGGTCAAGAAGCTTGGTCGCAACATGGAAGATTTGGCTGGGCTCCTTTAAAGAATGATGAAGTATATTGGTTCGCTTGCGTAAATGCACAAGAAAGGGATGAATATTTGGCAAGTTTGTCTCCTTCAGGGGTAGCTAACCTCTTCCAGCATTTCCCTTCACCTGTCCGACGGCTTATTCAAGAGGTGCAGCCTGATTCATTTTTACATCACGATATTTATGATATTCAACCCCTTTCTGCTTTTGTCTACCACCGAATTATCCTGCTTGGCGATGCTGCACATGCGACGAGTCCTAATATGGGGCAAGGAGCAGGACAAGCAATAGAAGACGCTTATGTATTAGCGAATGCCTGGATACATGCGAAGATGATGGACGAAATTTTAGAAACATATAATAAAAAGCGTGTTGCGAAAACTAAGAAAGTCATCCAACTATCAAGACAAATCGGAAAAGCGGCCCAGTGGGAAAATCCATTTCTGATACAATTTCGTAATGCTGTTCTTCCATTTATTCCAGAAGATCTTTTATTTCAGAGGCTTCATTTTTTATTTAAAACATAATTTCCAAGGAAAAGTGTTCAATTTTGACGTTTGTTTCCCCTGTCTTCCTCTAGAAGATGTATTATCATATCCTATGAAGACAAAATCCACTCTATTTTGCGCTTTAACAGAATAAACCGTAATAATAATCTGTTAATAAAAGATTGAGCAACCTTCTCCCTTGCATGATTGTTTTGTTTACACTATAATCATGAAGATTCGTCTATTACAGTTAAACATTAAAGGAGGAATGAGTATGAAAAAAATTGGTGTCGCTTTTTTATGCATAGCTTTTATACTGGCGTTGGGTGCCTGCGGTTCTACAAACAATAATTCTGACTCAAATAATAATCAACCAGTATCTGAAGGTATGGAAGATAATAATTCCAATTCAGAAACAAATGACGATGAAAAAGAAGAAAAAATGAAGGACATTGGCATGACTGAATTTGAATTAGAAGTGGAATATGCCGATGGAGAATACGAAGCAGAAATTGAAAAAAGTTCCTCCGGTGCATACGAAGCAGAACTGGAAGACGAACTTGATAACAATAATCTGAAGGGTGATGAAGCATTCAACCATATTTATGATTTGGTTAAAAATGTTGATATCAATCCTGATTCAAATGAAAATGAAGTGTATGAGGAATTTCTAAATGCCTTTGATTTAGAAGACGATTATGATGAAATCGAAGTCGAAATCACTTTTGATGACGGATCTGAAGTAGAATATGAAGAATAAAAGCTTATTCGTTGACCTTTAATTTAATATACCAGGTGCATTTATACAGGTAAAAAGACGAGAGAATTCTTTTTCCCTTATAAAAATTTGCTGTTTCAATTTGAAGGTAAGCAGAAACCGCAGGGACTAAAACAATTCGTTACGTAAATACAAGACAGGATTATATCAAAGCAGTGACAAGTTGCATAAAACAGCCTGTCACTGCTATTTTTATTCTTCTTGAGCCGGAAAAGCTCTTGCAGCTATCATTGCTCGATTAAATGAATTAATACTTACAATCGCTAATACTAAAGTCGAAATTTCTTTTTCTGTAAAATGCTTTTCTAATTCGGTATACAAATCATCTGAAATCTGGTTTTCATGAATGAGCGTCATTGCTTCTGTAAATGCTAAGACTACCATCTCTCTTTCTGTAAAAAAGCCGGAACCCCTCCAAGCATTCAACGCATAAATTCGCCGTTCTGTCTCCCCTAGCCTTCTTGCATCTTTCGTGTGCAAATCAATACAAAACGCACAACCATTTATTTGAGAAGCACGTATTTTGATCAATTCCAAAAGACCTTGTTCAATGGTTGATCTTTTTGCGACTTGATCCATGGTCATGAGCACGTTGAACGCTTCTTCATTTACTTTCATTAAGTTAAATCTTGTCGGCATTTGTTCGTCTCCTCCCCATATATCCATATTTAAAATCATTAGCTGGCTTACCTTTATTATAATTGAAAATTCTGCAAATGAAAAGTTGCCTATTTTTTGTTGACAGTACGACTGAAATTCTATATAGTTAAATGTGGTTGAGCAATCAGCCTTCAACGATTCCGTAGCTCAGCTGGGAGAGCGCCGCCTTGACAGGGCGGAGGTCGATGGTTCGAGCCCATTCGGAATCATAGTTTCATAGACTGTCATGTAGCGATTCTTACAATAAGTAAGAGTCGCTATTTTTGTATTGTTTTAAAAATGTAACTATCATTTATAACTACTTCGACTGATATATCTTTTTATATCATTAATACTATTCACATTATTGACACAATTTGGTATACTACTTTTATAGGTATCGTTTTATCTATCCCTAGTTATTCCCCCTTAGTTATAACTAGGTGGTACCTAGACTTTCTCTTATTGGCGTCTAAACAATCCACGTTTAGGCGTCCTTTTTAATTTACACAAATTCTATATCCACTATGTTATCAAAGTATATGTTCACTTCTTCCATGATAATAATTCCACTTCGCATATCCTTCCCTCACAGATACCCTTCTTCCACAGCATAATCATTTTTAACATAATGTTTTATTCTTATTTTTGTGTCGTATTCCAAAGCCACCTGGATCTTCACGTTGAACACTGCCTTCTTCTGCTCGTTCAGCAACGGTGTTTTTTCTTATCCGGTTCATTAAATATTTTTTGTAATTCTTCCACATGTTCCGGTAGCATTAAAGAAGTCTACTTTATAGACTCACGATTGTTGACATCCATTATACAACTTCTCTTTCATAAACAGGAACAATGGCCAATACGTTACTGAATTTAAAAGTACGTCTCGCTTTACGCATGAAGCAATAAGCTGTGAAAGTACTGCTGTTTATTTTGATAAGTTGCACCGTTCGTTTGGTTACTTTTCCACTATCAGATATATACATGATTTGCAGTTTCAGTGTTATCTTTGCATATTTCATTATATAATTACGCACAATTGTTCCCTCCTTTCCATTTCATTATAAGGGAACGAACGTTCTATTTCAAGGCCAAAATAAAATGTTTGTATTAGACGAGGAAACCTAATATAAACACTTATACGTAAACATCTATTAATTTTTAAACCAATATTTAAAATTATAGATAGTTCAGGTAATAAAATAACTTTTTTTATCAACATATTTGCTATATTACATTACTAACAACATCAAACCAATTAGCTGGAAAACAAATTCTAGATAAATTTATCCCATTGGAATTTTCTGTAATTAATATTTTAAGATCTTTTAAAAACATTTTACTGTCTTCTTTATCAAGTACTCTGTACATAATCAAAACTATACAAAATAATACATTATGATTTGAATTATTATTGGCAGCAAAGCGCATGCTTTTCGTTACGCAATTGTTCTGATTCTTGTTCTAATTCTTCATATAATTTTCTCGTTTCTTGGTAAGAGCATTTGAATGAGCTAGCTTTACGGAATAGTTGTTCATTTGATTCGATAAAGTATCCAACACATCTTGCTTTTCAATTTTATTATCCATTTATATTGCCCCCACTTTCTCATTCATTTGCTTCCTCTCCAGGGACTCTGAAGGAGGTTCGTTTGGGCAGGATTGTTCGGTGTCATATCTTTACACTCGCAATATTTGTAGGTTGGTCGTATTACTTTCACGAAGTCATCCCGGTATGATTTCTTGATATCCTAAATTAGACTTCTCTTCATAAAATAAGCGGATGTCCTCTTTCGTGATTTCGGATATCTTTTTATCTCCTAAGTTGTTCTCTTTATTTGAAACGAACTTTATTTTTTCTGTCATGTCAGATACAATGATATTAATATACTACTCAGAAAATTCCGATGAATCTTTGAATAATATAGATGAAGGTATCAGTGTTCATAACGAAATCAATGAAGAAGGAACTTACGCACTTTATATGTTCGATGAGTTCACAGACCCTGAAGAATTCGAAAAGGAAGATGCTGCTGTTAGCAAAATAATCAATCTGGAATCAAAAGAAAATCCGGGAGATGAAGACGAGGACAATCAGGAAAACAATGAAAAAAACAATTCATAAGGTGGAGTTCATATGAAACGTTTACCTTTTTTTCTTGTTATAGTAACGGTTCTTTTGTTATCTGCTTGTTCCGGCAATAACAATCAAAATAAATCCAATCATAACGAAAACAATCTGGAGGAAGAAGAGGAAGATGTTACTCTTGGCACAAGTGTCAAAGGAGAACATGTGTTATATACCATTGATGATAAACTCGATTTAGGGGATTTAGCAGAAGAAGATGATGTTCACATTACTGCTATAAACAATAGAGAGTCCCAAGGTGATCCGGAAGAGGAATTTCCGGAACTGGAAATTGATAAATCACCTGCTTATGTTTTAGCAGAAAGTGACGAAATTATCCATAAGACATATGATGACGAGGAAATGATGGATTATATCAAAGAAAACGATATAGACGACCGTTAGAATATGAAACACACTGCATTATGAGGGCAGTTTTAAATGATTACGATAATCTGAGTTATCGATGATTGCTTTTTTAAAACCATTAAACTGAAGTTAAGAATATTACATCGAAGACAGTTGCGGACGGAGTTAACTGAAATATTGAAAGAATCTTTATTATGAGTAAGCTGTGGAACAATTAAAGGAAGATTCATTAAATACGTAAGAGAAAAAGAGCAGAAATCAGTTTTTAATATAAAAGTGAATCCGTATGAATACTGTTCAAAATTTCGGATAACGCGACGCTGCATCTAAAAGAAATGCGTTAATAATTATATAACTGGCGAATACTAGATTCCAAACACGACAGCCGTGTTCAAAAAATGCCAAGGCAAAGTTTTCAGCATCTTATAGAAGATACTATTTAGAACCGAGAAGCAAAGAAATAAGTTCAATATGAAGGTTTCAGTAAATCAAAAACTGGTGTGAATCTTACAATTGAATAAATTAATTTATAAAAAGGTTTGAAATCAGACGTATTTCAAACCTTTTAATTTAATATTTTTTTATAAATAACATATATCACTAAAACGTTGGCAAATAACACAACAATATTTATGCGAACAGCAAGGTCAAAAAAGAATCGAAATAAATCACCTATGATGATAGGAAACGGTAATATACTAACGGACACAAATATGAAAACAATCTTTAAAATAAAGACTATCCATTAGTATGCTTCTTTTCTGATTATCGGTCTTTAAAATTCACATCAATGTTAGTATCTTAATGACCAGTTGATTAAAGAGACTTTTTAAATTCTATATCCTATTATAAGTTAAACAGCCTCTTGAAAAACCCTTTTTTTCTTACTCTTGGCGGTAAATCTTCTATGCTATTCTCTGCTTCTTCTATCTCTTCTGTTTCTTCCTTATCTTGTAGTACTTCCTCGCTGTCCGAATCAGACAGAGAAGGATTTTCCGTGTACGCTTCTTCGATTGTTTCCATAGGCTGTTGTTTCTTATCCAGCATTTTAGTTATGTAATCTTCGCTTTCTTTCAACTTGCCTATAATATATCTGTCCCGAATCTCTAATTGCCTGCTTAACTGTTCAATCATTTCCTGCTGTTTTTCATTTTGTTCTTTTAATTCTTTTTGCATGGAACTCAATGCATCATAATAAACATCCGGAGTTTCACCTTGAGTTTGCAGCTTAACCATTTCTTGCTCTTTAACATCATTTGTCTCTTTTGATGCTGATTCGTCCATAACAACCGTCGTAGCTTGTTCAACGGTTATATTTTCACTTTCTCTAATGTTTTTTAACTTCTCTAATATGGCAATATCTTTATCTAAAAATAACCTGGCCCGCCGCTGTCCGGGGCCATCAGATTTCATAAAATGATATCCTTTTTCTTCTAAATGCTTGGCATATTTTCGTACTGTGGCTATAGAAATTCCAAGCCTTTCCGCTGCTTCAGTTGTTGTATAGGTTTGCTCGTTGTTTTTCGAGTCTTCTGTCATAGATTTCACCTCTTCGTAATCGAATGATAGTTAGTAAAAGCATATCACAACAAAGCCGAACTTTGATAAAATTTCTGTCTCTATTATTCAATTTGTATTTTGTTCTTTTCAAATTACGTTTAGTACTGCTTTTCATGGTTTGTCCCCCATGGATAGGCTTGTCACAAACAATTGTCCAGACTTTTGTTCAAAATATATTTTTTATCTTAAAATAAAAAAACAATAGAAAAATCACTAAAAGCAGATTCGTCATCCCCAGCGCTGCTTGTAAATTAAATATCACTTCATAGCTAAAACTTCCTGGCCCGCCTTTTAATTGATCCAGAGATAAAAGAGAGGAGCTCCACCCTAATATATTAAAAATAATGGCGTTCAGCATCACATTTTCAGCAGCACGTAATTCAATAATTTTCGATTTATTAACATGGCGGCGGCTTACGTTTACTAAAATAATAGAACCGACTGCCACAATGAGCGGGAATAACGTCCCAACGGATTCATTTAAAGTAAGTTGTGCTATTTTCGACATCAAATCAGGATTTGACACTCTTAAAATAACCAATGCAATAATCGAAAGTAATAATATGATCGTCCCGCTTAAAACACCGGCCAATAAGACGTTTTTCTCTTTTTTCACTTCATTTCTGTTCTTTTTGGATTGAGGTATTTTTTTGTAACCAAACTTTTGTTGTTTATCTTTTTTTAAGTTCTTTAATTCTTTTAAGATCTCTTCTTGGTTGGAAGCAAGTTTATTAGTTAATTCCATCTGTTTATCGACTACTTCTGATACCTTTTCAACCTCTTTGTTTTCTAATACTGTATGAGAATTTTCAACATCTTCCGACTCACTGTTTTGTTCATTTGCTAAGCTGTTATTGGAAGAGTTTGCCATGTTCCTCATTAAAATAAGTAAACTGTTATTATTTTTTTTGCTCATATATAAACCTCCGTTCTATTTCCCTGTCTTATAAAGTCAGCTTTAATATTTATATGTCTCACTACTTTGGATCCCAGCCTTTATTGTTCCTTCCATACACGATTATTTTCTATCCGATATCTCCGCTTTTTCCAAAGCATTCTGCACTGCTTTCACATAGTCGTCAAATTCAGCTGTGGTATTTTCCCGATTGCTTGAAGTGAAATCTGCATCTTCAAAGAAAGTTTTTCTTTGTGCAGCACTTATTTCCAGCTGTATACCTTTGTTCCTTTTGTTGCAATTTACTATATTTTCTTTTCCTTTAAATTGATTAGGAGGTGCGCTTACTGAAAAGCCCTTTTCTTTTAGTTCTTGTTCAACATATGATGTTAGTGTGGTATCTAAACAGCCAACATATGTATTTTTATCTTCGCTTTCATACCCGTGTATAGATAAGATATGAGTGCTGTCTTTAGTCATGTTTAGCGCATCAGGCTCGTTAAATTCTAAAGATCAGATATGTAAATCATAATTGTCCGCTTGTTTGACCTCTTCAAAACGATTTAAAATGTATCTTTTATTCGCAATCGCTTGGGCCAGCTCCCCCGTCCCCGATTCTATACTGCCATCGTGAATCGCATCACTAAAACGTCCTTATTGTTTACTTGCCGCTTTATTTCATAACTATCTTCTTCATTTTCATGATGAGACAAATTATCAAAATCATTATACACATCTGGATTATCTGCAGAACAGCCTAACAGTATCATAAATGAGTCAGAAGCCAAGTAAAAGTTGGATATTTCCATTGTACTTAACTCCCTGGGATGGTCACTTAATTTTTGTATTCCGTATAAAAATCTTTCGGCAGCCAATCTTCTCCAAAAAGAGCATCGTATTGAATTAATCGGTAATCCTCCACCATATCCCGCAAATCCTCTGATAAATCTTCGTCTGCTACTTCTCTTTCTTTCGTAACAACGAAATCTTTCCCAATACGCAGCACATCCTCATCAAATAGTTCATCCATCAAAGCATAGTAAGGTGTCACATAATAATCGCCTTCCCGCAAAAGAATTGGTACAAAGAAAATGGGAGAAATTCCTTCTATATTCTTGTCAATAGAAGCTCCCTGATGATTCATATAAAGGAACCAGGGTGTTTCGTGAATATGATCTTCACCAAACTCATTTTCCATTCCTTCAAACAATCTTGGGAAATGGTCCCCGTAAAGAATCAGATTTACGTCGTTCTTTTCATCCTCTATTTTATCAGTTAATTTCTTAACTGCCTTGTCAGAGGCTTTGATAGCTTGCAGGTAGTTGATTAATTCCTCGCGTTTCTCTTTCGGATATACATCTTCATTTATTTGCGGCTCGTAATCAACTTCTTCCACCTCTTTTTTATACGGAGCATGATTTTGCATCGATAGTACATGTAATAAACCAACATCATTTTGGTCTAAAACGCGAAAAATGTCCTTATTTAAGGAAGCGTCGGAAATTCGAATCATTTCTCCCAGTTTGTCCTCATGTTTTATGCCGTGATTCACGTATAAAAATTTATCCATCCCGATTGCTTCATAAATTTCTTGTCTATTATACAGATTCGCTGTATAAGGATGTAATGCAACGTTTTTCTTCTGAGTTAAATCTAAAATCGTATGATGATTCTTAGAATCGAAATAGAAATCTGAGTACGGTGTTGTCACCAAGGGCTGATCAAATACTTCTGTACTGAATGAGGTTAGTACAGACCATTCTAAATTTGCTGTTCCTCCCCCCATGAATTGGCTGTACATCGTGCCCCCCACATTTTCATCTATTATTTTTTCTATTTCCGGAAGGGGACTTTCGTTTTCTAATAAATCCGGAACAAGCTTAGGATCCATTAGAGACTCGCTTAAATACAAAATAATTTTTGATTGGTCAATAGGATCATCTCTGCCTTCATTTACCTGTTGAGAAGTTTTACTGTACTTCTCATAAATTTGTGCCATGTTCTTTTTTTTATATCCTTTTGGTTTTTGCATATAATGCGGCTTTACCGTATCGATAAACGTAGGAATAAAACCGTCCTGCTGTGCTTGTTTAACCGGGTTAAAATTATGCGTAGTTTCAGTTTCGAACTGTAATATTTTGTTATTATACTCGTTTGGCTTCATGAAAATGCTGATCAATAAAGCAGCAGCCAAAATGAATAGGCCTACCCTCTTTTTTTTGTTCATCAGCAGGTTTCGCTTAAATTCCCATTTTCGGATAAAATGTAAGAAGATATAAAGAATCGTCAATAAAAGAATCCCGGCAACAATTGCAATCGGAATAGGAACGCTAATAAAAGATAATATCTCTTGTGGATAGATAATCGTTTTAAGTTCAGTGAATGTCAGGTATTCACTTCTCTCTGTTACTTTATAATAGTTTGCAACGATTAGCCCGATAAATAATAAATCAGCTACTATCAAGCTGCCTATTGCCGTTCCAAACAGGCTGTAAAAAATAATAGTAATAATAAAAATCAGTGATACTCCATTATAAAAGGATGAATTGATGTGTTCGATATCCATTTCAAAATGATCAAATAAGCTTTTATTAAACCAATGGACAATTTCGATGGCATTAAAAATAAATAAAAGAAGAACGAACACAATATATGCAAACAGGATTGCTTTCTTTTTCATCATCATCATCTCTTTTGCTACTTTTTGGCAGTTCATGCAGTTATTCTGCTTTAAATGTATATTATCACAATATTTTGTATTATTATATCCTTTTGATGAGTGCTGTAAACTTTTTGACAAATAAAATAGTAATCCCCTTTCTTTCGCATGCGTATTAGAATAATAATGATTATGTTCTGAAATTGACGAAAAGAGCCGTTGTTTAAATGATATTTTACAAATAGAAAGGTATTGATGGGACAGGATATTAAGAAATCATTTTGCTTCTGAAAAAATTACAGCTTCAACTAAATATAAAATTTTCTTTCTCGTACACAAAGGAGAGACCTTCCATACAAAGATTCAAGAACAACAGTGTTCAATACACCATTCACTATAAATAAATCTTTTTCAGATACTGCCGTCTTATGTATAATGAGGGTCATAAAAGTTTTTTTGCAACTATAAACAAAGTGAATATACTCTTTGCCTGTTTTATAAACGTGTGTTTAGTATATTCGACATTCCTGGAGATGATGGTTACTTGAGCAAAGAAGATACAAAAGGATAACTATCTGATAATATATAGATTTTACAAGTGGAGGAATTGTATTGCTTACATTGATTCAATCCAGCCTGAAAGATTTCCGACAGAATATCTCATCGTATCTTATCTTTGAATTTATTTATTCTGTCTTTGCGAGTTTATTAGTTATACCGATACTCACATACATTTTTAATAAAGTATTTATGCTGATTGGTAAAGGGGACGCTTTGTTAAACAGTGATGTTTACCAGCTTGGACTTAGCTTTAATGGCTTAGTTGGCTTATTCATTATTAGTTTTCTTGCGATGGTCGTTTTATTTTTAGAGTTCGGAACGCTCATTACGATCGGACATAAAAGCTATTTTAAAAAGTCTGTATCTATAGCAAACTCTTTTGCAACAGCCTTAAGAAAGTTGCCCAGATTAATTGGGTTTGGTATTTTCCCGTTACTTTTTCTTTTGCTTTTAGGTATCCCATTTATTGATGTTTCTACGCTTCCTGCATTATTCGATATCAATAGAGATATTTTATTCAGGGAACTATTTCAAAGTTCTTTCCTGATTAAACTGGCTTACATTTTTATATTCTTAGCCATTGTGTATGTGTATGTACGGTGGATTTATGTATTTCATTTTATTTTTATTGAAAATAAATCTGTTTCGCATGCGATGAAAGAAAGCTGGCGTTTAACAAAGCGCCATAAGTTGCGTCTTGTGATAACGTTCTTACTATTAAATATCCTGCTCGCACTGGTGATTTTTTTGTTTGTAACCGGATTGTCTCAATTAGGAAATCTGATAGAATCTAAAATAATTGGCGACTTTTTAGGCAAGTACTTGCAGCTTTCTATCAGTTACATCTCTATCCTGCTCTCTTTATTTATTATTCCTATCAACGTTATCTTGTTAACAAGACTGTATTACACGACCCTGAAAAATGACGGGGCGGCTGTTTATGATCATATGAAACTAAAAAAAAGCGTCTTGTTCAGCCGTGTTGAAAAAGGAATGAACCAATTATTCAGACAGCATAAAGGCTGGTTTTTAAGTCTCGCAGCTATTTCCATAGCGGGTGTCATTCTTATTAATGGAACCGTGCAAAACTCGATTGTTTATTTGCCTTGGGATGTAGAAATCGCCGGGCATAAAGGAGACGGCTACCATAGCCCTGAGAACTCTGTTTCTGGTGTGAAATCGGCTATAGATAAAGGGGTCAGTACGGTAGAAATTGATGTCACGTTAACAAAAGATAATGTACTTGTCTTAAGCCATGATTTGGACTTACAAAGAGTCGCAAACAATCCAATACAGATACAACATACGACGTATGAAGAACTAAAAGATATAGATATAGGAAGTTCTTTTAGTGAAGAATTTGCAGGAGAAACAATCCCAACACTTGAAGAAATATTACAACTCATTGAAGAAAATCATACAGATATAATTATCGATGTTAAAATTGCAGACGATGAATCCATCTATGCGTCGGAGATAGCCAGACTTGTGGATAAATACGATATAGAAGACCTCGTTTCTGTACAGTCGTTTAACCCAGACTTTTTGCAATTGATGCGTGAACAAAACGAGGAAATTAACCTGGGACAAATTTTATATTTATTTGCCGGCAACTTATCCCAGATAGATGTTGACTTTTATACCGTAAGAGAAACAATGCTCACAAAGCGTTTCGTTGACCATGCAAAAGCGGAAAATCGTGATATCTGGGTTTGGACTGTCAATAATAAACAAAACATAAAAAAAGTATTATCCTATGATATCGATGGAATCATCACGGACTACCCAGAACGAGTACAGCAGATTATTGGCGTAGGTGAAGAAAAGGATTAGGGAATACTTCATAATCTAAAGCGAAAAAACAATTGTTTTATGGAGAATGAACATCGTTTTGTGTTGTCTGATTAAATTTCAAAACTTCATCTTATCTCAGCAATGCACTTATACTGAAAATTTTTCACTTTCAGCTGATCATAAAAATTCATATGTTGTCCAGCATATTTTCAAAGTTAAAAGCCTCCTGCTATACCAAATGATAGCAGGAGACTTTATTATGATGTATGTGAATGAGCGTTTTAAAATTACTTTATTTCTGTTTGGTATCTACTGAAACACCTTCATCTGCAAAAACAGCTTGTGCTGCTTTTAACGCATTTAACACGCGAGGAAACCCAACATATGGGAGCAAGTGTACAATGCTACCAACCATCTCCTCTGGTGTTAAACCAACCTCTAAACCTGTCTTAATATGCATTTCAATTTGCGGTGTTCCTTGAGCAACAAGCCCGGAAATGGTTGTAAGTACCTTTTGCTTATTATCAATACCAGGACGTGCATAAATATCTCCAAAAGCAAATTCCACCACATACTTTTCTAAATCGGGCGCAATGTCCTTAAATCCTTCTCCGATATCCATATGCCCTGTCGGATGATTAGCATCCGGAGAGGTTAATTCCATAATTTTGTCCCAGCCTTTTTGATAACGATCTTCTGCCATACTGTTATTCCTCCTTCAAGTGATATATATCCACCCCATTCTCTAGATGCGAATCTTCCAGAGCAGTTAAAATAGGGTTTATTATCTATCATACATGAAATCGGATAATATTTCTTACTTTTCAAATAAATGTCTTTCAATATAATCAGGATAAATACTCACAAGCTACATATCCTACTGCTTTTGCAGAAACTAATAATGCTGCTTCGTCTATATCAAACTTTGGATGATGGTTAAAATAAGCATCTTTTACATGTTTCGGTTTACATCCAATATTGAAAAAGACACCGGGAATCTTTTCCAAATAATAAGCATAATCTTCTGAGCCGGAAAAAGCAGGATATTCTTTTACTGCTTGAATATGGGAATCGTTTGCCTGTTCTAAAATCGAAACCACTTCATTCATTTCGGCTGGATGGTTGTACAGTGGCGGATAATCATCCTGATACGTTAGCTCACAAGTGACATTGAACTGTTCTTCCAAGCCTCGTACCAATTGTTTACACTCCTGCTGAATCACTTCCTGAACATGTTTCTCCATATAACGGACATCACCTTCTATCTCAATACTGTCCTTAATAATATTAAAAGAACCTTTCCCGTCGAAGGAACCTATTGTCACAACACCCATATCGAAAGGATTAAGTCTTCTGCTGACAATGGTTTGGACTGCTGTCACAAAATGAGAGCCCGCCACAATAGGATCATTCGCGTTTTGTGGGGAGGAGCCGTGCCCCCCTTTCCCTTTGATATGCAATTTAAAATAATTACGGCCAGCCATCGCATAACCACTCCGATAGCCAATCGTTCCTGCCGGGTCTGTAGGGAATAAATGAGTGCCAAAAATAACATCCACATCTTCCAGCGCACCAGATTCTACAATGCTTTTGGCCCCTCCCGGCGGTGTTTCTTCTGCATGCTGATGAATGATTTTTACTGTTCCGGCGAAAGAATCTTTCAACTCGATCAGACAATCTGCCAGTACGAGCATATACGCTGTGTGTCCATCGTGCCCGCAAGCATGCATGACACCGTCATTTTGGGACTGGAAAGAAAGCTCTGTTTCTTCATGAATAGGCAATGCATCAAAATCAGCCCGCAGTCCAATCGTTTTCCCTGGTTTCTTTCCTTCTATGGTTACTATAATACCGTAACCATTTCCCATTTCTGTTTGGATGGTCACGTCTTTATTTTTATAAAAATCCGCAATGTAGTTTGCCGTATTCTTTTCTTGAAAGGACAATTCCGGATGCTGGTGCAAATGACGTCTGATATCAATTATTTCATTTTCCCGCTTCTCAAGCATATCCATTAGTTGTTGTTTCAATTATTTTCCTCCTCTGCTCATCAGTTTTATCGTAACTCTTATTATAACAAAGAAAACAGTTTTTATGCTCACCTGTCCTCTTCATAGATGACTAGAATGCCCTTTTTAACTGTTCTCGTTTATACTTTTTAATATCATAATAGCATAAAAAAACTCCTTATCTCTTCTTTAAACATACAAGATAAGGAGCTAGTATTTATTTTAA
>Ga0079226_10000745_pt1 | contig 23794 bp, 22 predicted proteins | sample Poulit2014_FD_76345 | JGI IMG/M metagenome (GOLD analysis project Ga0079226, IMG submission 76345) | Agricultural soil microbial communities from Georgia to study Nitrogen management - Poultry litter 2014 | ecosystem: Environmental > Terrestrial > Soil > Agricultural land | place: USA: Georgia...
AATGGCTTAGTTAGGGAATATATTCCAAAAGGAATAGCGATGGAAAATTATTCAGATGACTACATTGAATTAATGGTAAAGCAAATAAATAGCCGACCACGTAAGCTATTCGGCTGGCGGTCGGCTAATGAGTATTATTTATCACAGGTGTTCCACTTGGATTGACAATTTAAGGGTAAAATAAAAACGCTACTCATATACATGAATAGCGTTAAACTTATTTATAAAGATACTTGTAAAACTCTAATAAGGAGCCAACGGGATTTGAACCCGTGCGCCGGTTCAACACCGGTTCGGCGGATTTCGAGTCCGCTGCATTACCACTCTGCCATAGCTCCACCACAATTAAATATTATACCGATATTATACGTGTGTTTCAAGTATAAAAAAACTAGGATAAAAGGTATCCTAGTAACATCAATAGCTCATCAGGGAGTCGGACCCTGGATGCCGGTGTGAAAAACCGGAGTCTTAACCGCTTGACCAATGAGCCAAAAATATAAAGTTTTTTGGTCGAAACCAATAGCTCATCAGGGAGTCGAACCCTGGATGCCGGTGTGAAAAACCGGAGTCTTAACCGCTTGACCAATGAGCCATGAAAATGTTGCCTCTGCTTCAACAACAAATAATAATATACCAGATGAATTGAAACGATGCAAGGATTTATTGAAAAAATCTTGAATATTGTTATTTATCATGGTTGTCATTTAAAATAAAGTGTAGCAATTTGTTTTTAATTTAAGGCTTGTTGTTCATGGTAAACTAAATGTATCTGGATTTTTAAACTAAGGAGAACAGCGTATGTTTTCACAAAAAAACATAGTATTAGTCATTAGTGGGGGTGTTGCAGCATATAAGGCTGCTTCATTTGCACGTTTATTGGTAAAAATGGATGCAACAGTGAAAGTAGTCATGACAGCAACAGCAACCGAGTTTATCACACCGAAAACAATGGCTGTATTAACAAGTCAGCCCGTTTTGACAGATTTATTTGCCGATAAGACGGAAGAATCCATTGACCATATTGCTTTGGCCGATTGGGCAGATTATTTTTTTGTCGTCCCAGCAACAGCCAATATCATTGCGAAAATTGCGAATGGGGTAGCCGATGATGCGGCTAGTTCTGTATTAGCAGCTAGACATACACCCATGATTGTTGCGCCGGCAATGAACGAAAATATGTACTTACAACCTGCTGTGCAAAGAAATTTACAACAAATTCAGTTAGATGGAGACATTGTCGTTGAACCAGTTGATGGCATGTTAGCAGAGGGTTATGCAGGGAAAGGACGTTTACCAGAACCTCAGGAAATCTTGACGCTTAGCGAACTTGCTGTTTATCAAAAACATGGTCAGCTAAAAGATAAGCGAATAGTTATTTCTGCAGGCGGTACCGTCGAAGCGATTGATCCGGTGCGTTATATTTCAAATCGATCGTCAGGTAAAATGGGCTATGCGTTAGCGCGTGCGGCAGCTGAGCAGGGAGCTGATGTGACCTTGGTATCAGCAACGACACAGCTTCCTGATCCAGTTGGAGTTACAACGATCCATATCCAATCCGCGCAGGAATTATCGGAACAAATGTTTGCGATGTTACCAGAGGCGGAGGCTATCATTATGGCTGCAGCCGTGTCAGATTACCGCATGTCACAGACGGCTGAAAATAAACTCAAAAAGCAAGATTCAGGTCAATTACACTTGACCTTAGTTGAAAACCCTGATATTTTAGCTCAATTAGGTTCAGCAAAAACCAATCAGTATTTAGTTGGCTTTGCAGCTGAAACCCAAAATTTGATGACTTATGCCCAAAATAAGTTGAAAAAGAAAAATGCTGACATGTTAGTTGCGAATGATGTGTCAAAAGATCAAGTCGGCTTTGGGTATGATACAAACCAAGTGACTATTTTGACGAAGGATAATGAACCAGAGTCATTGCCACTACAGAGCAAAATATCGCTGGCTCGTGAAATTATGAAAAAAATTAGTGTTGCAATCAATGGGTAGGTAGAAAAATGACAATTATTGGAATTGATAAAATGAGTTTCTTTTCACCACATCAATATATTGATATGGTCGAATTAGCTAATGCACGTGGTGAAGAACCCAATAAGTATCTAATTGGTATCGGTCAGACGGAACAGGCCGTTATTCCAGCAACACAAGATGTTGTGACGATGGCTGCAAATGCGGCTGATGAAATGTTAACAGCTTCAGACCGTAAGAAAATTACGATGATTCTGTTTGCAACGGAATCGGGAATTGATAATTCTAAGTCCGGTGCCGTTTATTTACAATGCTTACTAGGTATTAACCCTTATGCGCGAACAATCGAGTTGAAGCAGGCTTGTTATGCAGGGACTTTTGCGCTAATGCAAGCTCGCGATTATGTAACCTTACATCCTGACGAAAAAGTGCTCGTGGTTGCCTCTGATATTGCCCGCTATGGTTTACAAACAAGTGGTGAAGTCACTCAAGGTGGTGGCGCTGTTGCCATGTTGGTAGCTGCTAACCCCATGATTGCTGAAATCAACCAAGATAGCCAATTCTTGTCACGCGATATCATGGACTTTTGGCGTCCTGTTTATGCTGATACTGCTAGGGTCGATGGTAAATATTCATCAAATGTCTATCAAGACTTTTTCAAAACAGTTTGGACACGGTATAAAGCTAAAACTGGGCGTGACATTGCCGATTTTAAAGCGTTAGCCTTTCATTTGCCGTTTACTAAAATGGGCTTGAAAGCCTTACGTGATGTATTGCCTGAAGCAACTGATGAACAACAGGTCGCATTAATGGATGAATTCGAAGCTAGTCGTGTGTACAATAAGCGAATTGGTAACCTATATACGGGTTCATTGTACCTAAGTTTGTATTCATTACTAGACAATTCACAATCTCTCAAAGCTGGTGATCGTATTGGAATGTTCTCTTACGGATCTGGTGCAGAGGGGGAGTTTTATTCACTGACTTTGCGTCCACACTTTAGTGCTGGCTTAGTAACCGGGCAAATTGATACCCTATTAGCTAATCGTCAGTATGTAACGATTGCTGATTACGAAAAAATATTTAATAATCAGTTAAAAGGTGCAGCAGATCGGGAATTTGACTTCAAAGGTGATCCTGCCAAGTTTGTTCTTCATGGGTTGAAAAATGAACAACGTCAGTATATCTGTAATTAAAAACTGATAAAAACATCAATAAACTTCATTAAGTTCACAAATTAATCAAAAAACGTACTATTTTCAATTGATTGTTCGTCATTTATTCGATAAAATAGTATCATTAAAATGATTGATAAAAGAGGATAGTACTATGAAGCGCGTTTATCTTGCTGGACCATTTTTTGATGATGAACAAATTGATCGTATTGAACGTTTAGAAGAGGCGTTGACGCATAACCAGACTGTGTCTGAGTTTTTTAGTCCCCGTACGGAAGTGCATGATGAATTTGAATTTGGTTCGCCAGAATGGGCGGAGGCAATCTATAAAGGTGATAAAGATCATTTAGATCCAGCTGATGTGGTTGTGGCGGTTATTGATTATGATAATGAGCACGTTGATCCAGGGACAGCGTGGGAAATTGGTTATTCTGAGGCAACTCAAAAACCGGTAATTTTAGTCAAGGAAAAAGAAGGCGCTATTAATTTGATGATGTCTGTACCAGCGCATGCTGTTGTGACAGATGTTGCGGATATTGCGACCTATGATTTTGATGAATTACCTGCAAGTAAGTGGACCGGGAAGGCTTTTTAAGAGACTGCAGTCTATACTGAGATAGATTAAAATGTACTAGAGGATGGGACAAAAAATGTTCCATCCTCTTTATGGTTAAAATTCACTATTGGTGATTTTAAACATTTAAATCATAAACGTGTCCTCAAAACAATTTTTGTCTCGTTCTTTTTTATGAGTTTGTATCGCTATTTAACTTAAAAAAGGGTAAACTAATTGTTATATAACCAGAATATGAGGTCAAATCATGAAAGATTTAATACAATTATTGCGACAGTGGTTAATGAAATTCTGGGTGCCGTTAACGATTGTGATTGTCATGCTTGGGACGGCGATTTCGTTGACAGTTGTGTTGTTACATAAACAGCAAGTGACTGTGCAAATTCCTAATTTGACATTACGAAAACAAAAAGGTGTTCAAAGTGCGCCAGTTTCAGTATTAAAAAAAGGTGAACATTTACAAATTCTAAAAAAGTCTGAGGGTTGGTATCAAATTCGTCGCGAGGATGAATCAACTGGTTGGGTAGCTGGCTGGCTATTACATAGGCAAAAACCTTTAAAGACGGTAACACCATTATCAGAAACAACTATTGTTCTTGATCCAGGCCATGGTGGTTCTGATGTTGGTTCTTTATCGACAAATAATAAATACGAAAAAACATATACGTTACAGTTGGCAAAGCGTGTTGCCAAACAATTACGTCAACGTGGTGCGCGTGTGATTATGACTCGTAATACAGATAAATTAGTTTATTTGGCTAAAATACCTAAAGTAGCAGAAGATAATCATGCAGACATGTTTATTTCGTTCCATTTTGATTCGTCACCCGAACCAAACTCGGCCACAGGCTATACGTCGTACTACTACCATAAAAATAATGGGTCGTATGAACTTGCTAGCAACATTAATGCTGAGTTATCACTACCGTTGATTAATAAAGGTGTTGAATATGGTGATTTCTTGGTTATCCGTGATAATTCCGTACCGGCAGTTTTGCTTGAAAATGGCTATATGAATTCAAAAGATGATTTTAAATCAATTAAATCAAAGACTTATCAAGATAAGATTGCTAAGGCAATTCCAGTGGGAATTCAAAATTATTTAAGTAATCAAACGACAACAGCGCAATAGGATGTTTACTTGACGGCATTTTAGAACTATAAGATAATAAGATGTAATAAATAAAACCAATGAGAAAGAAAACTCATTAAGAATAACCAAAGCGAGCGGAAATAGGTGAAAGTCCGTGTTGTTGTTTTTGAGGGGACACTTTTAAGGTCACAATTTTTGTGCGTGGAGCCACGTTACGGCTATTAGCCAAAAAACAAGGTGGTACCGTGCTGTTGTGATAAGCACCCTTGACGATGTTTGCGATATCGTTAAGGGTGTTTTTTATTTTATGAAAACGAATAGGAGAAGAGTTTTATGGCAAAGCAATTATTTCAAAAGCCAAAGGGGACAGCTGATTTACTACCTGCTGAGTCAATCAAGTGGCACTATGTAGAAGAAACAGCTAGATTGTTGTTCAGCGATTATCAGTATGCAGAAGTTCGCACGCCAATTTTCGAGAACTTTGATATTTTTGCACGATCAGCTGGAGATACTTCAGATGTTGTGACAAAAGAAATGTATGATTTTAAGGACAAGGGAGAGCGACACATTGCGCTACGTCCTGAGGGAACAGCCGGTGTAGTACGTGCTTTTGTGGAAAATAAACTATTTGGACCAGAACATGCTAAGCCATACAAACTATTTTATGTTGGACCAATGTTTCGTTATGAGCGACCACAAGCAGGTCGGATGCGTCAGTTCCATCAAATTGGGGTTGAAGCACTAGGTTCAGAATTACCAGCTCTTGATGCTGAGGTTATTGCAATGGCGGTTGATTTCTTCCAGACCTTAGGGATTACTAACTTAAAGGTTAAGGTTAATTCATTAGGTGATAAAGAGTCTCGTGAAAACTACCGCCAAGCATTGATTGATTTCTTAAAGCCACACTTTGATGAATTGTCACACGACTCTCAAGAGCGATTAGAGAAAAATCCATTGCGTGTTTTGGACTCAAAAGATGCGAAGGATCAAGAAATTGTGGCTGATGCACCATCGATTTTGGATTATTTGACGGAAGATGCGCAAAATCATTGGCAAAAAGTCCAACAGTATATGGATGCTTTAGGCATTGATTATGAAATTGATGAAAATGTTGTTCGTGGACTTGATTACTATAACCACACAATTTTTGAGGTAATGACGCAGTCAAAGGCTTTGGGACATGGCTGGTCAACAATTACTGGTGGTGGTCGCTATAATGGCTTAGTATCAGAGTTCGGTGGCCCAGAAATGGCTGGTGTTGGTTTTGGAATCGGCTTAGAACGGCTAATGTTATTGTTGGAATCAGAAAATGCACCTCTACCAGAAAAAAATAAATTAGACATTTATGTCGCTAATCAAGGGCAGGATACCGATATTACAGCAATGCAAATGGTACAAGCCATTCGTTCATTTGGCTACAGTGCCGATCGCGATTACGAAGACCGCAAGCTAAAGGCGCAATTCAAGACAGCTAATCGTTTAAATGCACGTTATATGATTACCATTGGTGAACGGGAGCTCGCTGAGCAATCTGCTCATTTGAAAGATATGGCAACTGGTAAAGAAACTTCTGTGAAGCTTGCTGAATTGTACACTAACTTACCAGAGTATATAAAGTCACCTGAAGATGAAGGAGAATAAGCAATAATGAAACGAACAAACTATGCAGGATTAATCGATGAAGAATATTTAGAACAGGAAGTAACGCTTCAGGGATGGGTACAGAAGCGCCGTGATTTAGGTGGCTTAATTTTCGTTGATTTACGTGACCGTGAAGGTATTGTACAATTAGCCTTTTCAAATGAATTTGGCGAAGCAGCTTTAAAGGTTGCTGAAGATATGCGTACGGAATATGTTATCGAAGTTACTGGAACTGTTCAATCACGTGGTGAAGGAGCAGTTAATGAAAATTTGCGTTCTGGTAAAATTGAAGTACACGTTACAGCTGCTAAAATTTTGTCAGAATCAAAGACGACACCCTTTTATATTGAAGATGACATCAATGTTTCTGATGAACTACGCCTAAAGTATCGTTACTTGGATCTACGTCGCCCTGAAATGCAACGCAATTTACGGATCCGTTCAAAGATAACAGCTGCAACGCATGAATTCTTGGATGCAAATGGCTTTATCGATATTGAAACACCATATCTTGCAAAATCAACACCTGAAGGGGCTCGTGACTATTTGGTGCCATCACGTGTCTATCCTGGATCATTTTATGCATTGCCTCAGTCACCACAATTGTTTAAGCAATTGTTGATGGGAGCTGGTTTTGACCGATACTATCAAGTTGCCCGTGCCTTCCGTGACGAGGATCTACGTGGTGATCGTCAACCTGAATTTACACAACTAGACGTTGAAATGTCATTTATGGATCAAGATGAAATCATGGACTTGGTATCTGATTGGGTAGCAGCTATTATGAAGCGGACTGTGAACTACGATCTTGATAAAACAACTATTCCTGTTTTGGATTATGCTGAGTCGATGCGTCGTTTTGGAACTGATAAGCCTGATATGCGTTTTGGTTTGGAGTTGCAAGATCTATCAACATTAATGGCTGATTCAGAATTTGGTGTCTTTGCGAATGCTATCAAGAATGGTGGTGAAGTAAAGGCCATCGTCGTACCTGGTGGGGCAGACCACTATTCTCGTAAGGACATTGATAAGATGGCCCAATATGTGGCACGTTTTGGAGCAAAAGGATTAGCTTGGCTAAAAGTTAGCGATGAAGGTATTTCTGGTCCAATTGCGAAGTTCCTTAAGAATAAAGAAGCTGATTTGTTAGCAGAAACAAATGCACAGGCTGGTGATTTGCTATTGTTTGCGGCAGATAATGAAAATGTTGTTGCTGCAACTTTGGATGCATTGCGTCGTCGTACGGCACAAGAATTAGGTTTGATTGATGAAAGCAAGTGGGCCTTTGCTTGGGTTGTTAACTGGCCATTGTTTGATTACCAACCAGAAGAAAAGCGCTGGATTGCTGCTCATCATCCATTTACAATGCCAAATGAAGAAGATTTGCCATTATTGGAAACAACTGAAGGTGCCCATAAAGCGCATGCGCAATCTTATGACTTAGTGCTGAATGGTTATGAACTAGGTTCTGGTTCAATCCGTATTCACCAGATGGCTGTACAAGAGAAAATGTTGTCTGCGCTAGGATTTACTAAAGAAGCAGCACATGAAGCCTTTGGTTTCCTATTAGAAGGTATGGAGTATGGTTTCCCACCAATGGGTGGAATTGCGTTAGGACTTGATCGCTTAGCAATGTTGTTGGCTGGTCAGGATAACATTCGTGAAGTGATTGCCTTTCCTAAGAACTCTAAGGCGACAGAGCCAATGACTGAGGCACCAACACCGGTAGCTAAAGCACAAATTATTGGTGATTTGAAGTTAACGGCACCAGAATATGCTGATGTTGCCGCACCAAATATGGCAGAAGAGTAAAGCAACGTGCAGTTATGCATATGTTGGGCATTACTAAATAGTTATTAATTTAATCAATAAATAGGGCGGAATAGATAAAAATGTTCCGCCTTTATTATTAACTAAAAAGCTTATAAATTGTGTCTAGGAACATATGATAAAAGATTGTCTTGGCGGGACTACAAGCTTTTAGTTTAATAACTTGGATAAAAGTACATCGCATGATAAAATCATAAACGGACTTATTGCAGTGTATTATGAAAGAATAGGGAAAATGGAGCAGTTAGAACAGTATTTTAATCAGCATCAATATTCAAGTCGTTTTGGTAGTGCCATGATTTATGCTTTGGCTTCGGCGGTTGCCTTGAACTTTTTCTGGACACCAGGGCATATTTACTCATCGGGCTTTACTGGGTTAGCGCAGCTACTAAATACATTAGTCACTAGATTAATTGGTGTTCAAGTACCGGTTGGTGTTTGGTTGGTCTTGCTGAATTTACCATTATTTATTTTGGCTTATCGTAAAATTGGTAAGCGTTTTGCTTTCTTTACTGGTATGGCTATTTTGTTAGCAGCTGTCGCTATGAATTGGATAAAGCAACCTACCCATTTGTGGACAGATGATCCTTTAGCAATGGCAATTTTTGGTGGTGCTATCAATGGTTTTGGAACGGGATTTGCTTTACGTAATGGGTTATCTACCGGTGGATTAGATATTATTGGTATCATCGTTCGACGTAAAACGGGTGCCAAAATGGGTGCAGTGAATTTAACCTTTAATTTCTTTATTCTAGTAGCATCTGGTATGATGTTCGGTGTTCAATATGCGCTATTTACGGCAATTGGATTAGTAGTTAATGCACGTGTAATCGATTTAGTTTATACAAGACAACAGAAAATGCAAGTGATGATCGTTACAGAAGAGCCAGAGAAGGTAATTACTGAGATTCAGGATGGCTTGCACCGTGGTATCACGATTGTTCATCAAGCCGAAGGTGGTTATAATCATCGCAAAAAAGAAATTTTATTTACAGTTATTTCGATGTACGAGCAATTTGAATTACACGAGGCTATTTCTCGGGTAGATCCAACAGCATGGGCATCGTTATGGCGAGTTGATCGAATCTTTGGTGGCTTCTATGAGCCGAAATTATAGGCGGCTATTTTAAAAGTAACGATTGACAAACACGCTTATTTTGATAGAATAATAAAGAACAAAGTGTGCGACATATATTAAATATAAGTTGAAATCTTCACACGTGAAGGGAGGGTAAACATTATGGCAAAGACTGTTGTTCGTAAGAATGAGTCTCTTGATGATGCTCTCCGTCGCTTTAAGCGTGGTGTATCAAAGGACGGTACTCTACAAGAATACCGTAAGCGTGAATTTTACATCAAGCCATCAGTACAACGTAAGTTGAAGGCTGAGGCCGCACGTAAGCGCAAGAACAAGAAGGGCCGTTAAAACGGTTCGCACCGGGCTATCCTAGTTGGTAGTCCGGTTTTGTTGTATAATGAAGAAAAAATAGGAGTATAGCATGGGACTATTAGCACAATTAACAGAAGATATGAAAGTGGCCATGAAGGCAAAGGATAAGGAAACGCTTAGTGTTATCCGCATGGTCAAGTCTGCATTATCAAATGAGCAAATTCAGTTAGGTCATGACTTGACACCTGATGAAGAAATGACAGTATTATCACGTGAAATGAAACAACGTGTGGAAGAATTGGCTTCTTATCAGGAGGCTAATCGTGATGATTTGGCACAAAATATTCAGCAACAAATTGATGTTTTAAATCAATATATGCCTAAACAATTATCTGAAACAGAAGTGGAAGACATTGTTAAGGCAACCATCAGTGAAGTTGGTGCCACTAGCAAAGCTGATATGGGAAAGGTAATGGGAGCACTGATGCCAAAGGTTAAAGGAAAAGCTGATGGTAAGCTAGTTAGCCAAAAAGTGCAATCACTACTATAATTCCAAAACGGGGGTCTCCCCGATACATAAATAATTGCGTTATACTATACTTAAGCGAAAAGCAAAAACTTTGAAATGTGAGGAATTTAACGTTTGGCAACTCAAGTTGAAAAAATTTATCATTTTGAAAATGCAGAACAAGAAATTGGTTTAGTCGGACCACAAGACAGTCAGCTAAAATTGATTGAAGAAGGTTTGACAGTGACCTTATCGGTTTTGGGTGATCAATTAACGATAAAAGGTGATGCAGACAAGGTTGCAGCTGCTTATTCAGTCGTATCGGCACTAACATCATTGATAAGACGGGGTGTCAAGATAGGTCCCGCTGATATTGTATCTGCTATCAATATGGCTGAGCGTGGTACAATAGAATACTTTGAAGATATGTATACTGAAACGCTATTGCGTGATGTTAAAGGTCGTCCGGTGAGAGTTAAAAATTATGGCCAGCGCCGTTATATTCATGCTATTCGCAAAAATGATATTACATTTGGGATTGGACCAGCAGGAACGGGTAAAACATATTTGGCCGTTGTCATGGCGGTTGCAGCAATGAAACGTGGGGATGTCGAGCGCATTATAATTACACGTCCAGCTGTTGAGGCAGGCGAAAGTCTGGGCTTTTTACCAGGCGATTTGAAGGAAAAAGTTGACCCTTATTTACGTCCAATTTATGATGCACTATATGCCGTTTTGGGTAAGGAACATACAGAACGTTTAATGGAGCGTGAAACGATTGAAATTGCTCCATTGGCGTATATGCGTGGTCGAACATTGGATGATGCCTTTATTATTTTAGATGAGGCTCAAAATACAACGCCACAACAAATGAAAATGTTCTTAACCCGTCTAGGATTTGGCTCAACAATGCTCGTTAATGGGGATGTTTCACAAATTGACTTACCAACAAGGACGCGCTCTGGGTTAATCCAAGCCCAAAGAGTATTATCAGATGTGCCACATATTTCTTTTGTGACATTTGATGCAGATGATGTTGTCCGACACCCGGTTGTTGGGGCAATTGTTAATGCTTATGAAGCGTATGATGTTAAACAAAACCAAGCAAGTGAAAAGGATTAAAAATGGATTTAGCAATAATCGATCAATCAAAACCAGGAGTTCCAGAGGAACAAGTAAAATTAGTTAACGATGTTTTAAATTATGCTGGTAATTATCTATCTTTGCCAGATAATACTGAAATGTCGGTAACTTTTGTTAATAATGATGAGATTCAAAGATATAATCGGGAATATCGTGGTTTAGATAAAGCAACTGATGTCATTTCTTTTGCCATCGAAGATGATGGGGATGATATGCCTTTATTGATGGATGATGAGATGGTAGATGATATCGCGAAGAATATTGGTGATATTATTGTTTCGGTTGATAAAATTGGTGAGCAAGCTGAATATCTTGAGCACTCATATGAACGTGAACTAGGATTTTTGGTCGTACATGGATTCTTACACTTAAACGGATACGACCACATGCGAAGTGAAGCAGATGAAAAAATCATGTTTGATTTGCAGCGTGAAATATTAGATAGCTATGGACTCAAAAGATAATAAGAAAAAAGAAGATACCCATCAAGTCCATAAAAATTCCCACTTTGTGCAAGCATTTGGTCATGCCATGGCAGGAATTGGTGAATTATTGGTACGTGAGCGTAATATGCGCTTTCACATATTTGCTGCTTGTGTGGTACTGATCGTAGGAATTTATGTTGATTTAGGACGCTCAGATTGGTTGTGGATTTCAGTCGCTGTCTTTACTGTGATTAGTGCGGAGTTTTTGAATACAGTGGTTGAAGCCATTGTTGATTTGATAGTGGGTGAAAACTATCATCCATTAGCTAAAGTCGCTAAGGATGTTGCATCCGGGGGTGTCCTGGCTGCCGCTGCTTTTGCAATTGTTGTCGGTATCTTGATTTTCCAACCATATTTGCTACCCAATTTACAAATGATTTTTAGATAATAAAAAAGAAATAGAGAGAAGTTTAATGAGCGAACAAGAATTTAAGTCTGGGTTTATTGCCCTTGTTGGTCGACCAAATGTTGGGAAATCAACACTTTTAAATAAGATGATTGGTGAAAAAATTGCCATCATGTCACCCAAAGCCCAGACGACCCGTAATAAAATCCAAGGTATTTACACGACTAATGAAGGCCAGATGGTTTTTATGGATACGCCTGGTATTCATAAGCCACACAACTCACTAGGTGATTACATGGTAAAAACTGCGATGTCAGCGCTACGTGAGTCAGATATGGTCTGGTTGTTAGTGAACGCAGATCAAGAACGTGGTGTTGGTGACGATTTCATCATTAATCGTTTAAAGGAATCAAATACGCCAGTTTATTTGATTATTAACAAAGTAGACTTAATTGACCGTGCCGAGGTGTTGAACCAAATTGCAGATTACAATGCACAGATGGACTTTGCCGAAATTTTCCCAATTTCTGCTTTAACTGGTGAAGGCGTACCGGAGTTGCTGCAGTTTACAATGGATCATATGGCTGCTGGACCACAGTATTATCCAGAGGATCAGTTAACGGATCACCCAGAGCGTTTTATTATGAGTGAGTTGATTCGTGAAAAGGTTTTGGAGTTAACTCGTCAAGAAGTACCACATTCTGTTGCAGTCGTTATTGATAAGATTGCTCGTGAGGATGAGCAAAAGCTACATGTTCAAGCAACGATTGTCGTTGAGCGTCCGAGCCAAAAAAATATTATCATAGGTAAACGTGGTGCGATGATCAAGGAAATTGGGATACGTGCCCGTAAAGATATTGAGCGTTTACTTGGTGACAAAATATTTCTTGAGACTTGGGTGAAGGTGGAAGATCGTTGGCGCGATAAACCACAAGCCTTGCAATCATACGGTTACAAGGAAGATTCAGATATATAGTAAAAAGTAAGAGTTTGGCAATGGTTTTGTCTCACTCTTTTTTAATAGGTGAATAAAATGACAGAAGTTTTTGATGCAATTGTCCTGTATCAACGCGACCATAAAGAAAAAGACTTAATGGTCAAAATGTTAACACGCCAAGCTGGCAAACGAATGTTTTATATTCGTCATGGTAAAAGTCAAAGGTACCAATTTACGGCCGAAATCCAACCATTGAGTGTCGCTACCTTTGAGGGGACTATTAATACAACGGGTTTAAGTTTTATTAATGATGTGAAGGCGACTAAAGATACAACATTCTTAATGACGGATATTGTTTTAAATGCATATATGACCTATATTTTGGGCTTGATTGATGCCGCTTTTGTTGATAATCAACCCATTACGAAATGGTACGATTTAATCATTGAAGCACTTAATAAATTGCAGAACGGTCTTGATCCACAGGGGATTGCAAATTATTTTGAGCTACAGTTACTACCTGTTTTTGGTATACGACCTACTTGGGGACAATGTGTGATTTGTGGTCGTAGTGATTTGCCATTGGATTTCTCCGAAGAATTAAATGGCACTTTGTGTCAACAACACTGGTCAGCTGATGAGCACCGCTTGCACCTAGATACTAAGGCAGTTCGTATCCTATCTAAATTAGCAAATATTGATTTAAGGTTAGTTGGTACTCTGGATTTAAAGACGCAAACTAAGCAAGAAATGGCACGTGTGATGGACAAGTTGTATGATGATCAGGTTGGTATTCATTTAAAATCTAAGTCATTTATTCAACAATTAGCTTCTTGGCAAAATCGAATGATGCAACGTGAGAAAAAAACCGACAATTGAACACCGTGAAATGTCCTTATTGACAAGTAAGTAAGGCGTGCTAAACTTATAAATTGTAAAGCTTACGACAATTAGTGGAAAAATTAATCTATTATTAGCGCAGCAAGCCATCGTTAATGTGAGGGTGGTCTAATAATAATTAAGGGGCACTACTAATTAATAAACTCAATTAAAAAAGCTGCTAGTATTTCGGTACTAGAAGTAGGGTGGAACCGCGAAATTATCGTCCCTACATTAACCAATGTTTGATGGTTGATGTAGGGCTTTTTTGTGGCTTTGCTCAGTAGAAAGAAAGGAATATTTGTCATAATGAGCGCAAAAATGAGTGTGCAAGATATTATTTTGACGTTACAAAAGTTTTGGGCTGATCAAGGAGCCATGTTAATGGAGGCCTATGATACCGAAAAAGGTGCGGGAACGATGAGCCCATTTACCTTTTTGCGTGCGAATGGTCCCGAACCATGGCATGCGGCCTATGTTGAGCCATCACGTCGACCAGCTGATGGTCGCTATGGTGATAATCCTAATCGTCTTTATCAGCATCACCAGTTCCAAGTAGTTATGAAGCCATCCCCTGATAATATTCAGGAATTATATTTGAATTCATTACGGGCACTGGGAATTGATCCGTTAGCACACGATATTCGTTTTGTTGAAGATAACTGGGAAAACCCATCAATGGGAGCTGCCGGTATTGGTTGGGAAATTTGGCTTGATGGTATGGAAGTGACCCAGTTTACTTATTTCCAACAAGTTGGAGGTATCCAAGTTGATGCTGTAACGTCTGAAATTACTTATGGTTTGGAACGTTTGGCTTCGTATATTCAAGATGTGCCAACTGTTTATGATTTGGAATGGGGAAATGGCGTAATGTATGGTGATATCTTTAAGGAACCTGAATATGAGCATTCCGTTTATTCATTTGAAAAGTCAGATTCAGAGATGTTACTACGTCACTTTAACGAGTATGAAGCGGAAGCTAAAAAATTATTAGCAGAAGGCCTTGTTCATCCAGCCTATGATTATATCTTGAAGTCATCACATACCTTTAACTTGTTAGATGCTCGTGGTACTGTGTCTGTTACTGAGCGTGCAAAATATCTTTCACGTATTCGAAACATGGCTCGTTCAGTCGCACGTGCATTTATTGATGAGCGTAAGAAATTAGGCTTCCCACTATTAAAGGATGAAGAATTGCGGGCAAAGTACTTGCCAGCTGACGAGGAGGAAAACTAATATGGCAAACTTTTTATTAGAAATTGGTTTAGAAGAAATGCCAGCACATTTGGTGACACCAGCAATTGATCAACTGGTTGAACGTGCAGCAGATTTTATGAAAGAAAACCGGTTACAATATGGTGACATCAAGCCATTTTCAACACCTCGTCGTTTGGCAATCCTAATTTCAGATGTTGCTGACAAAGCAGATGATTTAACGAAAGAAATTAAAGGACCTGCTAAAAAAGCCGCTTTTGATAAAGAAGGTAATTATTCAAAGGCAGCCCAAGGATTTGCTCGTGGTCAAGGCATGACGACTGATGATATTACTTTTAAAGAGTTCAAGGGTAATGAATATATTTTTGTAACAAAGTTCGAGGCTGGTCAACCAGCTAAAGAAGTTTTGGCGGGCTTTAAAGAAGTCATCACAAGTATGACCTTTACAACAACGATGAAGTGGGCACGTCATACATTTGAGTATGTACGACCAATTCGTTGGATTGTTGCCTTGCTTGATGATACAGTTGTATCATTTAATATTTTGGATGTCGTTTCAGGACGCGAAACACGTGGTCACCGTTTCTTGGGTCAAACCATTGAAATTGAAAATGCAACTGATTACGAAAATGATTTGGGAAAAGTCTACGTACAGGCTGATGCTGATAAGCGTAAGGCTACTATTGTTTCTCAAATTGATGCACTTGCAGCAGAAAACAAATGGCAGATTGAAAAGGACGCTGACTTATTAGAGGAAGTTAATAATATTGTTGAGTATCCAACTGCCTTTGTGGGTCGTTTTGATGCTGAGTACTTAGAATTACCTGATGAAGTTTTGATTACTTCAATGCGTGAGCACCAACGATTCTTCCATGTTATTGATGAGTCGGGATCATTATTACCATATTTTGTTTCAGTACGTAATGGTAATAATGAACACTTAGATAACGTTATTGCTGGAAATGAAAAGGTGTTGGTTGCTCGTTTAGAAGATGCCAAGTTCTTTTATCATGAGGACCAAAAGAATGACATAGACTTTTATAATAATAAGTTGCAGGTTGTTTCGTTCCACGCTAAATTAGGTTCAGTTGCTAGTCATACAACTCGTGTTCAAGCATTAGCTGCTATAATTGGTCACAATATTTCATTGACTGAAAACCAACAGCATCAATTAGCTCGTGCTGCCGAGATTTATAAGTTCGACTTAATGACGGGCATGGTTGGCGAATTTGACGAATTGCAAGGTGTGATGGGTGAGAAATACGCCTTGTTATTTGGCGAAGATCCAGCCGTTGCTCAAGCAGTTCGTGAGCATTATATGCCAATTTCTGCGGATGGGGATCTACCAGAATCTGTGCTTGGTAAAGTTTTGGCCTTGGCTGACAAGTTAGATAGTCTACTATCATTCTTTGCGGGTGGTATGATGCCATCAGGTTCTAATGATCCATATGCGCTACGTCGTGCTGCTTCTGGTGTAGTTAATATTTTGCATGCGAATGATTGGCATTTACCAGTCAGTGATCTCCTATCAGCATTGGTTGATGGTATCTTAGCGGATGATGGTTACATGGGGCTTCCTGAAGATGTCGCTCATAACTTACAAGCTGTGATTAATGATGTACTTGCATTCTTAACTGATCGTGTTGTCAAAGCACTTCAGACTGAAAAGGTTCGTTATGATGTTATCAATGCGGTAACTACTGGTAAATTAACAGATACAACGCAAATGTTTACATCAGCAAATGCGTTATTGGCACATAGCGAAGACCAAATGTTCCGTGAAGGGGTCGAATCATTGACTCGTGTGATGCGTTTAACTTCTAAAAACCCAACGGATGCAGCTGTTGATACGGCTTTGTTTGAAAATGAGGCCGAAAAGCAACTTTATGATGTAATCGGATCATTCGCTGATAAAGCATTTACGACTGATGAATTACTTGCTGCATTATTAAGTTTGCAACCAACTATTGCTGCATACTTTGATCAAACGATGGTTATGGTTGACGATGAAGCTGTCAAGCAGAACCGTCTGGCAACTTTGCAGTTGGTTTCTGATCAAGCAGAAAAAGTCGCTAACTTTATGGCGCTTGATGTGAAATCAAACTAATTTTCTGATAAATACGAATAATTTTCATAACAGAGGTTGGAACAAAATGATTGTTCCAACCTTTTTGTGTTAAAAATATCGCAAATCACGTAACACACTGACTTCAAAACAACTTTTGTCTCGCTCTGAGTTTTTAACTATATTTAAGGTTTCATCAGGTATATTTGGCACATCAATTTTATTGACAATGTCGCACTATCAGTACCATAAAAGAAAGTTGAGATATCGATGGCGGTTAGTTTAGGTTATTGGGTGTTGTTTTTTGCTTTTGTCATTATTATGTTGGCATTGGACTTAGGAGTATTTCATAAGGGTAACCATGCACCAACGATGAAATCATCATTATTGTGGAGTGCCTTTTGGATTGCTGTGGCCTTTATATTTAGTGGTATCATTTGGCAGACAATGGGTAGTACTCATGCATTGGATTTTATTACGGCATACCTATTAGAAAAATCATTAAGTATCGATAATTTATTTATTTTCATACTGGTTTTCGGATTTTTCAATATTGATATCAGGTATCAGCATCGCTTATTATTTTGGGGTGTCTTTGGTGCTTTGATTATGCGAGTGCTGTTTATCTTTGGTGGTGCAGCCTTATTGCATCGTTTTGTTTGGTTAATGTATCTATTTGGTATTTTCCTAATTATTACGGGTGTTAGAATGCTCTTTGAGAAAGATGAACAACAGGATTTGAATGATAATCGCTTGATTAAGTTACTGCGTAAATGTTTACCGATCAAAGAAGGGGTTACCGAACCACATTTTATTGTGAAAGAAAACGGTAAGCGCTATGCAACACAGTTTTTGATAGCACTATTATTTATTGAAGGAACTGACTTATTATTCGCCGTTGATTCAATTCCTGCCGTATTAGCGGTGACTCAAAACACCTTTATTGTGGTGACGTCAAATATTTTCGCAATTATGGGATTACGTTCACTATACTTTGCTTTATCTGGTATTTTACCGATGTTTCGATACATCAAGTATGCACTTGCCATTATTTTGGCATTTATTGGTACTAAGATGATTTTCAACGAAGGGATGAAAGCACTAGGGAGCACATGGCATATTTCCAATATTGTGTCATTAATTGTTATTGTCACGCTATTGATTATTTCAATTATTGCATCAGTGATAGTTGGGCGCGTGCAAGAGCGGCGTAAATTTTAGACTATATGGATGCAGTTAATTATATATGCAAATTATGATATAATGTAGGCAACTTGAATCAATACTAGTGAGAAAGTGAGCGTAAACATGGCAATAGAACATATTTTATTTGGAACTTATACAAAACGTGTTTCAAAAGGAATTTATGTTGCGGATTTTGATACTGAATCAGGTCAGTTATCTAATCAAAATCTTGTAGCAGAACTTGGTTCACCTACTTATTTGGCATTAAGTAAAGCCAGTAAGTTGTATGCGGTTGATAAGGGTGACGGCGAAGGTGGTATTGCTGTCTATGATTATAAAGATGGTCATGCAACATTACAGCAAGAGGTGCTTACTGAAGGGGCAGCGCCAGCTTACGTTTCGGTCGATGAATCACGTCAATTAGTATATACGGGAAACTACCATAAAGGGACATTGGATGTGTATGCAATTGCTGAAAACGGTGATTTGACTTTAACTGATTCATATCAATCTGAAGGAAAAGGTCCTCGTCCAGAGCAAGCAGGTACACATGTTCACTTCAGCAATTTAACACCTGATAATCGGGTAGTAGTTGCTGATTTGGGGGCTGATAAGGTGCTAACGTTTGACGTTTCTAGTGAAGGAAAATTAGCCTTGGTTGCAACGTTTAATACTGAAGCTGGTTTTGGACCACGTCACATTCGTTTTAGCCCTGATGGCCAATATGCTTATCTACTTGGAGAACTATCATCTAAGTTATCAGTATTAAAGTATCATGAAGATGGTTCATTTACTTTGTTACAAACCGTTTTGATGATTCCTGAAAACTGGGATGCTCATAATGGTGGTGCTGCTATCTATGTATCAAAGGATGGCCGCTTTATTTATACATCAAATCGTGGGCACAACTCAATTGCGGTATTTGCGGTTAAAGCAGATGGTGCTGCCGTTGAACACATGCAATGGGTTTCAACTGAAGGGGATTTCCCACGAGATTTTGCCTTAAATCCTGAGGAAAATTACTTAGTTGCAGCTAACCAAAATACTGATAATGTTTCAGTATATTCACGCAATAGTGATACTGGAAAACTTAGTTTGGTTCAAAAGGACTTTGCTATACCAGAAGCAATTCGTGTTTTGTTTATTTAATTAATGATTTGTTATTAATCGTGAATGATTTCCCCCTATGGTGATGCATATAAGCTGTATGTGCACCAGATGGGGATTTTTTATAAAAAATAATTGTGTAAATCTTATTATAAAGAGAGGCAAAAACATGAAAGAAAAGCCAAATGGTCAATCAATTTTTCAGCGTTGGATGCTGGATAACAAGGTTGTATCTGCAATGTTAATGATTTTATTATTTTTAATAATTATCTTTATGCTTCATAAAGTAGAATTTATTTTCGCACCAGTTGCGGAATTCTTTAGGGCTGTTGGTGCGCCAATCATTATTGCAGGTGTATTTTATTTCTTATTGAATCCGATGGTTGATTGGGCAGAACGTCGGTATAATTTTCCGAGAATCGCCACTATTTCAATTCAATTTTTAGTTTTGGCTGTTTTGATTATTTGGGGATTAGCAGTGTTTATTCCCTGGGTAAGTAGCCAAATTGGTAGTTTAGTTGAAGAATGGCCAACCTATTGGCATAAAATTGTGCACATGGTTGATCGATTTACGTCAAACAAACAATTTAACGCTATTAATAAATGGTTTAATACAACTAACACTGAAATATCAAGTTGGTTACAAGATTATTCAGCCGAATATGCTAAGAAAGGGCTACATGGTGTGTCTTCTGTTGTGGGGACAGTCACTAGTGTTGTGATTGCTATTATTACGTTCCCATTTGTCCTATTTTATTTGCTAAAAGATGGTCATCAGATGCCAGCGTATGTAGCAAAGTTTTTGCCAACCAAAGCACGCCGCTCATTTTTAGAGACGCTAAAAGAAATTAGTACACAAATTTCAAATTACATTCGTGGTCAAATTGCAGTTGCATTTGCAGTAATGATTATGTTTGCGATTGGGTATACAATTATAGGCTTGCCCTATGGTTGGTTAATTGCCATTGTCGCTGGAATTTTGAATATTATTCCTTTCCTAGGCTCATTTTTGGCAATGGTGCCAGCACTTGTTGTCGGTATTTTTGTTTCACCGATCATGCTAGCATCTGTTCTGATTGTCTTCATGATCGAACAAACGTTAGAAGGACGACTGATTTCACCAAAGCTATTAGGATCTTCAATGAAAATTCATCCGGTAACCGTTCTGATTGTCTTACTATCGGCGGGAAATGTGTTTGGCATCTTAGGTGTTATTTTTGGAGTACCGGGATATGCCATTTTGAAAGTGTTGGTTTACCGTTTCTATAGTTGGTGGGAGTCGACTTCTGATATCTTTAAAGAAACTGACTAGAATTAAAACATTAATAAATTTTGACAAGTATAGCGCAAGGTACCTAAAGTACGTGCTATACTTGTTTTTGTATGCATTAATCACGTGTAGGTTAAAAAATAGCCTAAGAAGAATAGGAGAAGTTAAATTATGAGTACGAATCACATTGTTTTGTTTGAACCATTAATGCCAGCAAATACGGGGAATATTGCGAGAACCGCTACCGGAACTAACGCGAAATTGGATTTAATTGAACCACTAGGTTTTAAATTAGATGATAAGCATGTTAAACGTGCTGGTTTAGACTACTGGGACAATGTTGATATTACCGTTCACAAAAACTTGCCTGCTTTTATGGCAACGCTAAAAGATACCGATGAATTGTTCCTTATCTCTAAGTTTGCAAAACAGTCATATCATCAAGCTGACTATACAAATCCTGATCATGATTATTATTTCTTATTCGGTAAAGAAACAACTGGCTTGCCTGAGCCCTTTATGAAGGAGCATCCAGATCAAGCTTTGCGTATCCCACAAAATGATGATCACATTCGTTCACTAAATCTTTCAAATACAGCAGCAATTGTTATTTATGAAGTTTTGCGTCAACAAAGTTTTCCTAATCTTGATCTGACTCATGAATATGATTACGACAAACTGAAGTAAACACTAGATGATTGGTCTCTAATTTTTAAGAAAGGAGGACCATATGGCATATAAAAAGAGTACAACTAGAAAAAAGACAACGAAGGGTCGGCCAAGAAAAACAACACCAAGGAAGACAACTCACCGTAAGAAAAAAACCAATGATACTTTTGATTGGTTTATCTCACGGTTACCACAAATTTCGGGATTGATTGCGGTTATCTTAACTATCCTAGCAATTGTTAAAGTCGGATTGGTAGGAAAATTAGTGGCAAACTTAGTCCGCTTATTGGTGGGTGGTTCTTATCAAGTCTTGTTGATTGTCTTGTTGATACCGTTTCTAGTTGTCATGGCATATGGAACATGGCCGCCTCGATTGAAATGGCATCATTATCTAGGCTTTACCACATTTTATGTGGGCATTATGTTGATTGGTTCTATTTTGTTATTTAATAAGATGGATTTGCATAGCGATTATGTTGTCACTATTCAACAGTTGATCAATCAAGATTTAAATAATCATGCGGTTACAACGCCGGTCGGTGGTGGTATTATTGGTGCGTTTATCTATCAATATACTTATTTAGCCACAGGTAATTTTGGCTCATGGCTGCTTGCTATCGTGTTATTGATTGTTGGTAATGTTGTGATGTTCCGATTACCGATACGCAGCGTCTTTGATAATTTCTTTACGTTTGCTGAAGGCGCAGGTGATTTAGTACAGACGCAGGCGACAACGGCCCATGAAAAAATGACAGAATCAATTAGTACGTTCCGCACAAAACAAAAAGATCGTCAGCAAGAGGCGATGAAGGATTTCTTTAATGAAGATCCTTTTAGTTCTAGCCAAGAGAAGAAAGAAAATCCATTACCTGAGGCGTCTTCATCGGGTGAAGTTCATTTTAAGGTACCCGATAAGAAACAAACATTAACTGATAATGATACAGAAGCTTCGGTTACTAAGTTTGTGGTACCTGAAATCGTGGCACCGACATCTCAGCATGATCAACAGGCAACAGTGTCTGTTGATCCGGAATTAATGAAAAAGAGCCAATCAAGTAGTGCCGCAGAAACTGAACCTAAAGCTCAGCGGGCTGCTGTTTCATCAAAGGCTCCTGCTTCAATGCAATCAAGCGCACCACAACACGCAAAGACAAGCTTTGATTCTAAACGAGTGGTTCAGTCAGCGGATCCAGTTGAACCAGTTGTCTATGGCGAAGACTTAGCGGACGATGATTTGCTACCAGGTCAGGATGTGCCACTGTCACATGTGGATATGCTAGATCGACCGGCAAAAAGTGAAGCTAAGCAAACGACGCATCAAGCAAATATGCATGTGACACCATCAGCAATGTCGGAGCCAACGCCAGATGTTGATGCAAGTGGGTTGGCAACTGTGGTTAGTGATGAAGACTATCGCATACCAACAACCCAGTTACTACAACAGATTGGTTCGACTGATCAATCACAGGAACGTGATGCCCTTAGTGAAAAGGCTCAGATTCTTCATCAAACATTGCAGAGTTTCAAGATTAATGCAACAGTTGAAAAGGTTGTGTTGGGACCAACAGTTACTCAGTATGAGATTAAACCGGCTGTTGGGGTCAAAGTTTCGAAAATCCAGAATTTAGCTGATGATTTAGCGTTAGCATTAGCAGCAAAGTCATTACGTATTGAAGCACCAATTCCTGGAAAAAATGTTGTTGGTATTGAAGTTGCCAATGATCAACAAGCGACAGTTGGTTTTCGTGACATGGTTGAAGAAGCCGGTATTGATACTGATAAGCCATTGGTCGTACCAATCGGACGAGGTGTCACAAGCGGAGTTGTCAAAGTTGATTTGACTAAAATGCCCCACTTGCTAATTGCCGGTTCGACTGGTTCAGGAAAATCAGTGGCTATTAATGGTATTTTAGCTTCAATTCTATTGCAAGCTAAACCTTCACAAGTACGTTTGATGCTTGTTGACCCTAAAAAGGTGGAGTTGTCAGTCTATAATGACATTCCGCATCTGATTACACCAGTTGTTTCGGATCCTAAAAAGGCAGCATTGGGACTAAAGAAGGTTGTTGCTGAGATGGATCGTCGTTTTAAGTTATTGGCTGAAGAAGGTGTCCGTAATATTGACGGTTATAACAAGCTAATGAAAAAGCGTGATGAAACCGAAAAAGGTGTTGCCTCGCAAAAATTGCCATATCTAGTTGTTATTATTGATGAGTTGGCTGATCTGATGATGACGTCGTCTGTATCAGGAGACGTTGAAAATGCCATTGTTCGAATCGCGCAATTGGGACGTGCTGCT
>Ga0079226_10000746_pt1 | contig 23786 bp, 19 predicted proteins | sample Poulit2014_FD_76345 | JGI IMG/M metagenome (GOLD analysis project Ga0079226, IMG submission 76345) | Agricultural soil microbial communities from Georgia to study Nitrogen management - Poultry litter 2014 | ecosystem: Environmental > Terrestrial > Soil > Agricultural land | place: USA: Georgia...
ATCGATAACCATCGAATTTAAATCAGTATCATCAATTAAATCTGTCAACGTTTCAAAACGCTCACCACCAGTTACATGACCTGTAGAATAAATGCCACGAACTGTCTCTGGTCGTTCAAATTCATACTTTCCTTTTATTTTTTCGTCTTCTTCTTGTTTTTCATCTTCATCAGCTTGTGCTTGATTGTTGTTTGTTTCTTCGTTTTTCTCTTTATTTTCATTGGCATTGTTTTGGTTATCAGCAGAGTCTGCTGAACAAGCTCCAAGGCCAAGTATAAGAATAAATCCCGTTAACATTAAAATTATTTTTTTCATATTGTTTTCCTACTTTCTTATTTTTAAATTATTTATTGTACTAATGTTAATTTAAAAATAATAATATTGAAGAAGCTATATTTAAAATGACTTACACTCAAAAATAGTTATGTAACTCGCGATATTTTTAATATTATCACAAAATGCTCTTAATATGGAAGTTTAATCACATATTATATAAGAATAACTCAAAATTTTAATGTTGTGATAAAATTACAAATAAATATGTAATTTAAATAAAAATTAATGAAAGGAGTAATGAAATCTTGGAAAACTCAATTGATTTTTATTATTCAAAGGTAAGACTTAATTTGCTATTTATTATTTCTCTTTTATTTGTAGTGTTAAGCATATTCATAATATATTTTGGAATAACGGATCGCGTTTTTCTTATCGTGCCAATTGCTTTCTTATTATTACTTTTTTTTGGTTATTATTCTGTCGTATACGTTTTAGCACTTATTAGTAAGCCGCCTTACATTACTTTTAGAGAAACAGCTATGCAATTTGGAAAAGATTGGTTAGTTATTGATTATGATCAGATAGATTCCATCTTTGTTAGACAAGGTGTATTTAGAATTTATATTGAAATTGTTGTCTCTAATCAAAATAAAGTTTATGAACAAACATCATTTTCAACCGAGGTTATGATGGGTTCTAGTGAAAGATTTGTGATTAACCATAAGTTGATTCCAAAAAGAAAAAGACCTCAACTATTTAAAACATTAGATTACATCATGAAAAACAAAGATAACCAGGTGAAAGAATCTTTTATGTTATCCGAATTAAAAGATATATCATTTATTTCAGAACAAGCATTTGTAAATAAATACGACGAGAATCCGCCAGCAAGCCTTACTATTGATAAGCTATATATTATAATGACTTTAGCGGCGAGTTTTTTATATCTTTTATTCTTTAGTTTCTTTTATTTTTTCTTAGTTAGAAATGAATTTTATTTATTTTATATTATGATTAGTTTTTTTACCTTTCCTTTCGCTAAAGCACATTTTGACTGGATGGGAGTATATAAGCTTCGTCAAAAAATCGACAATGAACCATTTCCTGATCACCACTATATTGTGATGAAAATAATTTTTGATGGACTTCTTTATCTCTGTAGTATTTTTATTCTGCCACTTAGCTTATTGTTTTTTCTTATTAGATATATAATTAAAAGAGTGAAATAAATGATTAGGAGAAGATCTATGAATAGCAATATAAGATTTATCAAAAAGAACTTACGTTATAGAATCGTCGTTCGAAATTGGAACTGTTATATTTTAGATACCGAAAAAAATATATTATCAATTTTCTTTCCCTATATGTTTTGGTTTATGAAGCAAAATATGTATGAAATAAGTACTGAAACTATGAGGTCTTTAGAAGCTTAAGAGATAAATAATATTGAATTACCATCATTTAGGTGGTGGCATCTTTCAATTGTAGTGTCATCTATTCTAATCACTCCAATTTTTGATTATATAATTAAATTATCAAAATTGCAGAGTTGGACATTTTTCGTTCTTTTCGGAGTAATATTTGTAGGGGTTAGATTATATATACATTATTTTTCAAAAAATCGATTCAGTGATTCTAAAATTGATTTGACTGAACTTAAACGAGTTCCTGTTAAAATAAAACCTCAATTGACTAAACAATATGGTATTCAAATGATGATGCCATTAATTTTTGATATTGCAATATTATGTTCTATTATTTTTTATTTAGAAGAACCTAGATTAGGATTTTTACTTCTATTTATTACTTTTGTTCCGGTTCGTTTAGTTATGTTTATCATTTTATTTGCATCTCCTGCGCTTGAAGATAACTCTAGCTACCTGACAACTTTAGTCGATGATAATAAAAATGATAAATAATCAATTGACCACCTTTATAATTTAATTCTATTAATAAATTATTTATAACTTCATTATATGCAAGATTGCTTTAAATGATAACGATGTTTATTGATTAATTATATGTTCAAATAGTTATACATGACATTTTTCTAAATAATTGCCGTCTGTTTTTTCAATTACTAACCCTTTATTTAGTAATGACTCCCAAATATGTCGGTCAAGCGTGTAGGGTGAATGATCTTGTAAAGCTGCTACCTGTGCTAATTCTAACTTAACTTGGTAAGTTTTATCTGCTAAATTAACAATCACATCATAACTTGTTTCATCTAATAAGTCTTGTAATAATCTCACCTCATAGCGCTCATCCCATAATTTAAGTTGGCGACCAATTGTTGTCACCACATGCTTTAAATAGTCGTCTACTTCAAATGATTTTGACATCATCCCTCTAACAAATCCTGTACTATTCAATATTTATTCATCCTTTCAAATTAAAAATAAAAAACCTTTCGCCATCTAAAAATAGATAACGAAAGGTTAAACACAATCTTTAAATTCGTTATCATTCAAAGCAATGCTTTGATGGTTGAAGCACCTTACATAGTGTAGGTTGCTGTGACATCACAGAGCCAATTCTCTCTGTCACTCTTAATAACATATAATGAAGTTAACTCCATTATAGCATAAAAAATTGAATTTATAGAAAAAATGATATGACTTTTTAAAAACAATATATGCTAAATTTATTATTAATTAGATAAAAATCAATCAATTTTGAAAAACTTTTGTTTAGGTTATTTTAGCTTTCTCTCTTTTGTCTACCAGGTAGTTAGAAACAAATACAATAGCTATTAAAGATAGCCCGATTATATCCGAAGTCAACCCTGGTGTAACGGAAAATAGAGCACCTCCAAGTAAAATTATTCTCATGACCACTTTTATATTTGTACGGAAGTAACCTTCTAAACCTGAACTTAATCCTAAAATACCAACTATAGCAGTACTAACATTAAGTAATATATCACTTATAGCGGGTAATGGGAACTCTTTTACATTTGTTGCAAGTCCAGTTGGGTCAATCATTAATAAAGAAGGTTCAAAGACAAATAAATATGGAATAATGAATCCGGCCAGTGACAGTTTGAGTGCTTGAAAACCGGTATACATTGGATTTCCACCTGAAACTCCCGCTCCTGCAAAAGCAGCTAAAGCAACAGGTGGTGTGACGTTTGCAAATATTCCAAAATAAAATACAAACATATGTGCAACTAAAATTGGAACTCCGAAAGCAGCTAAAGCTGGAGCAGTCATTGTTGCTGTAATAATGTAAGCAGGAATAGATGGAAGGCCCATTCCTAGAATCATTGATGCTATCATAGTGAAAAATAGTGTTAAGAAGAGGGAACCAGCACCAAGACTTTGAATAGCAGAAGTCATGACTGTTCCAAAACTTGTTAAACTAACCACACCGATAATAATACCAACAACAGCACAAGCAATTATAACAGTTAATGCTTGTCGAGCTCCCAATGCCATTGCTTCAAAGATATCTTTAATTGACATACGTGTTGTTTTTCTAAAAGAAGCTACAATAATTGTTGCGACAATTGTCCAGAAAGCTGCATTTCCTACAGGCATATTTCTAAACAACAATACAATTAAAACTACAAGAGGAATAATTAGATGTCCTCGTTCTTTCATAACTTCTTTAATACGTGGCAAGTCAGCTTTAGGAATTCCCTTTAAATCTCGCTTACCTGCACGGAAGTGAACTTGCATAATTACGGCTAAATAATATAATACAGCTGGTATTAACGCAGCTAAGGCGATGATTCCATAATTGACACCAGTTGTCTCAGCCATAATGAAAGCACTAGCACCCATTATAGGAGGTAAAACTTGGCCTCCGACAGACGCACTTGCTTCAACAGCCCCTGCAAAATTCTTTTTATATCCAATTTTTTTCATTAATGGGATAGTAAATGCTCCAGTACTAACAACATTTGCTACGGCAGCTCCATTAATACTCCCCATAAATCCACTTGAAATAACAGCAACTTTAGCTGGCCCACCTTTTCGGTGACCTGCTAAAGCCATTGCAATGTCATTAAAAAATTGGCCTAGACCAGATTTTGCTAAAAAAGCACCAAATAAAATAAATAAGAATATATAATTTACTGAAGCTCCAATAGCTGTGGAGTAGAGTCCCTCAGTTTTTATAAATAATTGACCGAAAATATCACCTAAATCAAAATCTCGTGTAATTAATCTCGTTGGTAAAAAATTTAAATGACTGAAAAATGGATAAGATAAAAATACTAATGCAACAATTGGTAAGATAATACCTGTGACACGTCTTGCTGCTTCTAAAACAAGAAGAACTGCTAAAATACCTACAGCAATATCGATATTATTTGGTATTCCACTACGCACATTAACAATTTCGGTGTATTCTACAATAATATAAATAGCTGTAAAGAAACTGAGACCCACAAAAAGCCAATCATAAATCGGTACTTTAGAACGATTTTGTTTTTTATAAGTAGGATAGATTAAAAATATTAAAGCTAAACCAATAGCAACGTGAATTGATCTTTGTTGTAATGCTGGAATAGGATTGAATTGTATCCATAAATGATAAGCTGAATAAGAAACAGCTATTATAAATACAATCCATGCAACCATTTTTTTATTATCAAAATTTCTTATTTTAGACTCTTCATCATATTTTTCTAGATCAACAGTGGAAGTCTGTTCAGATATATTTTCATTATCACTATTTGTATTTTCTTGATCTCTTTTTCTCATAAGAATTCTCCTTCAAATAAGTTCCAAAGATGTAGTTCTTTTACAAAAAAACTAACTTCACTATAAGGTTCAACTATTTCATATAACTTAATGTCTTTTTCTCCTATTGTTATGGTTGTTTGTACATTTTCTGAAACAATTACATTAAGTTCGTCGACTGTCCTATCAACATTCATGTGTACAAATCCATCTTTTTTATCTATAATTTCTAAATTTGAAGGAACACCTGCGCCAAATGTTTTAAAATATGTTTCAGTCAAAACTAACTTGTCTTTTTGACGTTCGTAAACTTCATACCAGGGCTCCTTCTCTACTGAATGAACCCACGATAATATAAAAGAATTATCTCGAATAAAGTAAGTATTTTGATCAGCTTGTATTTCAATAACTGGAATTCGAAAGAAAAATAAAGAAAAAATAAGGGGCACAATTAAAATTGTACTCCCTATTAAATATTTATTGTTCATCGTAATAACGTTTTGATCCTGGATGCATTGGTGCCACTAAACCTTCTTGTGCACTATCAAGATCTATTTCAGTTGCTGCTTGATGAGAATTCTCTAACTCGTCTAAGTTTTCAAATAATTCCTGAGTTAATTTATAAACATCATCTTCACTTAAATCAGAACGAACAACTAAAGCGTTCATTATAGCAGCTGTTTCAACTGGTTCATCATTATCATAAGTTCCTTCAGGAATTTCTTCAGAAACAAAATAGTCTTTATCTTCAGCAATTTTTTCCACTTTTTCTTTTTCTATAGTTACAATTTTTAAGTCAACAGATTTAGAAAGTTCGAGAACTGAAGAATTCGGTAAACCACTTGTTAGGAATGCCGCATCGATTTGTCCTGAACTTAGACCATCAGAAGCTTCTTCATATCCTAAATAATCTACCTCAATATCGTCGTAACTTATATCATGTCCTTCAAGAAGCGTACTAGCATTAACTTCAACACCTGAGTTTTGATCACCTACTGCGACACGTTTACCTTTTAAATCATCTAGGGTATCAATACCAGAACCTTCAGTTGTAACAACTTGAACAAAGTTAGGATAAAGTGTTCCAATTTGTTCGACATTATCAATAGGTTCATCAAAATTTTCTGATCCTTCAATTGCTTGATTTAAAGCATCACTCATAACAAAAGCCATTTCAGCTTTTTCTTCTTTAATTAAATTTAGATTTTCAACAGAAGCACCTGTTGTTTGTGTTTTTGAGTTTATATCTAGATTTGAAGAATAGATGTCTGAAAGAGTTGTTGCTATAATATTATATGGACCAGAAGACCCTCCTGTAGCAATTGTCGCAATATTAGTATCTAAACCATCACCACCATTATTCGAATCACTTTCGCTATTATCTTCACTATTGCTACCACAAGCTACTAAAAATAATGATAGCGTTAACATTAATGGAAAAATAAATTTATTTTTTTTCAATCGAATCTCCCCCTATTTAATATAATACGTTTTATTACAATAAGTGTAATATATTGTTATTGAATTGTAAACCTTAAGTACGTGAGTAAACTTATAAATACTGTAGTAAACAACGTTTACAATCAATAACAATGTTGACGCCACGTAAAACTTAAGATATATTATATATATAAATTAAAATAGAAGAAAGAAGGGTTTCTTATGATAAACTCAGAAACAAATACTTATTCATTTGAAGATTATTTAGTAGCTAGGGATACCTACGATGATTATAATGATAATTTATTTTTAAAAAATATTATTAAACATTTTTCTGGAAATGAATTCAATTATTTAAACAATGAAATGAAAGCGCTTTCTGAATGGAGTTCAAAAAGTTATCGATACATTACTAATAAGATGGCTAAGAATGAAAATCATCCAAGAGTAGAACACTATGACGCTTATAATAATCGAATCGATGAGATTATTAGGCCAAAAGAATTAATAGATGCAGAGAAAGTTATTTTTTCTGAAAAATTATTTTCAAACGAAACAAAACCTTGGGAGAAGATGATAAAAAGACTTCTTCTACATCATAATGGAGAAGGAGGGGTGATGTGTCCAGTAGCATGTACAGACGGGCTAGTAGATTTGTTAGAAGCACATAAAGATGAGCTGAATGAAGAGTTACAAAACATACTCCTTCATTGTACAGAAGGAATAGATGGAGACTTTGGTATTGGAGCACAGTTTATGACAGAAATTCAAGGAGGTTCAAATATTCCTGCGAACGTACTTAATGCAGTTAAAGAAGACGATCACTATAAACTGTATGGAACAAAGTTCTTTTGTTCAGCTATTCATGCTGATTATGCTGTTGTCACAGCAAAAGTAGCAGACACCAATCACGTTGCTACTTTTATCGTTCCTTCATGGAAAAATAAAGAAAGAAAAAAAAGAAATAACTTTCAAATTAATCGCTTAAAGTGGAAGCTTGGAACAAGTGAACTTCCATCGGCAGAGTTAACCTATGATGGTGCGAAAGCATATCAAATAGGTTCACTAGAAAAAGGTGTCGCAAATGCAGTAGGTATAGTCTTAACGAAATCTAGATTGGATATCGGTTCATCAAGTGCCGCGTTTATGATGCGAGCAGCTAGAGAAGTCTTACAGTATACTGCGTTTAGAGATGTATTTGGAAAACGAATAAATGAATTCCCATTAGCAGCAGCGCAAATACAGGTGGTCGAGCAAACGGCGAAAAGGACAGTAGCATCAGTTTTCAAAGTATATAATAACTATATAGAAATTCGTTATGATACAGGCGATAAAAACACAGAGCAATTTAAAAGAAAACAATTTCAAGTTAGAGAATTAATTTTATTACAAAAAATTAAAGCAGCTAAAGATGCAGTAGATGTTTTACGTCTTTCTATCTCTTTATTTGGTGGAAATGGAGTCATTGAAGATTTTTCATCGATTCCTAGATTATTTAGAGATGCGATGGTGAATGAATTGTGGGAAGGTCCAAGAAATGTCCTCCTAACACAGATTCATCGCGATATGAAAAAAGCAAGTAACTGGTATGCTCCATATGATATGATTTCTGACTTATTAGAAGGTTGTGACACTGAGGTGATCAATAACTTTTCTTATGAGCTTGAAGAATTATTAACGTATGACCTGGCAGCTCACGTAAATAACGATGCGATGCAACAAGCGACGGCATGGGAAAGGTTTTGTGATCAACTATTTCTAGCATATCAAAAACAAGCATTCTCAGAAATAGGTGATGCACCAATCTTATCGACAAACGAGGCCAGTAAATAAAATAATATAAAAGGTGGTAAACATATGTTTAAAATTAATATTGGAGAAATGATGAGAAATAGGACTTACTTAACACCGGATAAAGAAGGGTTTATTGGAAGAAAGCGATATACATTTAAAGATATGAATGAGCGGATGAATCAATTTGCACACCATTTACAAGCGAACGGAGTAGTTGAAGGAGAGCGAATCGCATTAATTTGTAAAAACCATGAAGATTTTATTACCGCATTTTTTGGAGCGGCAAAATTAGGAGTTATCACGGTAGCAGTGAATTGCCGCTTAGAACCAAATGAACTGTCATACATTATTGAAAATAGTGATCCAACAATGATTTTGTATGATGAAGAATTTACTGAAAAAATGAATCAAATTGATATAAGTAAAGAGATTCTGTTAACGAAAGTCGGCACAGCTTCATTTGATGAAGTGCTTAGGCCTTATGAGATAACTGAACCAAAGTTAATATCGAATAATGATGATACTGCGTTAATTATCTTTACCTCTGGAACAACTGGAAAACCAAAGGGAGCTATGCTCACACATGAGAATCTATATGCTACATCTGTTGGTATGACAAAATTGATTGATTGGCGATTAGAAGATCGATTTTTATCCGTTGCGCCGTTTTTTCATATTGGCGGCATTGCCCCTATGATAACAAATATGCACTTTGGTTGTACTTCTATTTTAATGAAAGATTTCCATCCAGTGAGTGTCTGGGAGACGATTGAGAAAGAAAAAGTCACTACGATGATGGCGGTTCCAGCAATGTTGCAATTGATGTCACAAGTGAAAGATCAAGTAAACCCTGATTATAGTTCCATACGAAATATTTCTGTGGGCGCTGCTCCTGTCCCCGAAAGCTTAGTTGAGACATATGATCAATTCGGTATCGCTTTACAACAAGTGTATGGCATCACAGAGTACTCTGGAGCAGTAGCGTTTTGGGTTAATACAATGGGGAAAGACACTGTATCTTCTGCAGGGAAAATGGTCTTTCACGGTGAAGTAAAAATTGTTGATCCTGAAACGAAAGAAGAGTTAGGCGTCAACGAAGTGGGAGAACTTGTCATTAGCGGACCACAAGTATTCAAAGGCTATTGGAGAAATGAAAAAGAAACACATGAAGTGCTAAAAGGTAATAACTACTTCACAGAAGATATAGGTAAAATAGATGAAAATGGATTTGTTTATGTATTGGATCGATTAAAAGACATGATTATTAGCGGTGGAGAGAATATTTATACGACGGAGTTGGAGTTCTTAATACAAAGTCATCCTAGCGTTGTGGAAGTCTCAGTCGTAGGAATACCTGATGATAAATGGGGAGAAATTCCAAAAGCATTCATTGTTGCGACAGAAGGTTCAAATTTAACCGAGGAAGTAATTATCAATTTATGTAAAGAATCGCTAGCATCTTATAAAGCTGTGAAGGAAGTAGAATTCATAGATGAACTACCAAGAAATGGTGCAGGGAAAGTGATGAAACCAGCGTTAATAAAAAGGCATTCTGTCCAATCATAATCATTTAGATCTATATATTTATAATAGCACTAAAATCAAACAGCTTTATTGCTAACATTCGAAGCATAAAGCTGTTTTTTATTTTAAATTAGCGAATAAGGAGCTGATTAATGAAGCAAGTCTATCTATATGACGTTCTATCTCTTCCTCACTGCGCCCAGGGTAATGATAGAAAGTAAGCATAATACCATTTAAAGCAGAGAAAAAAGCATGAGAATGGATGCGCACATCTTCTTCTATTCCATTTATTTTAAACGCACTGTCAAAAATGGCTAATAATTCCCTAATCACATTATTAAAACGTTCTAAATGAGCCTCCACTAAAGTGTAATCTAGCATAGAGTTCGTCATCATTTTAAAGAATAAAGGATTGTGTACTAAAAAGTAGATGAACTCTCTTCCAATTACTTCAATAGATATATTATCTTTATCATTCATAGTTTGTTCGAATGTCGTGATTACTTCATTCGACTTAAATATGAACGCTTCCATAAATAATTCATCGCGATTTTTAAAATGTCGATAGATTAAAGCAGTTGAAATACCAGCTTCTTTTGCTATATCTCTCATGCTCACTTCAGATATATGGTTTTTTCCAAATAAAGTAAGAGTTGCGTCGAGAATTAATTGCTTTCTCATTTCTTTTTCATTTTCTTTAAGGTTTTTTAGTGTGTTAGTTTCTTTTTTCACTAGTAATACCTCCTTTTTGTTCATCTTTAAATATTGTACATTATTCGTGTATGAAAAATTGTAAGAATGTATCTGTTATTATATTGTATATTTAACAATAATCATATAAAAGTATATTTTTTGATTATTTTACAAAGCAAACTATAATAATCATTTAGAATTTTATGCAGATAAAATGCCTTATAAAAAATTTGTTAGAATCTATATCAAGGCTTTGAGATATATTTTAATATACTGTTGTTAGTGGAGGGCATAAGCGATCAAAGAATAAGAATTTAATTGAACATTTAAGTCAAGAAGTTCGTTGTTGTGAGAAAGTTATATGTATTTTCTTAATATTGCTTCAGCTAATTGTATGCTTACTGCTGTTTTCATTAATATACATAAAGAATGGATAGTTATTCAAGAAATTATTTCAGTTTAATTACTTGATTAAAATATTGTATTTCGATTTTATACATAACTATAGACTGGACTAGTAATATTAATATTAAAAAAAATCATAATTATTAATTCTTACTAGATGCGGAGGAGTTGAAGAGATAGAAAATGTTTAGGAATATTATACCATCACATACGAGCAAGCCTAATTAATAATTTATATATGCAATATATTCAATATCAGCTTATCTAAGTTAATGAATAACTCGAAGCCTAAAGAATATATACTTATGGTAAACTAAAGATAGATTTAATAAAACGATATTATTAAGCAACTAGTAGGAACTAAAATTGCAGATTAAAAAGAGTTGGAAGAACGCTTACAATAAATTGCAAACATACTTGAATCAATTGAATCTATAGAAAGTTACTTGCATAATTTAAATATAAAAATACCAAGAGTAGCTAAAGAAATTATAGATAAAATGATTAATTCGGATGAAATTAAAGAAATTGTTGAAGGTATTAATGAACATCGACCTCCAAGATTAGCACTTATTGGCAGATCAGATGTTAGTAAAAGTAGCTTAATTAATGCATTAACAGGAATCTACTTAGCAGAGACGAGTGCTGTTGAAGTTGGTTCTAAAAATGCTGTTGTATATACATATGAAAAAGATGGAGAAGTAGTGTTTCAAATAATTGATACATGAGGATTTGAAGAAAATATACAAGTAGAGACTCATTCAGCTGAAGATGAATTAATTAAAGCAATTAAAGATTTTGAACCTGATGCTTTTTTAGTGCTTAATGACGGTTCAGATCGAACAACTCTCAAAGCAGATGCTAAATATTTAAATGAACTATTAATTAATATGGACGTTAAAGTTCTAATAATAATTGCAGTTACTAGAGTGGATTCACTAAAATTAGCTAAAGAAAAATTAGCATCTGAATACTCACAACAAAAAGAAAAATAATATTAAAGATAAGAAAAATCAAGTAATAAGTATGTTAAAAGATGCAAGTATAGAAAATTTAGTGGTTATTCCTGTTTCACCATATTTAGAGAGGAGTTACGAATCACCAAAGCTATTAACAAAAAAAGAACAAAAAGAATTAACAATTGATTATGACGGTCGTTATAATCAGGAATTTATTCAATCGAACAAGCTGCTATTAAATATTATTTAGAAGATAAATCTAAAGAAGAAATTGATATAGAGCTTAATAAACCTGAGGAATTAAAAAAAGAAAAACCAGATATAGAAGATGGATAAGACATTAAGACAAATAAGTCAATAAAAAAAGAAAAGAAAACTGATAATCAAAAAAAGAGAATGAATTTTTTTAATGCAAAAAATAAAATTAAAAATATTTTTAAAAAAGATAAAGATATTGATTAAGACTTTTGTATGTAGGAGGAATTATTTTGGCTGGAAGTTTAATTCGTTTATTTTTAGTTGACGATAATCCAAAGGGACTTAGAACGATAGAAATATCTAATATGACAATTTATGCAACAATATTTCCGAGAACAAAGTTAAAAGAATTTCTTGGTCGAAAGGAATCAGAAAGACCAGGATGTTATATATTATTAGGAGAGAACATTGATAATCCAGATGAAACGACTGTTTATGTAGGAGAAGGTGAATCTGTGGATGTAAGATTAAAAAGTCATTCACATGGAGAAAAACAAAAAGATTTTTGGAATGAAGCTATTGTCTTCACTTCAAAAGATGATTATATCACAAAAACACAAATACAATATCTTGAGTCTGAACTATATAAATTGATTTCTGAAACTGAAAAAGCAAATATTGATAATACACAAAAACCAAAAAGTTCTAACTTATCTGAAGTTGATACTGCGGAAATGACACATTTTTTAAGTGCAATAAGGCGAATATTATCGTCAATAGGAATTGACATACTTGAACCAAAGAAAGTGAAACAAAATAAAGAAAAGCCAACTGAAGAAATTATTTATGAGTTTAGCGTGCATGATGCAAAAGCTAAAATGAAAATTGAAGAAAATCAATATATTGTTTTAGAAGGATCAACTGCTGTTATCGATAATCGATTATCAGCTAAGCCACCTATTATTAATCTAAGAGAATCATTGATTAAAAACGGTGTATTCAGAAAAAACAAATCAAAAAATCTTTATGAATTTACGAGTGACTATAAATTTAATAGTCCAAGTTATGCAGCTGCATCAATAGCTGGAGGAGCAGAAAATGGTAGAAAACAATGGAAATATAAAGGTAAGAATTTGAATGAAATGGAAAGAGAAGAATTGAAATAAATATTTCGAATAAAGATTTTCAAGAAATTTTAGGAGGATTATAAATGTTAACTTACTCAATTGAATTAAATGCTGAAAAAATTTATCATCCACGAACAAAAGAGTATTTTGAAGAAGTGTTTAAATCTTTTGTCAATGGAAGTAATCGTTCTGCAGTTGTTATGTTATATTCGGTAGTTATAAGTGACTTAGTTTATAAGCTTCAAGAATTAGAGAATTTATATAATGATAAAACAGCTGAAAAAATTTTGGAAGAAATTGAAAATAAACAGACAAAAGATCCAAAAAGTAGTGAATGGGAATCTTATTTAATTAAGGAAATAGTAAAGAGAACAAATTTACTAGATACATATGCACAATCGCATTTGGAACATTTGAGAAATCAAAGACACCTTTCCGCTCATCCTGTTTTAAATCAAGAAAATCTTTTGGTAAAACCTAATGATGAAACAGTAAGAGCATTGATAAGAAGCACTTTAGATAGTATTTTAATTAAAAATCCTATCATTTCAAGAGATGTGTTCAATTTAATTCTTTCTGATATGGCAGAAAATAAACATTCTTTTATAACAGATAACAAGTTGAAAAAATATTTAGATTCAAAATATTTAAAAAATATGAATGAAAATATTTTAAATATATTATTTAAAGATTTATGGAATATTACGTTTAGTTGTAATTCAGATCAGTGTGAAAATAATAGGGAAATTAATGCTAGGGTTTTGTCTATTTTATATGAGGAGAATAAGTCTGCAAATAAGCATTTTTTTGAATCCGAAAAGTCACTTTTTAAAATTAATTATGAAAAAGAAATTCTAATAATACTTACGGAGTTTATTAGCAATCATCCTGAACTATATAGTCTGTTAGAAGCACACGAAGTTTTAAAATTAGAAGAAGAAATAAGTGGAAATGTCAAATTGAAATTAAGATCTGCATTTTTGTCTGAAGATATGGTTGAACATTTCAAAGAGATAACAAAAACACTGACAAATACTGATGAAACAGTTTTACTAGAATATGAACTTAGTAGTGATGAATTAAACTTCTTAAAAAAATGGGCAAGTGAAAACGAAGCTTTACAAGAGTATTATACATTGTTGATTAATTTATTTATAAATAGTCAAAGCTATTATTTAGCAGATAAGAATTACAAGGCATATATTCAAAAGAATTTAACAGAATTTAATCAAGAACATTTTATTGTTTTATTAAATGGTATTAATTTAAACACTCAATGTTATCGTAGAAATAGAGCAAAAAATGATAATACTGAAATAATAACTTATGCTAAATCACATTTTTCTTCAACTTTTAAAGTTGAAGAAAAATATCCTAATGTTGAATATTATGAGGATGAATAAAGGCATTGAATTAACAAATATTATTAAGAGGAGCATACATAAATGATTACATCAGATGAAATTAAAAGAAGGTTATGGGACGGGGCGAATGATTTAAGAGGTTCGATGGATGCCAGTCGTTATAAAGATTATATGTTAGGTTTAATGTTCTATAAGTTTTTAAGTGATCAAACCTTAGATACATTTTTAACAACAAGTGGTCTTGATGAAACAAATGAAGAAAAGATAGTTGCTGCTTATTCTGAAGCATATGAATCCTATGGTGATGAATTATCAGAAATGATTGGTGATGTTTTAGGTTACTATGTGTTACCAGAATATCTCTATCAAACGTGGCTCCAAGATATTAATGATGGTGAGTTTGAGGTTCAAAAGGTCATTGATAGTTTAAATAATTTCGAGCGGACGATTGCGGTTACGGGTGAATCAGATGATTTCAAAGGACTATTCTCAAGTTCAACGCTTGATTTAACGAATACAGCACTTGGTAGTAATTTAAATGAACGTAGTAAAAATATTAAAAAGCTTATTTTGCTATTTTCTGATTTAAATATGGTTGCGTTGCAAAAAGGAGACGTCTTAGGTGATGCTTATGAGTACTTGATTGGTCAATTCGCGATGGAATCAGGTAAAAAAGCAGGTGAGTTCTATACACCGCGTCAAGTGAGTGAAGTAATGGCACAAATCGTTGCTAAATCATCTAATATTAAATCAGTCTATGACCCAACGGTTGGATCAGGTTCTTTACTTTTGACAGTGAGAAATCATTTAAATAAAGATACACAAAAGTTGTTAAACTATTATGGGCAAGAGAAAAATACAGCCACTTATAACTTAACACGTATGAACTTATTACTTCATGGGGTCAGACCAGAGAATATGACCATTCGCAATGGTGATACATTACAAGAAGATTGGCCAGAAGACCCAGAACGCCCAAGTGAAGGTGTTCAATTTGATGCGGTCGTTATGAACCCGCCTTATTCAGTCAAAAATTGGAATCAAGCGAATCTTAAAGTAAGTGATCCACGTTTTGAAGTGGCAGGTGTCTTACCGCCTAATTCTAAAGGGGATTACGCTTTTTTATTACATGGTTTATATCATTTAGGGCAAGAAGGAACAATGGCGATTGTCTTACCACATGGTGTGTTATTTAGAGGTGGAACAGAAGGGCAAATTCGCGAGCGTCTTTTAGAAAAGAATTATATCGATACGATTATTGGGCTACCGGATAAATTATTTACAAATACAGGCATACCAGTCACTGTGATTATTTTAAAGAAAAATCGCGAGTTAAATGACCCTGTATTAATGATTGATGCGTCGCATACGTTTACAAAAGAAGGTAAACAAAATGTGTTACGTGAAAAGGATATTGCGAAACTTGTTGATACATATGTTAGTCGTCGTGAAGAAAAAGGCTATAGTCACTTAGCGACACGTGATGAAATTATTGAAAATGAATATAATTTAAATATTCCACGTTATATTGAGTCAATTGATGAAGAAATACCAGAAGATGTCGATGCCCATTTATATGGCGGTATTCCGTATAAAAACATTGAAGAGCTTGAGGTATTACAAACAACCGTACCTGATGTGATTGATCAATCATTAGAAGAAATACGAGAAGGTTATGTATTATTAACTGATTCAATTGATGAGATTAAAGATAATGTGCTAAACGCATCATATGTAAATGAAAAATCGACAGCAATTACCGAGAGATTAATGACTTATCAAAATAAATATTGGGAATTACTTAAAACAGTTGACGATGTGGATAATATTAAAGGTATTCGTGAAGCAATGCTAGATGAGATTAAAGAAATTATTCGTGAGTTTGATCATATGAGTGAATATGACGGGTATCAAATTATCGCAGACTTGTGGGAAAATAAACTAACAGAAGATACTGAAGTAATCGCTTTAAGTGACTTTTATACAGAAGGGCGTAAACGTATTCCACGCATGGTCACAAAAGGAACAGGTAAAAATAAACGTGACGAACAAGATGGTTGGGTAGGAAGTCTCGTCCCGAATGAATTAATTACACACAAACTATTTTCAGATGACTTAACTGAGATTGAAAATAAAGAAACAAGACTACAAGATATTGAAACAGAACTTGACGAGCTAGTTGAAGCAGCAAAAGTGGAAGAAAGTGATGAAGCAGACGCGTTAGGTGATGCACTTAATGAAAGAGAAGATGCGTTTTTAATTGGTTCAGTTCGTTCAGAAGTAAAAAATGGAGAAAAAGAGAGTCAAGCCCATCAATTATTAACGCATGTCCAGTCACTATTAAATGAACGAACAAAAGTGAACCGCGAAGTGAAAGCATTAGAAACGACTTTAAAAGAACAAACTGAAGAGAGCATTGAAAAATTAACAGATGAAGAAATTGATGACCTTATGTATAACAAATGGTTTGGTTCAGTCATTTCAAAAGTTAATCGTTTACTTGAGAACCCTTTAACAGAAGAATTGGCTGATCTCGAGCAATTACAAGATCGTTACTCGGAAACATTATCGACTTTAGAAGAAGAAAGTGACAAGTTAGAAAAAGAACTCGAAGCAATGATGGAGCAAATGGTGGTGAGCGAATAATGCAAAAGGAAAAGTTAGTGCCTAAGAGAAGATTTTATGATTTTATAGATAAATGGAAAAAATACAAACTCAAAGAACTTGTTGAATTAGAAAATGGATATGCATTTAAGAGTAAATACTTTCAATCAAATATTACAAAAGAAATCGTACTCACACCAGGAAATATTAAAGTAGGTGGTGGATTTCAAAAAGGTAAGGGACACTACTATGCTAATGAGGAATATCCTATAAAAAAAATAATGAATCCTGGAGATATATTTGTAACTATGACAGATTTAACACCAACAGCACAAACATTAGGTTTTCCAGCTATTATACCTGATGACGGTAATAATTATCTTCATAATCAACGTCTTGGAAAATTATTAAATTATAATTTAGATAAAAACTATTTGTTTAATTTATTATGCACTAAGAATTATCATAGTCAGATTGTAAATAATGCTTCAGTAACAACTGTAAAACATACATCTCCAGATAGGATTTTAAACAGTACAGTAAGCATCCCACAGATTAAAGAACAACAAAAAATCGGGCAATTTTTTAAAAACCTTGATGAGATGATTGCACTTGAACAACGTAAAATTGATAAAACTAAGAGCTTAAAGTCTGCCTATCTTGCTGAAATGTTTCCTGCTGAAGGTGAACGCGTACCGAAAAGAAGATTTGAAGGGTTTGCGGATGAGTGGGAAAAAGTAAAACTTGGAAAAAAATATGAATTTTTTAAAGGAAAAGGATTACCATTGAATTCATTTTATGAAGGTAGTGAAAATCCATCAATCGCTTATGGACATCTTTACACTAAGTATTCAGAAATTATTAAAAATGTTCATTTGAGTTCTGAGGATGAAGGTGTTTTATCAAAAAGAGGAGATATACTATTTCCAGGTAGTTCGACTGTACCAAATGGAACAGCTCAATCAAATGCTATTATGCTTGATGATATTCAGTTGGGAGGAGATATTATAATAGGAAGAAATTATAAAAATGATGTATATACACCATTTTTAAGTTATCAAATTAATTCTAAAAAAGAAAAAATGTATCCTATCATTACAGGGACAACTATTACTCATATGTATAGTAAGGATTTAGAAAAGCTAAAATATTCTTTTCCTAGTTTTGACGAACAAGTTAAAATAAGTAAATTTTTTGAAAGTCTAGATCACCTTGTTATCTTCCATCAACAAAAACTAGATAAATTAAAGGCAACAAAACAAGCATATTTACATGAAATGTTTGTATAAAGGAGTGAAAGAATGAGTCGGATAGATAAAATGGCTTCAGAACAGCATTTTCAAGAAAAGTTTGTAGAAGAATTACAAAAATATAAATGGCAAGCACCTGATGACTTAAACGGAAACAAACAAAAAGTAACAGTTGAAATGTTAGTCAAGCATTGGCGTAAAGAATTGAACCGAATTAATGCCGATCAATTAGAAGGGGTCACTTTAACGGATAATGAATTTAAGCAAGTGATGGCACGAGTGAATCAAATTGAAAATAGTTTTGAAGCAGCTAAGTTACTTGCGATGGAAGCATCAAAAGGGAAAATTGATGGCATTCATCGTGATGCACAACCTGGTGTGACACGTGAACAAATCACTTTAACTATTTTTAAGAAAGCAGAAGTAAGTGGTGGTGATTCAAGTTATAAACTTGCACGTGAAGTTGAAAGTGATCAAGGCAATCGCTTTGATATTATCATGCTTATTAATGGTTTACCTTTAATTAATATTGAACAAAAACGTTCTGATAAGACATTAGATGAAGCATTTAGACAATTTCAACGTTATTATAAAGCTGGGGAATACACATATAACTTCCTCGCTTTTTCACAAATGATGGTCATGACATCAGAAGTGGCGACACGTTATTTTGCTACACCGAAAACAATTCATGATTTTAATGATAGTTTTGTATTTCACTGGGCAGATAAATATAATAAACCAGTCAATGATTGGGAAGAGATTATTAGTCAATTTTTAATGATTCCAATGGCGCATCAAATGGTCGGTGATTACTTAGTGATCGATGAAGCATTGGAAGAAGAAAATAGGCGGCATATGCTTATGCGTTCTTATCAAGTACATGCTTTACAAGCTGTTGAAGCAGCTGCGTTTGGCTTTGATGATAGAGATATGGGACCGCATGGTGGTTATGTGTGGCATACGACAGGTTCAGGTAAGACAATTACAAGTTTTAAAACGGCTTTATTTTTATCAACTCGTGGTGGCTTTGACAAAGTTGTCTTCTTAGTGGACCGCCGAGAACTAGATCGACGTACAAGTGAAAACTTTAAAGCCTATGCTGCTTATGAACCTGTCACAGTAGATGATACAGAACATACTTATCAACTCAAAAAGAAGCTGAAATCACCTAATCGAGGCATTGTTGTGACAACAACCTTTAAGCTAAGTAACTTAGTGGAAGATTTAGAAGAAAATGAAGATTCTAGCTTAAAAGATAAAAACATTGTCTTTATTATTGATGAAGCGCACCGGACAACGATGGGACAGATGATGGGTGCAATTAAATATCATTTTAAAGAAAACGGTTTGTTCTTCGGTTATACAGGAACGCCTTTATTTGAAGAAAATAAATCAGATGGCATGATTGATCGAACAAGTGAAATAATAGATACAACTGAGAAATTATTTGGTCCTGAATTACATAAATATACAATTGACGAAGCCATTGCTGATGGAAACGTTTTAGGTTTTCACGTTGATTATATTAATACAGGTGAATTTATTAGTTATGAAAGCTTAAGAGAAGCAATTTTTAATGATGAGAAACAAGCGCGTCCAGATCAATCAGATAGAGAAATTGAACGCTCTATTTATAGTAAGACAGAATTAGAAATTGAAAAAGAAGCAAAGAAAAGAAAACTGTTAGAATACCATGATGAAACACATATTCCAGAAGTTGTGACAGAAATGATTGATAACTGGGAATCACAATCACAAAATAGAAAATTTAATGCAATATTAACTGTTGCATATAAAGAACGTGTCATTGCTTATTTCGAAGAGTTTCAAAAACAACTGGCTAAATTAGAGCACCCTTTTAATGTGGCGATGACATTTAGTATAGGTGGTGATGAAGAGGTTAATCCAGTGGATCCGCAAGTCATAAAAGATATGTTTAAAAATTATGCATCTTTTACAGGGATTGAATTTGTCGCAGGTGATCAAAAACATGGGGCAGATGCTTATTTTGAAGACTTGATTGCTCGAGCTACACGTGGTGGAAGTGGGCGAAATCCAAAAAATATCGACTTAGTTATTGTGGCTGATCAGCTCTTAACAGGTTATGACTCGCAATTACTAAATACGTTGTATGTCGACCGCTCATTAGAATTACAAGGATTAGTTCAAGCCTATTCAAGAACAAACCGCGTACATGGACCTGATAAAGAATTTGGTTCGATTATTAATTATCAATATCCAGCAATAACAAAAGATAATGTAGATAAAGCTTTAAAACTTTATGGTACGGGTGGAACAAGTAGTCGGGCGATTGTCGAACCATACGAAACAGCTGTTGAAAAATTAAAAATCAACATAAAAGAATTAAAAGAAACGATGTCAGATCCAACAACTTGGCAAGAAATACAAAATGACGATGTGAAAAAAGAAGCATTTTTGCTAAATTTTAAAGAGGCAGCTGACCAAATGCAAACAGTCCAACAATATTATCAATTTGAATGGGATGATAACGCATTTGGTATTGATCAAAATACATGGTTAAAATACGTTGGTGCCCGTAAAAATATTGCAAAACAAGATGGTGAAGACCCAGAGGAACCTACTATTATTCCAGATCTTCCAGGTAAGACAAAATTAGAAAATACACAAATTATTGATGCGAATTATATAATTAAATTAATAGGTGAAAAAGCAACATCATCAAATGGGAAGCAAAGAATAGATGACGAATCTCTTCGCATTATTTATCATGAAATTGAAGAATTAAGTAATGTCGGTGATTATGAAAAAGCTGAGTTATTAAAAGAATTTGTCAAAGAAGAACTCACGCCTGGACATGTTCCTACTAGTATGAAATTCGACGAAGCATTTGAAGAATGGAAAAACGAACGTAAACAAAAAGTCATTTATGAATTATCTGAAGAATGGGGAATAGACTCAACTGTATTTGAAAAAGCAGTGGAAGCATATTCAACTAGAAAACCAGAAGATGTTCCTTATATGAAAGATATAACCAAAACTTTAGAATTCGAAACAGCAACAAATCCATTGGGCAAAAGCCAACTAAAGCATAATATGGAATTAATTAAAGAACTACCTAAAATAATACCTAAAATAAAAGGGAAGTATGATTGATAGATTAAAGAGTGTTTTATTTTTACTAAGGTTTAATTTGTAACTAATTACTATAAAATAACCATCTAATAAAAAATAAATTATTAGATGGTTATTTTATAATGAATCATTTTTTTAAGGAGACATATAAATGAATAATCAAGTTTTAGATGGTGTTATGGGTTTGGCTGTTGCCGATGCTTTAGGTGTACCAGTTGAATTTAAAGATAGAAAAGAACTTGAAGAAAATCCAGTTATGTCAATGCGAGAGTACGGGACTTATAATCAACCAGCAGGTACATGGTCAGACGATACAAGTATGACATTAGCACTGGTCGATAGCCTTGCGAATGGACTTGATTATGAAGATATTATGAACCGTTTTTACAAATGGCTGTCTGAAGCAAAATATACACCACACGGAACAGTTTTTGATGTGGGAATTGGTACACATCGTGCCATTGATCGATTTACAGCAGGGACTCCGGCACTCGAATGTGGTGGAACTTCAGAACGGGATAATGGAAATGGATCACTGATGAGAATATTACCGATATTTTATTATCTTCAATCTACATATGGCAAATCATTTTTAAAATATCAAGAATCGTTTGATGTGATACATAATTTATCCAGTTTAACGCATGCTCATAAACGTAGCCAAATAGCTTGTGGAATCTATATTTCAATTGCATCTGAAATAAGTAAGCAAGAATCTTTAAATCAAGCAGTTAAAAGTGGTTTATATCAAGCAATGGCGTATTATCAAAAAGAGGACGAATTTTTGCTTGAATTAAATCATTTTGATCGTTTAAAAGAGTTTGCTCAATTACCTAAAGAAGAAATTCGAAGTAGTGGCTATGTGGTTGATACACTTGAAGCTGCTTTATGGTGTTTACTTACAACAGAGGGCTATCAAGCATGTGTCTTAAAGGCAGTAAATTTAGGTAAAGATACTGATACAGTCGCTGCAGTTGCAGGCGGACTCGCAGGTATATTTTATGGTTATGAAAATATTCCTAAAGAGTGGTTAAATACGATTGTGCAAAAAAGATATATAGAAGAATTATGTAGAAAACTAGAAATATCTTTAGATAAGAAGTGAAATAAATAACTGTATTTTAATTTTCGATTCTAACCAAATATTAAAGGGTGTTATATATTTTATTTAATAGATATTGTGAAAACATACTTAAATAATTTCTGAGAAAAAGTACATCAAAAAATTAAAAAGTATTAAAGCAATTCATATGAAAATAATTTTACGTTTGATTTATGAAAAATATATGAAGATGTTTTAAACTTAAGGTCATGATATGATCTTTAATAGAAGAGAACGTTTCCTTTTTAACTTTAACTGCTCTATATGTTGAAGTTGATGAGTTAGGATTTTAAAAGTTGAAGGGATGGGAGTAATATGATTGCTTTTATAGGTGTTATTAGTTTGTTCGTATTTATAATATTTGGAGTTATGTTTGTTTGGTCGTTAATTAGAAAGAATGGAAAAGCTAAAAGAAATATTTTAATTTCTGGAATTAGTTTTATACTTGTGATTTTTCTAGTTGTTATAGATTCAGACGATTTTGATTTTGAAGAAGTTGAAGATGAAACTTCTGTAGCTGAAGAAAATGCCGAGAAAGAGAAAGCTGAGAAGGAAAAAGCTGTGAAGGAAAAAGCTGAGAAAGAAAAGGCTGAGAAGGAAAAAGCTGAGAAGGAAAAGGCTGAGAAGGAGAAAGCTGAGAAAGAAAAGGCTGAGAAAGAAAAAGCTGAGAAAGAAAAAGCTGAGAAAGAAAAGGCTGAGAAAGAGAAAGTCGAGAAAGAAAAAGCTGAGAAAGAAAAAGCTGAGAAAGAGAAAGTCGAGAAAGAAAAAGCTGAGAAGGAAAAAGCAGAGAAAAAGAAAGCCGAGGAAGAAAAGAAAGCTAAAAGTGTTGACCAAAGAATGAAAAAATATGATGTTGTTGAAGATGCAGAAATGGATAACGGAGAACTTATCTTGACTTACGAACCCGGAATAGGATGGAGTGAAAACTCATTATTTTTAACTGTTTATGATTCTTTTGAAGTAACAAATCAAGCATTTAAAGATGATAGTGTAGATTCAGTTTTAAATCTTATTAAAGCTAATATGGTAGATGAAAAAGGTAATGAAGAAATAGAAGATGTAATCACTTATAGATATACTCGTTCAGATTTTGAAGAATTAAATTATGGTAAATTTAAAGATATGGCATTTGGTCAACAATGGCGTATTTTAAATGAAGCAGAAGGTTATTTTATTCATCCAGGAATACGAGTAAATTTAAAAGATAAGTATACAGATAATTTAAAATAAATTATGTTAGTCGCG
>Ga0079226_10000747_pt1 | contig 23755 bp, 25 predicted proteins | sample Poulit2014_FD_76345 | JGI IMG/M metagenome (GOLD analysis project Ga0079226, IMG submission 76345) | Agricultural soil microbial communities from Georgia to study Nitrogen management - Poultry litter 2014 | ecosystem: Environmental > Terrestrial > Soil > Agricultural land | place: USA: Georgia...
CACTTGGTGTTGAGATCTCTGGCGTCACCGCATGGTTGGCTCACCGCGCATACCACAACTATGCGTTACCATCGATCGAACGCAGCTCACGTGTTTTGGGCAACTGGATCAACGAGCTTCTTTGGGGTAAAGATACTACCCAGCTGAAAGAATTGGAAACTCCGTTTAACGCATTCCGTGAAGCAGCTGGTTTGGAAGCTGTCCCGGGACGTTTTGATGCCAAAGAGTCTACCGACGCTTAAACCTTGTAGAGCACCGCGACCTGCTGGAAATCACTAGGTCGTGGTGCGAACTCGGACAAAGATGTTGCAATTTGTGCTCATCGGCAAGAAATGCGCTAAACTCTAAATGTTCGAGTTAGCCTCCGTGGCCCAATAGGTAGAGGCAAGCGACTTAAAATCGCTGTGTTATGGGTTCGAGTCCCATCGGAGGCACGAGTATATGAACGAAACCCTTCAATCTGCAAATATGCGGAAAGAGGGGTTTTTGTTTGCCCGGGGTTCTAGAATGTCTGTTTTGCTTGGGTCGGAGATCGAACTTTAAAATCCCTGAAACAATGGCATAACTGTCAGTAGGCATAACTATTTGACGGAGTAACTATGGCGACACCAGATAGAAAGAAGATTCTTGCTGACTTCAACCATCACCCCACGAATTGATGACCTTGGTCCTGCGGGGCATGTTCATAACACGGTTTTACCCTCGTGGTTCCAACAGGCCAGGGGCGGATTGCTTGCGGAATTTTTCACCCCAAAAGACACAGACCCGCTACCACTAATGGTGAAAGAATATACGATTACTTTTCATCGTGAAATTGTGATGTCACCCGTAGAAATTCAAATTCACGTACAGAACATAGGTAACAGTTCTTTTACCTTATTTGAACAAGCATTCCAGGATAGGCACCTGAGTGCTGAATCGACCGTAGTTTATATTAACGTAGGCCAAGACCACCGACCTGCACCTATCCCGGCAGCCCAACGTGAGTTCCTCGTGACACACCAAATAGCGGGGCCTGACCACTAGAGCTACCATTCCGACTTGTCAGCAAATGAACAGTTGGTCAGATGTTGTATTCAGTTTCAGACCGTAGAATCATTTTCGAAGAATGATTCACAATAACAAGGAAGAGCCAATATGAAAGAATCTGCAGTTACCGTAATCGGCGGCGGCACGATGGGCCGCGAAATCGCATTCGTTGCAGCAATGAGCGGGTTTCCTACTCATCTAGTCGACATAGAAAGCCGATTTTTAGATAACGCCCGCGAGCAGCTGGTGAAGTCTACTGATCGTATGGTTGAACGCCAACGAGTAAGCCAGGAAGCTGTAGATGCCGGTTTCGAGAACTTGGAATTCACCACCGATCGGGACACGGCAGTGAAAAATTCTTTATTTGTTGTTGAAGCAATCGTTGAAGACCTTAACATCAAACAGCAACTGTTCGCCGAGTTGGACAATCTTGCAGATGCGCAAACAATCCTGGCCTCAAACTCATCTTCAATAGTTTCATCAAAACTTGCCACGGATCTAAAGCACCCAGAACGTGTCTGCAATATGCACTTCTTTAATCCTGTTCTCCAAATGACACTGGTAGAAGTGGTTGGCGGTGAACATACTTCTCGCCAAACTATTGATCGGTCCTTAGAGTTAGCTAAAGCTCTGGGTAAGACACCGGTAGTGGTTGAAAAAGAGATTTTTGGTTTCATTGTAAACCGTGTTTTGATGGCTATCTTTGGTGAAGCGTTGCATCTGTACGAAGGAGGCTATGCCTCGATCGAAGATATCGATGTGGCTATTAAAGAAGGCTTAGGCCACCCGATGGGTCCATTTACCCTCATGGACTTAGTCGGTGTAGACGTTAACCTAGGGATCCAACAGCTTGCGGCTCAAGAACCTAATGACCGACTAGTCGATGAAGTTAGCCCGACGTTGTCGAAACTAGTTGAAGACGGCCACTTAGGACGCAAAAGTGGCAAAGGCTTTTACGACTACAGCAACTAAAACAACCGTATTGTTAAAGATAAGTCCCGCTTTGAAAAAACCGAAGCGGGGCTTACATTATGTAACTTGACGGGGAGCGCTGGAACAATACTATTCCCGCTTTGAAAGCGCAAAGTCTATCTGGTCAGCTGAGAACTTTGGCCGTTCCGGTTCATGCTGCATGTGTTTCTGAAGCTCAGCTTGCTCCAAATCGGGATATTCTTGCATGATCAACTGGGCATAGTAATACGCTTCGTTGTCCCAGTTGATACTTACTCGCTGGGGGGTAGTGATATATGTCTGAGCCGACATACGTGCTTGGGACTGTCGTAGGTCTTTTAGCGGCAGAATAACGATTCCAACGAGCACTGAACTTTTGTGCCGTTGACGGGTTTTCACTATATGCGGTCGGGACCCTTCGGACACTTATTCGACAAGTTGCATTCTAAATGGTCACGCCACCAGCTTACGTCGTGCATTGGCCCACTAAGAAGCGGGTCATAATGTGAATTATTAGTGAATTCTGCCCTTGCGAGTATGCAACGTGATGGTGCTGCGACTAGGCTAGAAAGCAAGTGTGATACGCCCGCTGAAACTCCATTGGCGGGATAGTCGAGAAAGGATGGGCATGCCCAACCCTGTATTCCGTTCCAAAGCTTTTCAGCGTCCTGTGCAACAGGCTAAGCAAGAACAACATGCCAGCTATCAGCACGCACAAGGTCAACCTCAACAACCGTATGGTGCTGCAGGACAGTCCACGGCTGGATACCGGTCTGGTGCTACAAACACGATGAGCCCAGATCAGCTGGCACGTATGTACCATCAGCCATCTGCCAGTCCAGCTGATACAGGCCGGATGACCTATAGTTCCGTTATCAACCGCACCAGCTTGGTGTTTTTGATGATCGTTGCTGGGGCAGTTTTTGGTTGGACCTTCGCCAACCCTGTCAATAATGCTGGCGTCTATTTCATCGCAGTTGCCGTTGGTTTCATTTTTGGCTTGGTCAACGCGTTCAAACGCGAGCCCTCACCAGCGATGATTTCAATTTACGCTGTTGCCCAGGGTATCTTCCTTGGAGGCATTTCAGCCCTATTTGAATTACGCTGGCCCGGCATCGTATTCCAAGCAGTCATTGCAACGTTATCTGTATTTGCAGTAGTGCTAGCTCTGTACCGTTCGGGCAAGGTTCGTGCGACTCCAAAGGCGACCCGCATCTTTATGATCGCCATGGTCTCTTACTTGGTATTTAGTCTGCTTAATTTTGTGCTGATGATTACCGGCGTCATTGACGGAATGTTTGGCATGCGTTCGGGATGGCTAGGCATCGTGATCGGTCTACTGGCTGTCGTGATGGCTTCTTACTCACTGGTTATTGATTTCACTTCCATTGAGGAAGGTGTCCGTGCTGGTGCTCCGGAGCGGTACTCATGGACGGCAGCCTTTGGTCTTGCAGCAACTATGATTTGGTTGTATATCGAAATTCTGCGTATCCTCGCGATTTTTAATCAGGACTAGACATACCATGTACTAGCTAGTTGAACATCTCTACGTGGCCGGTTCCCTCACGGGAGCCGGCCACGTTGTATTCTGATACAGAATACTCACCGTCCGCCACCCATGGACTACGCTAAACAGTAACTGGACGCTAGGAGACTGTTTGACCACCCCACCACCAAAGTCGTCGGCGGGAAGCCAACCGGCCGAGCCTACCCCGACCGAAGTTTCTATGTCTGCGCGTGTTCAAGAAAAACTTGCTACAGACCTGCCATACGGTGTGGTAGTAGGTGCTGCCTGGTCATGGCGAATATTACTCATCATCGTGGTATCAACGATTGCAATATGGCTGCTATCGCACTTGTCTTTGCTGATTATCCCGCTGCTCATTGCTGCTTTGTTGGCTACGTTGCTGCAACCAGTTCACCGGTTGCTGCTGAAATTTAAGTTCCCGCCAGTTGTGTCGTCGCTGCTGTTGACTGCCGCGTTGATATTTGTGGTCAGCACGCTGTTGACGATTGCAGGTCAGCAGCTAGCGGTGGGTTTCGCGAGTATGCAAGCCTCCGTAGCAGCTGGAGTGCGAGATTTCATTGCGCTCATTGAATCATGGGGCGTGTCGCTAGAAAACCTGAATTATCAGGGTCTCATAGCAGACCTGGGCCAAACGGTACAGGAAAATTCCGGTGCAATTGTGACAGGAGCGTTGGGGTTTGGCTCAACGGCAACCAACATGCTTGCGGGCTTGGTTATGGCTCTGTTCGCTTTGATCTTCTTTCTCAAAGATGGCGCGAAGATTTGGAGTTTCTTGTTAAACTTTGTGCCCGCAAAGCATCGTCGTGCTGTTGACGGTGCAGGCTATGCAGGATGGGGCGCATTGGGTTCCTACGTGCGGGTGCAGATCTTTGTGGCATTTGTCGATGCTGCAGGGATTGGAATCGGTGCTTGGCTGCTGGGCGTCCCTCTGGCCATGCCCCTGGGCGTCCTGGTGTTCTTAGGTTCGTTTATCCCGATTGTCGGTGCGGTACTTACCGGAGCTGTGGCAGTCTTGTTAGCACTGGTGGCAAACGATTGGGTGAACGCTTTACTGATGTTGGCTGTCGTCCTAGGTGTCCAACAGCTGGAATCTAACGTTTTACAACCGCTGGTGATGGGTAAAGCGGTCAATCTTCACCCACTGGCTGTATTTTTGGCGGTTGCCGCTGGTACGGCCACTATGGGACTGATTGGTGCTGTATTTGCCGTGCCGATCATGGCATTCGTCAATGAATTTATTAAATATCTGTCCCGAAAACCCTGGCTGAATGATCCCGACGCCGAGCCCGATGAATTACTAACCCCAATAACGACACAGTCGGTATAACGTAACGAGAAAACCTAGGTGAGCGGTAGCGTAAAGATCGTAAATAGACGTGTGCAGGAGAAATTGTTGCAAACCACTGGAACCCAAATCCCAAATGTGCGATACGAAGATATCGAAACAGCTCGTGAAACACTCAAAGGAGTGATCCGTTTAACCTCCATGGATCACTCTCGTGCGCTGGGCCGGATTGTGGGTTCAACAGTGCATCTAAAATGTGAAAATCTGCAACGGGCCGGATCGTTTAAAGCCCGGGGTGCATATGTTCGCATGGAAGCGTTAACGCCAGAAGAAAAAGGCAAGGGCGTAGTTGCCGCTTCGGCCGGTAACCACGCACAGGGGGTTGCCCTAGCAGCATCACAACTCGGTATTGAAGCTCGTATTTATATGCCACTGGGTGCAGCTCTACCGAAAGTTCAGGCGACCCGTGATCATGGAGCCACCGTGGTGCTGGCTGGTAATAATGTCGATGAGGCACTCGACTTAGCAGCACGTTACGCTGAAGAAACTGGCGCAACCTTTATCCACCCGTTCGATAATCCTAAGATCGTGGCCGGACAAGGAACCGTGGGTCTGGAAATCGTTGAGCAACAACCGGACGTCGATACGGTAGTCATGAGTATCGGTGGGGGAGGACTGCTGGCCGGCACCGCACTTGCCATCAAAGAACAGGCTCGCCGACAAGGCCGGCACATCAATGTAATAGGCGTGCAGGCAGAAAACGCTGCTGCTTATCCGCCGTCACTGGTGGCAGGTAAACCCGTAGCTTTGGATAACGTAGCTACGATTGCCGACGGGATCGCAGTTGGTCGTCCAGGCGATATCCCATTTGAAGTCATAAACGAACTCTGCGATGAGGTTGTGACCGTCACAGATGATGAAATTGCTGCTGCTATCGTGTTCTTACTAGAACGTTCAAAGATGGTGGTGGAACCAGCCGGTGCGGCACCGGTTGCTGCGCTGATGACCGGAAAATTACAAGAACTCGGTGTCGAATCCGAATCCGTTGTGGCCGTTTTGTCTGGCGGCAATATCGATCCGATGTTGATGTTAAAAGTTATCCAAGTTGGGCTGGCATCCGCAGGGCGGTTTTTGACTGTCAAGATTGCGCTGCGGGATCGACCGGGTGAATTGCAAAATATTTCGCGTATTATTGCCGAAAATGATGCAAATGTAACCCGAGTTGATCACTCACGAGTGGGTGCTGGTTTGACCATGGGCGGTGTCCATATCACTATTGACATGGAAATTCGAGGCAAAGAGCACTCAGAGCAGGTGTTAGAAGCCTTACGGGAAGCCGACTATGAACCGATGGTGCAAGTTTAAGCTGGCAGTTTTTCGTAAAGTTGCGCCAGCTTGGATTTTTCCATAAGACCGGACATCGAAGAAGTGTCTTTAGCCAGCTGGGCAACAACGGGATGACCTGAAGGATAGTGGTGCACCTGCGCGCTGAATTGCTGCGTAGACCATTCTGGCTGTTGTGAGCTCAACAAGAATTTAGTGGCGTTGATAGCTTCGATGACCTCTAACAGCACGCGATCTTCTTGGGTTACTTGACGCTGATCACGCAATGCTAAGCCTAAATCGTCACGGACGGCTTCTAACGCATCGGTGGCTACCAGTTTATAATGTTTCGGATCCCCGGTCAGAATTCCTTGACGAGCAAACTCTGTGACGATGCCCTTGGCAGGGTCAAGTTTTTTATTGCCGAGAGCCGCGGAAACCTGCTTATCGTGGAACTTTGGTAGCTTTTTAAACGCTTCGTTGAGGCTCACTGCGTCCGGCAACCGAGACTGTTCGACTTTAATCAGCGGGTTCTCATAGTCCCAAGCGTTTCTCGCATCAGCAGGTGCGAAGCGCACAGTATGTGAGCGTTCGAACTCGACTAGGGTCAGGGCGGTTCGCGCTTTGGCGAATAGCGTTTCCACCTCTGCGACTAGGTCAGGGTACGGGATGGTTAGCAGCATAAATTTTTCGACGTTCAACACAACACCAGGCTAACACCAAAAAGGCATTTTAAAACGCTAAAGGTGGTCTTTCTTTATGTCGAAAGACCACCTTGTTGGTGACAAGCCAAAATGCGCATCTCACTGAGATGCTATTTAGCCCTTATATGGGGTGACAGAGACCAGCTCGACCTCGATGTCCTTACCGTTTGGGGCCTGGTAGGTTACAGTATCGCCAGCTTTTCGGCCTTCAATTGCTGTTCCAAGTGGAGAGGCTACCGAGTAGACCTCAACATCAGAATTGCCTGCAATCTCGCGGGAGCCCAGAACAAACTTCATGGTGTTGCCAGCGAGCTTGCATTCGATGAACATGCCGGGTTTGACGATGCCATCATCAGCAGCGGCTTCTCCAACTTCGGCGTTTTCAAGTAACGCTTTGAGTTCTTGGATCCGGCCTTCGTTTTTGGATTGCTCTTCACGGGCCGCATGGTAACCGGCATTTTCGCGGAGATCGCCTTCGTCGCGAGCTGCCTCGATACGATCGACAATTTCCTGTCGGTAGGGACCGGAAATGTGGTCGAGTTCTTCTTTCAACCGATCATAGGCTTCTTGCGTCAGCCATGGTGTGCCGTTGGTCGTAGCCATTCCGGCCTCCTTACTTTCTCATTCATCAAACTAAAAGCCCCGTGGCACCAAGTATGTGCAAACGGGGCGACAGTTCTGGAATATACCGGTGTTCATCATATCACTGAACAGAATCTGGAAATCAAGAACCCAGGCGCGTTTGTCACCGAACAACGACCTAATAGTCGCGAAAGTTAGAAATTTCGGGTGCTGCTTCATCCTCAACGTACCAGCAGGTCTCAACTTCGCCAGATGAACCCAATTGATCAGTGCGCAGATCAGTGGTGTAGTACTTGGTCAGGTCGGTACGGCCTTGTTCGGTATCTTCTTCAGGCCCTATAACGACAGTGCGGTAGCCTGCGATTGCGGCATTATCGGCTAATACGCGAACAGTGCATGCCACTGTTTCCTCTGGTTCTTTGGTCAACTCGAATTCGACCCAGGCTGTTGATTTATCGTGAATCTTGTAGCCGACACTCTCGTAAGACAGTAAACTTGAGCTAGCAGAAAAAGCGAACCAGCAAGCAACCAAAATAGCGCTAAGAACCGCAATAATAGCAATAACCCGTCCGGTCTTTTTTGAGACACGAGACTTTTTGGTGCCACCATATCTGGTAGCTACACTGTTGTCGGCAGGCGTTGCCTGATTCGCGTTGGAAACCATATCGAGTTATAGCCTAATACAGCCGCTACAGGCGTCTGCATTGTGTACGCCTCCAGCGGCACATAAGAAGCAAGGAGCCCATTATGTCGTCCCATTCACAGCTACCAGCTGTTTCTGAATCAGGTCTGCCGGAATCTACTGGTCTACGGTTATTGGCAGTTCATGCCCATCCGGACGACGAAGCTTCAAAGGGGGCAGCCATGATGGCAGCCTACGTACATTCTGGAGCGCGAGTCATGGTGGCCACCGCCACTGATGGTGCTATGGGGGATCTGAATAACCCGCACTATGGCGAATCTGTCAGGGTTGACCGTGACATTACAGCGGTGCGTTTCCAAGAAATGGACGAGGCACAACATATTTTAGACATAGAACACCGCTGGTTAGGTTTCCGTGATTCTGGTTTTCCCTCTGGCGAGCCAAATGATCGTTTAGCACATGGTTGTTTCGGTGCGCTTCCACTGGAAGATGCTGCAGCGCCGTTAGTCAGACTTGTTCGTGAGTTTAAACCACACGTCATGGTGACCTACGATGAAATTGGCGGTTACCCGCATCCAGACCATTTGCGTACCCACGAGATCTCAGTGGAAGCTTATGAAAAATCGGGTGATCCTAAAGCTTATCCTGGCACAGGAGAACCATGGGAAATTTCGAAACTCTACTATGATCGCGCGTTCAACCCAGAGAAGTTTCGCGCTATTCATCATGCACTTCTGACCCAGGGGCAAGAATCGCCGTATACGGATCGATTGGCCTGGTACGATCGGGTCGCTGCAGGAGAAGACGATCCGGATGCGTGGCGTCTAACCCACCATGAGGTAACTACCCAGATCAATACGGCTGCGTTCCTGGAATATCGTGATGCTGCACTACGAGCCCATCGCTCTCAGGTCGATACCCACGGAACGTTCTTCTTTACTCCCAATGAGCTACTGCGCAAAAACTGGCCTTGGGAGGATTACGTTCTTATTGATACCAAAGTTGAAACGACTATCCCAGAAGATGATCTATTCGCCGGGCTGCGCGACACCCCGCTAGACTGAGAGCATAATGTTTTACACAATACTAACTCGGGCCATTATGGCCGGGGTCGAAGACCCCACCCTGCGTGACGGCTTACGCGACGAAGACGTTACTCCTGGCGTTGTGGGCTTTTTAGCAACCTTTGGCTTCGTCTTGATGGCCATTGTTGTATTTCGCATCATGATCCGGCAGATTCGTCGTGTCAAGCTACGCTCCAGTACAGCTGAAGATATGTTGGTGGAACGAAACCAGCCGCATCTATCAACGGAGGACCGACAGCGTTCCGACATTGATGACCTTGAACTCAGTCAAACTGAGGTCCTGCGCAAAAAATATCCTGGCTATCTGGATATGCCAACATTAGAAGCTCAAGAGCCCGACACCGGTCGCGATCACTAGGACGCCTGGCTATGGCAACGCTTCCTTTCGCTGCAGTGCGAGCGCCAAACGTCGTTTATCGGTACTATGAGCGTCGGCTCGCACGGAGCCTCCTTGGCGCTCAACTTCCAGGCCACGTCGGGGTGGTATTGGATGGCAATCGTCGGTGGGCAAAACAAACCGGAGCGCCTACCGCCTACGGCCACCAAGCGGGGGCGGAAAAGATTCATGATTTTCTCCACTGGGTGGCTGAATTCAACATCCCAGTAGTCACGCTCTATATGCTATCTACTGAAAACCTCAACAGAGACAAAGCTGAACTTGAACCGCTGATCCAAATCATTGCTGACACTTTGCGCAAGCTCTCGGGCGGGTTAGACGATGGCACACAGCTCAAAGTGCATCCTGTGGGGGACCAGAACATTCTGCCCCAGGACCTTGCAGACTTGCTTAACGAGACCGCCCAGGCGACCCGTGATAATACCGGTCTGCACGTTAATGTCGCTATCGGCTATGGTGGGCGTGAAGAAATCATCGATGCTGCTAAATCGTTTCTTACCGATGCCTCAGAAGCCGGCTATACCTTGCATCAGGCCATTCAGACCTTAACCGTTGATGCGATCTCCGATCGACTCTATACACGTGGGCAACCGGACCCAGATTTAGTTATCCGCACTTCAGGAGAACAACGGTTATCGGGGTTTCTCATGTGGCAATCAGCTTATTCCGAGTTCTATTTCTGCGAGGCTCTCTGGCCGGCGTTTCGGCGTGTAGATTTTATTCGCGCTCTTCGTGATTATGCTTCCCGAAACCGTCGGTTCGGGGCTTAACACTAGTTATCCCCAACCGTCGCGGACCTCTACCCGGTGGTGTCGCGGTTAGCTAAGGTACTATATGTGATCCAGCTGATAACGCAATACCTCCTTTCGGATGCTCCGAATCCGGTTGTACTAATTTTGCTTGGTTGTGCACTGGGCTGGTTTATCGTTTGTGCTGCAGTGCTCTTGAATATCGACATCCGCCAACATCGGTTACCAAACGCTTGGACCGGACGATTTTTTGTTTGCGCTGCCGTGTTATTGCTGGCGACCACCGTTACTGCCGCTGAAGCCTCCGGGCTCGATGGTCGATGGCTAACAACTTTGTTAGGTTCGGTTGGGTACACGGGGCTCATGTTTGTGTTGCATGTGTTCACCCGTGGTGGTTTGGGCATGGGTGACGTCAAACTGGCTGCCGGTTTGGGACTGTATACCGGATTCATTGGTGTCAACGCGCTTGTCGCAGGCTTTATGCTGGCCTTTATCGTTGGAGGAGTCCAAGCTGTATACCTAGTGTTATTTCGCGGGGCTAAGAAAACTACGCGTATTGCGTTTGGTCCCGCTTTGCTTATTGGTTGCTCGCTCGTTTTAGTCACGTGAAGCTCCCCGTACTGGAGGTCAGATGCGCATTGCAGTCATTGTGGCAGGTATAGCCGGCTTGGTGGCAGCGTGTAGTTTGCAACAGGACGGGCATGAAGTAACTATCTACGAGCAACGTCAGCAGCCAAATGCTGAGGGCGCCGGAATAACTTTGTTTGGTAACGCCATGACAGCCTTGGAAGCCGTTGGCCTCGGACAGCTTATTCGGGATGTTTCTCGTGCAGCCATGAATAATATGCACACTGGTCAACGAGATCCATCCGGCAGGTGGCTGGTGCCTTTACCACCTGCTGCTGTGGCAAGTCTGTACAGTGTGCATCGCACGGAACTGCATCGTGTTCTGGCCGACCAGTTGTTTTCTGGCACGCTGGTAACAAACAAGCGTGCCTTGGTCACGGCGGATGGTGTCCCGAGCGTCTGGGTCGAAGGCGAAACTATCACATATGATCTTGTAATTGTAGCCGACGGGGTGAACAGTGCTAATCGTAGAACCCTTGGATTAGATACGGGGGTGCGTTATAGCGGTTATACCGCATGGCGTGGCGTAACTACGAGGCCAGTTGATTTGGACAATGCCGCCGGTGAAACCTGGGGTCGGGGACGCATTTTTGGGCTAGTGCCATTACCAAATGAGCAACTTTATTGGTTTGCGACATTAAATACTGCGGCCCAGACAGTTTTTGACGATGAATGGCAGACAGTGTCGCAATATTTTGGCCACTGGCATGCCCCGATCCCAGCTTGCCTTGCGGCTACCCCATCTAGCCAGGTGGTGCGCCATGACGTCTACGATCTTGCTAAGCCGTTATCGTCGTTTACTAAAGGGCGGGTAGTGCTTATTGGAGATGCTGCGCATGCCATGGCCCCTAATTTGGGACAAGGGGCGGCCCAGGGCATTGAAGATGCGGCAACTCTTACGTTGCTGTTGAGATCCACACCACGTGGCCAACTGGGCCAAATGTTGGCTAAGTACGACCGGATACGCAGTAAACGAGCCACTTCGGTATGGCGGCAGTCGCGGTACCTGTCCGCTGTTGCACAGACGGATGGTGCCATAACTACCACGCTACGCGATGCGGCAATGCGTCTTGTACCGGGGTGGTTCGTTGGTGCAGCTTCGGCACGAATGCAAGAATGGTCCCGTCCTGGTTAAATTCTTTGGCCCCCGCACAGTGTGCGAGGGCCAAAGAGTTCAATATTAGCAGCGGATATTAGTTGGGGTGGGTCATTGACATCGGGTCCAGTGCCTTGTCCAATTGTTCTTCGGTGATGTCCCCGCGTTCTACGTAGCCAAGATCGACAGTTGCTTCACGGACGGTGATTTTTTCTGCAACAGCATGTTTAGCGATTTCCGCGGCATGTTCATAACCGATGATCTTATTGAGCGGTGTGACAATTGACGGCGATGCGCTTGCCAGAAATGCAGCGCGTTCCACATTGGCTTCTAATCCGTCGATCATCTTTTCGGCCATCACGCGTGATGAATTAGCTAATAGGCGGATGGATTCTAAGAGGTTGGACGCCATGACCGGAATTCCCACATTGAGCTCAAAAGCACCGTTGGTTGTAGACAACGAAATGGTTGTATCATTGCCGATAACCTGGGCACATACCATTGATACCGCCTCAACAATGACCGGGTTGACCTTGCCGGGCATAATCGACGAACCTGGCTGGAGATCGGGGATGCTAAGTTCACCCAGGCCCGTATTTGGTCCAGATCCCATCCAGCGAAGATCATTATTGATTTTCAACAATGAGTAGGCGATATTGCGTAACTGGCTAGAGGCCTCAACCAATCCGTCACGGTTAGCTTGGGCTTCAAAGTGGTTGCGAGCTTCAGTGATCGGCAAACCAGACTCTTCAGATAAGATCTCAATGACCCGCTGGGAAAAACCAATGGGGGTGTTGATTCCGGTACCAACCGCTGTACCGCCCAATGGAACTTCCGCCACCCGTGGTAGAGCTGAATCAATGCGTTCAACGCCATAACGGACCTGCGCGGCGTAACCCCCAAATTCTTGCCCCATCGTTACCGGGGTAGCGTCCATCAAGTGGGTACGACCGGATTTTACAACGGAAGCGAATTCCTTGGACTTGCGTTCGAGGGCTTCCGCCAGTTGGGCTAGTGCTGGTTTCAAATCGTTGACTAACGCGTTAGTCACGGCAACATGCACGGATGTGGGAAACACATCGTTGGAGGATTGTGAAGCGTTGACATGGTCGTTGGGGTGCACGGTGGTTTCTGACCCAGCTGCCTGCAGAGCCTGGTTGGCCAAGTTGGCAAGTACCTCATTGGTATTCATATTTGATGAGGTCCCCGAGCCGGTTTGGAAAATGTCAATAGGAAACTGGTCATCATGCTCACCGGCAATGACCTGGTCGGCGGCAGATTTGATTGCGGTTGCCTGCTCGTCGGTAATGACACCCAGTTCATTATTGGCGACGGCACATGCCTTTTTGACCAAACTCAAGGCATGGATATGGGCAGGTTCGAGTCCCTGACCAGAAATTGGAAAGTTTTCGACAGCGCGTTGGGTCTGCGCCGAATACAGGGCCTGCTTTGGTACCCGGACTTCGCCCATAGTGTCGTGTTCGATACGGAATTGTTGATCATCAGACTTCGTTGTCATAACTCTCATCCTAGTTGGGAACTACCCTGATTCATTCTTATTTCAGCTTTGGTCAGTAGTCAGCGGATCAGGCTTCTACCGGACCCAAGGTATCACCGATTTGGACCGACCCATCTGACAGTGAATAAGTTACCGCCATCACTGCGGTTTTGCCCTTAGCAACCGCTGTGGCAACCGCGTGTGACGTGTCCACGACGCGGTGGACCATTTGATCAGTGTGTTCTTTAACGGTGCCATTGACATCCGTAACACCTTGTGCGCGTGCCGACATAACCGACGGCATGATGCGTTCCACCAAAGAGCGCATAAACCCTTTAGGCATTTCGGCCGTTTCCATAGCGTCGACAGCTGCGGTGACAGCACCGCAATTATCGTGGCCCAAAATAATAATCAATGGCACATCGATTTCTTCGATTGCAAACTGTAATGAACCCAAGACGGCATCATCGATAACTTGCCCAGCGGTGCGGATCACAAACACATCGCCCAAGCCAACATCGAAAATGATTTCTGCAGCCAAGCGCGAGTCTGCGCACCCAAAGATTACTGCGTGTGGATGTTGGGATTCTTCTAAGGAACGACGCCACCCAGCATCTTGGTGCGGATGATCGACCGCACCTCGGACAAACCGTTCGTTGCCGGCCTGTAATAGCCCCCATGCTTGCTGAGGGGTAAGAGTTGAGGGCATAAGGGGCTCCTTAAATGACGTCGTAAATATCTAGGACGTTACTGATACTGGTTGAACACTTCTGCGGCTAATTGTTCCAGTCTGTCCTCGTCCATCGAACCTGAGACGATGAGCGTCATGGTATCCGACGGCTCAATTGTATTTCCTTGTTGGGACGTTTGCGGAGAGTTTGCTTGCTGATCGAATTCGGCAACCAAGTACACATGGTCATCCTCACCAACCCAGCGTGTGACATTGTGTCCTGCGACAGTGCGCTGTGTGGATTCGCCCACCGGTTCGATCTGTGCTTCTACCCAGGCTGGTGTGGCATTAGCGGTCTGAGAAATGCCGAAGAAATCATCATCACCAGTTACATATCCAACCTTCCAAACAGGAACGTCGTTTTTGGCCCCGGAATCCCAGCGCGCGTAGTTGGGACGCCAAGAGCCGGGCGCATCAATAGTGGCTGGACTAAAGGCGGCAACCTTGGAAACCTGCTCTTCGGCAATGGCGACGTCAACGCCCGGATCATAGTCGTTATCTGCCTGCGGGTTCAGCGCCATCCAACCCAAAACGATGGCCAGCGTTGCCAAAACCGAATACGTCATCGCCTTGGCATTTTGGCTCATCCGGGTACTTTGCGACTTGGTGAGCCTGGGCTTATCGACGCCCACATTATCCTGTGGCTGGACCGGTTGGGTATCAGCCTTGTCATGGTTGGTAATGATGATTTTTCCTTTTCAGCAACACCAGAAATTTTGCTCGACAACCCCATTGTGCCACCAAACCAGTCTACGGCCACATTCAGGCTAGAATGAATAGGTAATTTTTCTCCGCACAGTCTGTTTTCAGGAGTAGCGACATGACCAATAAGTCTTCGGCACAGCAATTCGAAGGTGCAGGTACGCAGGACCGTAACTTGGCGATGGAACTGGTCCGCGTGACTGAAGCTGCCGCGATAGGTGCTTCCGAATGGGTCGGTTTTGGCGAAAAGAATATCGCAGACGGTGCAGCGGTTGATGCGATGCGCGCCTTCCTGCATACCGTGCATATGGATGGCACAGTCGTCATTGGTGAAGGTGAAAAAGATGAGGCTCCGATGCTGTTCAACGGTGAAGCAGTCGGCGACGGTGTTGGTCCAAAAGTTGATGTCGCGGTAGATCCGATTGATGGCACCAGCTTGACTGCCAAGGGGTACAATAACGCACTGTCAGTTATGGCGGTGGCTGAACGTGGTGCTATGTATGATGCTTCCAGCGTTTTCTATATGGAAAAAATGGTCGTGGGCCCAGAAGCTGCGGACATGGTGGACCTGCGCCTGCCGGTTAAACAGAACTTATTGTTGCTCTCCAAAGCCCTCGACAAAAACATCTCACAGCTCAACGTTTGTGTGTTGGAACGGCCACGCCATGAAGGACTGGTGCGCGAGATCAGGGAAGCCGGAGCACGGGTAAAGTTCATCATGGACGGAGACGTCGCCGGTGGTATCGCCGCTGCGCGACACAACACGGATGTCGATATTCTATTGGGCACCGGTGGCACGCCCGAAGGGATTATCACTGCCTGCGCTATCAAAGCTACTGGCGGTATGATCCAGGGACGTTTAGCTCCTGTTGACGAGGCAGAGCGTCAAAAAGCCTTGGATGCTGGACACGATTTGGACGCTATTTTAACCACAAACGACCTGGTTGCTACGGAAAATTGTTATTTCGCTGCCACCGGTATTACTGATGGCGACTTATTGCGCGGCACCCGGTATTACTCAAACCGGATTGAAACGCAATCGATCGTTATGCGCGGTCAGACCGGTACTGTGCGGACGATTGAAGCTGAACACCGGCCGGCGAAATGGAAGAAAGATAACTAAAGCGTAACGAACCAGCGGTCGCTGACGGGTCCTCGTCGGCGGCCGCTGGTTTCGGTATCGTTGGCAGAGTCTCGTCGGCCGACAATATTGAACTGACGGCAAAAGCCATACCGGTTTTGCTGTCGACCTCCCACATCACGCAGAGCCCAATGCAGCCGGCCGTTAACATAGAGCAGGGAGAACCGGCTGAGTGCACGACTTTAGGCAGGTTGTCCGGCTATGAACACCGTCACAGCATTGGCATTGGCAGCTATTTTAACGGGTTGTTGACTGGGAGGTAGGTATATTCCTGTGCCAGCGGAGATCTCTAGACATTCTTCACCCGAGATAAGCGAGCCGTATCCGCTGGTGCATACAGCAATTTGGTTCGTTTGGCGGGGCAAGCTCACACAGGCATCAGCGGTAAGATCGTATCGGGCCAACTGGAAGTCTTTGACAGGTGCTTGGAACTGAGTGACCACCGCGTTGTGCTTGTAGTCAACACTGGGTGTCAGACGTGGTGGGGGACTGGGACGATAATCAACCACAGAGTTCAGCTCTTCGATGGCGATGTGCTTGATCGTTAGGCCTCCTCGAATGACGTTGTCCGAGGTTGCCATGATTTCCAGTCCTAAACCAGAAACATAGGCGTGAATGGTGCCGCTGGGAATGAATATCGCGTCGCCGGGTGATAGGTCGATAAGGTGCATCAACAAGGTGACAAGGGCACCGGGATCATCCGGGTGAAATTTAGCGGCGGCTAAAGCATTACGTAGATGAGGATCGGCTGGCTGATTGTGTTCAAGGCTGGTGAAGATGGCTTTGGTCCACCCTTGGGGTTTCCAGAAAGCACCGGAAGGTTCGATCAGTTGGGCAAAGACTTCTTTCAGTTCGCCACGCGCCAGCTGATGGGCCATAGCTTCTAGTGTGGACGCGAGTTGAGGATTGCTGACGAGGCGCGCTAGGTTGGCGAAAGTTTCGGCAGATTCCACTGGATCTCGAAACCCCGCCATCGCGGTGAAGTCTGTTAGGGAGACTAATAATTCGGGCTTGTGATTAGCATCGCGGTAAACGCGTTTTGGGTCGTGCGGTGGCAAACCAGTGGCGTTTTCGGCGGCATAGCCAGCGCGGGCTTGCGCTACATTCGGATGTGCTTGGATGGATAGCGGTTGGTCGGCGGCAAGGAGCTTGACCAGATATGGCAGATCAATGAGTTCGGCTAGAGGAGTGCCGTCTTCAATGGTAGTGGGTGTCGTCGGGTGAGTACCGAACCACATTTCCGCCTGAGGAGTTTCAGTGGGCTGTTGGCCGGTCAGATCAGCTAACAGTTTGGTGGAACCCCAAGCGTAATTTTTTACCGGGGCAGTAAGTCGGTACATAGTCTGTGGAACGCTAGACAGGTCACGATTAGTCAAATAACTGGTCTTTCTTTCGTGGTGAGTCTAGTCCGGATGGCATTGGTAGTTTGTTTCGGCTGCCTCACTGAGTAAATCTTCTTGGCCGGTGTCTTCGGCCTGCATCAGATATTCTTTCGTAATTTGACTGCCATCAGGCTGGGTCGGTATCGGCTCCCAATCTGCCTCTGGATCGCTGGTGCTGCGTGCCAGGTACAAGCCCAATGTTGGCTGCATGAGGTACGCACCGGAGACGGGTGTTCCGTCGTCAGTTAGCAGCTCATCGACCCGATGATGAAGTTGATCGAAGTCCGGATAGGTAGAGAATTGGCTATCAAAATCTGGTGGCCCCACGGTCATGCGCTCCATATCTTGCTTTTGAGATTTCATACCGAGGTTTAGGAAGCTGCCAACCTGTGATCTTGGGATGGAGGTTTCTACCATTTGCTCTCCGGCTTCCATGATTGACTCAAACCGGGTGAGCAAAGTGGGGATATCAAACTGACTCAGCATGGCCTGCTGGACGCACTGCTGTCGCTGGATACGGGCATAGTCGGTAGACCATGTCCGCGAGCGGGCAAACCCTAGTGCGTCGTCGCCGTCAAACGTGTAGGTTCCTGGTTCCCACCAAGCGTTCCCCCATTCACCGTCTGGGCGCGTGCCGCGATACGGCGTCCAACCCCCGGTGGTTACGGTCACCCCACCCATAGCATCAATAAGTTCGGAAAAACCATCCATGTCGATCATCACATAGCCGCTGACATCCAGGCCTAGGATACCGGAAGCGGCATCCATCATAGCCTCAGCGCTGGGGTCTTCCGCATCAGGATATAGGTCCTGGTGGTTTTGCTTTACGTCGGTGTACAGGCTGTTCACGATGCATTCATCACCACAATTGTAACCATCGGGATAGACTTCCCACAGTGGCGAGTCTGCAGCAAACTGTGCGTTTTGGAGATTCCTGGGAATCGAAAACAGTACGATCTTGCCGGTACTGGCATTGATCGAAGCTACGGAAATGGAATCAGGGCGTAGCCCGGTGCGTCCTTCGCCTGCGTCAGCACCAAGAATCAAAACATTGTAGCGGCCATCGGCTTTCGTGACTGCCGGGCCGGACCCAAATATCGAACCGATAGATGACGTCGAAGCATTAAGGAAAAATGCGCCGTAACCGGTTCCGCCTGATGTGATCGTCAAAAGCGCGACCAGACAAATGCCGGTGAGGACTCTGGCACCAGGTTTTAGTTGGACGAACCTGATGAGACGTGCTGTATCGAGCCATAGGATAAACCAACCGACCGCAATGGCAGCAAGATAAAAAATTCCGATGCTTTGGACAAAAGTGTTAAACGCTAACGACAGCAGAAAGTTACGGGCCACCACGAATCCGAGAACGGCGACAACAATGAGGGCCCAGTTAATCAGTGTCACGCTGAGCCCTATTCGGCCCAGACGATGATTACCGGTGACCGACTGGGCTCCGCCGGGTACCAGGGCGGTCAACATAATGAGCACTAAAGCCCGATGTGTACGCTGCGCGAAGGTAGCGTCGCTAGGGTTGGTTAGTGGATCTGCTGTAGAACTGCCGTATTCCAGTTTGCGCAGGCGGTCATTGAGTTCGCGCCGGATCTGACGTTCAGATCGACCGGTGGTACGTTGTGTGGAAGTGTTTGACACTGCTTACTCGATTTGGTTGGGGAAGTTGGGCGTGCAAACGAACGAAACAGTTTAGCTGGTTTCGCTTCCGGAAAGAAGTGTTTTCAGGTGGGCGCCTTTATCTTGGGCCTGTTTTTTGAGGTCAGCGGAGAAGCTTTCGAGCTGCTGGCGAAGCCGTTGCGCGTCGTCTCCGGTGTTAGCAGATAAGATTTTTACCGCCAACAGTCCTGCGTTGCGCGCTCCGTTAATGGATACGGTGGCCACCGGCACACCGGCAGGCATTTGGACGATAGACAACAACGAGTCTATACCGTCGAGGGTTTTGAGCTGTACTGGGACCCCGATGACGGGTAGAGGAGTGGTTGAAGCCAACATGCCGGGCAAATGTGCGGCCCCACCGGCACCAGCAATAATGAGTGACAGGCCACGTTTATCCGCAGTAGAGCCGTAGTCGAGCATCTCGTGGGGCATCCGGTGTGCCGAGACGACCTGAACTTCATGTTCGATACCGAATTCGGTAAGCGCCTCGGAGGTAGCCTGCATAACGGGCCAGTCAGAGTCGGATCCCATAACGACCCCAACCCGCGGGCGTTGTGCTGTGTTTGTCACACGCAACTCCTTCTAGTAGTCGGTGGTACCGTGGCGAATAATTTCTGCCGCATCGATGGCGGTTGCCAGTGCTGCATCCAGGTCTCCGTCAGTGGCTAGGACGTTGACGTGTCCAATTTTACGTCCGGGCCGCACCGATTTGCCGTAGGCATGGATCTTGGCCGCCGGATATTTTTGCATTGCTAACGGAAAAGCCCCATATAAATCTTCGTTGTTGGCACCAAGATAATTTTTCATGACCGTATAGGGGGCAATTTGTTGGGTCGCCCCCAGCGGTAGGCCCAGTACTGCTCGTAGATGTTGTTCGAATTGACTGGTGATCGCGCCGTCCTGGGTCCAGTGTCCAGTGTTGTGCGGGCGCATCGCAAGTTCATTAATCATAAAGCCGGCAGCGCTATCTGGGGTGTGAAACAGTTCTACTGCCAGCATGCCGGTTACACCAATGCCGTTGGCGATCGTTTCAGCGGCGTGTCGTGCAGCCTCGGCGGTGTGGGCATCGAGCCGGGGCGCCGGGGCCTTTACAATATCGGCGACACCGTCGGTTTGAATCGTCTCCACTATCGGATAGGTGACGGTTTGGCCGGTGGTGGATCGAGCAATCTGAGCTGAAAGCTCTGTTTGAAAATCTACTTTGGCCTCGACCAGGAGTGCCTCGTGGTCGCCGTTGAACCAGGCCTGGGTGTCCCGGGCCTGTTCTTGGGATTCCAGTACCCATACGCCCTTGCCGTCGTATCCGCCACGTGGGGTTTTTAGCACGACGGGAAAGCCAATCTCTTGACCGGCAGCGAGGAGTTCTTCGACGGAACTGACTGCCCGCCAATCAGGCTGGGGCAGATTGAGATCGGCCATCTTTGCTCGCATCGCCAACTTGTCTTGGGCGTAGACGAGTGCCTCCGGGCCCGGGGCAAGAGGCACCCCGGAGTGTTGTAGCTGCGCTAAATGTTGGGTTGGGACGTGCTCGTGGTCGAAAGTTAGTACGTCGACATCACGGGCAAAGGAAGCCAATGTGTCGTAGTCCCGATAATCGCCGACGGTGTGTGTCGCCGCCGTTGTAGCTGACACACCCGCAGCCTCGGCAAGCACATGCAATTTGATACCAAGGTTGATCGCGGCTGGCGCCATCATTCGAGCTAATTGGCCGCCGCCTACTACACCTACTTTTGGAAAACTCACGCCTCCACACTAGCTTGCTTTGGTTGGTGGCGTGGTTCGATGATGTCATACGACACGATGTAATTTTCGCTCTTGTTGTGGTCCGGCATGTAGCGGACTGGAACGGTTAGAGTATCTACGAGCCTGACGCCAGCAAGGAGGACCGATGTTGCACAAGCTGTGGGAACGCTTCGTGGCACTGGTAAAGCTATTGTGGCGTGAAGTAGCCAAATTCGGTGTCGTAGGCGGCGTGGGCTTTCTTATAGATACCGGAATTTTCCTCTGGTTGATCACCGGGCCGATGCACGAGTCCGCGGTTAAAGCCAAAATCATTGCCACAGCAGTAGCAACCATATTTTCCTGGGTAGCAAACCGTTATTGGACGTTTCGTAATCGACGCCAATCAAACGTGGTTCGCGAGCTCGTGTTGTTTGTAATTATGAATGCCTTCGGTGCTGGAATCCAAGCCGGCTTTGTATTTATTGCCAAATATTGGCTTGGTGTCACTTCTGCAAGTGGCATGGTGCTATTTGGCAATGTCATTGGACTGGGGTTTGCCACGGTCTTCCGGTTTATTTCCTACCGCCTGTGGGTGTTTACCGAAACGCTGGAGGCGGATCCTCAAGCAGTACATGACCGAGAAGTCTTTACCGATGCGATCCCACAAGTTCCGCCACGGTTCGACACTCCAGGCAACCCTGAGGAACCTAGCTAGTTTTATTGTTGTGCGCCTAGCCGCTCATCTTGGATAATGCGTTGTAGTCCGGTAGCAGCGGCGCTGTCCACCAGTATCACTGGATAGGTGCGACGCCATGTGTCAATGACTGTCCACCAGGTGGCAGTGTCTAAGCGCAGCTGGTCGTTATAAATAACTGCGCCGGCGTCGTAGTAGTTGGCATACCGTCCTGTGGGTGTTTCGGTGCGGGCATTACCGATGATGTCCGGAACGGATAACAGTGGTTGGTCCGCATGGGATAATACTTCGTCGTCTACATCAACTAATGCTGCGTCCACATCGGTGCGGTGGGTGACAAATATCTCTGCTGGCTGTGCAAGATAGCGATCTGGCCGATCGGTCAAGATAGCCGTAGCTTGGGTGGCTTCGGCTACGAATTCCAGGTCGCACCAGGCCGCTCCCAGTACTAGCGCCAACGAGCGCCACGTGACCGGTAAGTCGATAAACAGTGTGTCGGACGCCACGGTGCCGTAAGAATCCATGAGGTGTGTCATTTTGGTAGCCCAGTTAATCGTTACCCGCCCAGACAGCTCTACTCGGTCGGTCTTCGAGTACTGAATAATTGCCGGTCTGGCAGAGACTGCGAGATGCTCGATGAGGTTGTCTCCGGGGTTTAATGGTTGGTTTGAGGGTATGGGGTTTAGTGAAATCATGGGGTCCTTTTGACGACAACGGTGTTGCTCTCTAGGCTAGCTACTTCGAAGTATCACCGCAGGTGAGAGTCCAACGGCTGGATATGCTATCGCCTGATACTGGGCTGTGAATTGGCTGGCAGACCAGGGATCTGCTGGCACTTGGGCTTGACTAATGACAAGTTACACCGGTGTAATTAGATAGCAGTACAATAGATTACTCACCGTATCGATGAGGCGCGCTCAACGTGTGTCTGACTCGATATCGGGCTACATTTGAGCCCGATGGGAATTCAGGAAAGGGACCTATGGACAATGCACAACGGTCGGAGCGCCCCGGCCGCGAAAGCCAATCCGTAACTCGCAGCGGACGAGATGTTCCTAATGACTGGTTCGTAGACCCGGCTGATCCTCATGCAGCTCAAGGTCTCAACGTGTCGCCGGATGATCGAGCCACTGCGTATTTGGCCGCCCATGAGGCCATGGTCGACTTGACCACTGAATCTACCCAGGATGCCACGGTCACTGCATTGCATCCTGGTATCGAGGTGGATAATACTGCGCCGGAAGCTACCGAAGTGTGGCTGGGTATACCCGGGTTCGGCGATACTGCTGACGATGGACAGTTGGCCTGGCAGGCCGATGCCCTATGTGCCCAGACTGATCCGGAAGCGTTCTTTCCGGAAAAGGGCGGCTCAACCCGTGACGCGAAAAAGGTATGCGGAGCTTGCACAGTAAAAGAACAATGTTTGGAGTATGCGCTAGCCAATGACGAACGTTTTGGCATCTGGGGCGGTATGTCCGAACGTGAACGTCGTCGTCTACGTAAGAAGTCGTCCTAGCTCTTGGCTCAATACCACATCACCGGGGTTTTCGTACTTACGGACCCGGCAGCAGCTACCACCGAGGTTTTCACTGCCGTTCTGCATGGTCAGATCGGTTTAGACGCCGCGGTGGTGGTGACGTTGCCAAATGTGGATCAAGCGATATTAGATAACTTAGAAAAGCTTTTTGGCGAAGCAGGTCTGGAATATCGGCACGTTGTGCACCGGGATGACCAATCCCTGGCCGCTGAGCTTGCCGAAGTCGTGACCGGGGCACAAGAATCCGCCCGGCAGGCCGGTGCGCAATCCTGGTTGTGGTTCCTTACCGAAGACGGCGTGGTTGCCAACGACGCTTTGGCCAATCAACTTAAGGCTGTAGAAGTCTCGCCGTCAGTAGCTATTGCCGGGGCGAAGCACCTTTCGGAACGGCATCTGCTCAACGTCGGACTGACCGTAGCCCATAATGGTGACGTACTAACCATGATCGAACCTGGCGAAATGGACCAGGGTCAGTACGACCACCGCACCGATACGTTCGCCGTAGCGTTACCCGGTATGCTGATGAAGTCTGAGGTATGGACTGATCTGGGTGGTCTTGATCGGTTAACCCCAAAGCTAGTGCAGGACGTTGACCTTTGTTGGCGCACTCGACTTGCAGGACATCGTGTGGCTGTGGTGCCCACGGCAGAAGTCCAACATGCTTCCGCGACCGAACAGCCCG
>Ga0079226_10000748_pt1 | contig 23714 bp, 19 predicted proteins | sample Poulit2014_FD_76345 | JGI IMG/M metagenome (GOLD analysis project Ga0079226, IMG submission 76345) | Agricultural soil microbial communities from Georgia to study Nitrogen management - Poultry litter 2014 | ecosystem: Environmental > Terrestrial > Soil > Agricultural land | place: USA: Georgia...
GCCGCCAGCGTTCGTCCTGAGCCAGGATCAAACTCTCATTAGAAAGTTTCCTAGCTCTTTACTTGCTTAATACTATAACTTACTTCTCAAAGTACTTCACACTGTTTAATTTTCTAGGTTCACTCGCGCATTTACTGCGCTTAATTAATATAACATATTTTCGAAACTTTGTCAACTACTTTTTTATTTTTCTTTTCATTTGTTTCTTAACATTTTGTAGTGACAGTTATTAATACTAACATATTTTTTTTAGTTTGTCTAGTAGAATTTTAAAAAACTTTTAATTTCTTTAAATACCTTTTCTCGACAACGTTTAATACTTTACCATAGAATATTATATACTTCAAGTTCTTTAAAAGTGCATTAAAGATGTTTATAGTAAAAAAACTAAATTTTTCTCTTGTTTCTTTAAATTTCCTACTTATTTTCATATACTTTTATTTTTTATTCAAAATTTTATTCAAAATTCATTTTATGGGCAATTATACTACCTAAAGCTATAGAGTAAAGTTTTGATTCATGGGTATCGGCCCTTGAAACTAAAACTATTGGAACCTTAGCCCCCATTATAATACCGGCGGACTTCCCTTCTGCAAAATAAGTAATACTTTTACCTATGCCATTACCCATTTCAATATTAGGTACTAATAGTATATCTGCATCTCCTGCTACTAGACTAGTATAATTTTTAATTTTTGCAGCATCTTTTGAAACTGCCAAATCTAATGCCATAGGCCCATCTACAATTACCTTTTCACCAAAATATCCTCCTTCTGATTTCTCTTTAAGTTTCAAAGCATCAGTAGTTGCCACCATCTTAGGATCTACTTTTTCCTTTGCTGCTAAACAACCTATCTTTACTTCTTCTTTTCCTAAAGCCTTTGCTACCCTTACACTATTTTGAATAATCTTTTCCTTTTGTTCAGTATTAGGGTTTAGATTCATTCCACCATCAGTTAAATATATTAACTTATGATAATTTGGCATTTCATAAATCATAACATGACTTAGAAGACTATCTGTTCTAAGTCCGTATTCTTTATTTAGAACTTCCTTTAAAAGAGTTCCTGTATCTACAATACCTTTCATAATAAAATCCGCTTCATTATTCCCTACTAGTTTAACTCCTATTTTTGCAGCTTCTGCTAAATTATCTTCGTCAATAATCTTCCAGTCTTTAATTATAATATTCTTTTCCCTAACAATTTTTTCTATTTCTTCTTTTCTACCAATAAGTATAGGTTCAACAATATTTAACTTGCTGGCCTCTCCAACTGCTTCCAATACTTCCTCGTCATGACTTCCTACTACAACTAATCTTATTTTCTCATTATATTCTACTGATAAAAGCTCTCTTAATTTATTTATTTCCATAAAACTCCCCCCTAATGATAATGTTAAGTATAATCTGACTAGAAATTTAACTATTGTATTTCCTCAATCATTGAATCTAAGACCTCTTTTTGTTCTTTTATCATAATATTATCCGGGTTTAGATTATAGGCTTTATCAATATCCACTTTAGCCAATTCATATTCTCCTAGTTGTAAATAAATTAATCCTCTATTAAATATTATTTTATAATCTTTATCATATATATTAATTCCTTTTGTCAAAACTTTAATTGCATCTTTATTTCTGCCTAATTCTGATAATAAAATACCAATATCATTATAAACATCTACTTCTTTTGGTTCTAATTTTATAGTTTCCTTAAAAAAATTAATAGCTTTCTCTTCTAATCCTAAATCTTTATATGAAATTCCTAACATATAGTTTATGCTCCACCAAGATGGATATTTATCTTTTAATTTTAACAGCTTTTGATTCCCTTCTTCATACTTACCTTCAAATATTAAACGGACTCCTTCTTCGTATTCTACATCGTCATTTATATTGTCTAATTCCTCTCTAATCTCTTGTATTCTTTCTTTATTGTCATCTATTAAAATAAATTTTTCCCAAATAAGTTTTGCTTTTAATGATTGTCCTAAAAACTTATAATGATATCCAAGCTTATAGTAAGAAAGAGAAAACTTAGGATCCATACCTAATATAGTTTCAAAGTTGTCTGTAGCTTTAGAAAAGAATAATTCTCCTTTTTTTTCTTCACCTTTTTCAAAATACATATTTGCTAATCCTTCAAGACTTAAACCATAATTAAATAATCCTTTAATATTATTTCTATTTAAAGCAATTGACGCTCTAAAGAAAATTGAAGCATTATTATAATCTTTAGCTTCTAATTTTTCTAACCCCTTGTACAATATATAATTTTCAATGTTCTCGTCATATTTATATAAAATTTTTTTATACTCTTTTATATATTTAAATTCAGTATCTATTCCCATAGTATATATTATGCCATCTATTATATAGCGAAGGTTTATTTCTTCAAAATCCGATCCTTTTTTAATCTCTTTTGTTAATCTTTCTGTCAATATTGGCAATGGAATTTTTCCACTAACTTTATATCCATTAATCTCTATAAAAGTATCCTTTTTAATTTCTATAAAAGAAATTCTATCAGTATATCTTTTAAAATAATTATCTAATTCTTTCATTATATCACCTACTAATCATTTAATTTTTGCATATACAATCTTTTTCTTCTTGTGCTATTACTTAAAATATTGAAAAGATGCCCCCTATAAATCATAATATAAGAAATTAATATTTGATTTAATATGAAATGCCCTTGCTGGAATATAAAAAAATTGTATTCAATTTTTTTTGTAATAACATTTGATAAAACTACTCCTGATAATTTATAAAGGATTAAACCAAATATTATATTAGGCAATAACCAATTGAACCAATTCCCTTTCATAAATTCGAAACTATAAGCAATACTTTCATAAGCTGAATAATATTTTTGATAAATAGTTTCTGGCAAAGGATTAAGTCCAATGAAAATTAATATGCTTACAACTGTATAAAATGCCTCCGAATAGGGTCCTACATTATTACCTATATATCCAATTAGCAACCTGGCTATCCAAGTAACAAAGAATACACTATAAACTTTTCGAAAATAGAACTTAAAACCTTCTTTAAAATTCTCCAGAGTAAATTTATCATACCTTATAATATTAGATAACAAAAATAAATAATTCGACGTTAAACTAGTCATTACAATAGCTAATAATAAACCCGCTATAATCCTTAATCCTTTTAACAAAAAGAGTTCGCCCATTATACGAAAAACTTTAGAATACAAAAATGAATATAAAAAACCTATAAGGACAATCTGCCAATTACTTTTAAAGCTTTTAAAACTTTTTTTAAAAGCTTCTAAATGTACTATTTTCATATCTTTTAAAAAATCCATTAGTGTCACTCCTCTATCTAGTTATTTTATCTGTTATGTTAAATACACCGCATTTATTAAGTACCCCATCTTTATATACAAATAAAATCAAAGTATTTTCTCGTTTTAATTTACTTAATACAAAATCATTCTCTATAAAATCTAAAATATTTATTTCAAACATTTCAATATGGGTTTTATTAATTACTTTTTTAGTAGGCTCTTTTTCCATATCTTTTAAATAATTAGATTTTATACAAGGATCCTTTAATATATCATGTCTTAAACTTTGTATTTTTTCTTTGTTTATCCTGTTAATATAAATAGGCAGATTTAGATTTTGGTTATTGAATATATAATCATATTTTATTATTTCATTGAATATAGATAAATTTTTTCCCACCTTTTCCAAATAGAAATCATAAAGAATTTTATATAATTTTTTTCTACTATGAGAAACTTTATGATATCCTTTACTTTCCCAATAAAATGAAAATTCTTCAAAAAAGTCAAAGGGAGAATCATAATAATTCATTATAATGTATTTAATAGTATTCTCAAAAAATTTCTCATTTCCGTACTTTTCTACTAAATCTTCAATAGTTTTTAAACGCAACATTTCACCATAATCCATATATTTTGTCTCTAGTACTTCATAAGGTGGCTTATCTAAGAATTTATATCCATATTCATCTTTATTATGCCTTAACCCTGACCCCTTTAACAATTTTAAAAACCCTAACTGGAGCTTTTCAGGACCTAAATTGTAAACATCATTAAAAGATTTTCTAAAGGATCTATAATCTTCATAAGGTAGTCCAGCAATTAAATCTAAATGCTGGTGAATATTCCTATAGCTCTTAATTTCTTTTACTACTTTATAAAGTTTATTTAAATCTGTAGTTCTACCACTGGTGTCTAAAGTTTTTTCATTTGTAGACTGAACACCAATTTCAAACTGGAATAATCCCTCTTTTACATGGCTTAAAAAGTCTAACATTTCTTCGTCTAGTAAATGGGCCGTTACTTCAAAATGGAAGTTAATATTTTCAGGATCTTTTTCCATTATGAAATTCATTATTTCCATAGCATATTCTTTATTTGCATTAAAAGTTCTATCAACAAATTTCACTTGTCTCACTTCTGCATTAATTAATTTCTCTAAATCCATCTTTACTCTTTCTATACTGAAAAATCTAACTCCTTTTATGGTTGAAGAAAGACAAAATTGACAATTAAAAGGACATCCCCTTGAGCTTTCAAAATAAACTATCTTATTCTTTAAACCTTTATCTAATTTGTCATAAGGGGAAGGTATCTTATCTAAAGTTTCAATTAAAGGTCTAGGTGGATTTTTAAAAACCTTACCTTCATAGTTGTATATTAATCCTTCAATATTTTTAAAATTTTTCTCTTTATTTATTAGATTAATTATTAATTCTCTAAAAGTCCCTTCTCCTTCTCCATATATTATAAAATCAATATATGGATGTTTTTCTAATATTTTTTCTCCATCATAAGATACTTCTGGCCCTCCTAAAATAATCTTAATCCCTGGTTTTACAACTTTTAGTCTTTTACATATTTCTAATGTATTTTCTATATTCCAAATATAACAAGAAAAAGCTATTATACTTGGATTTTCCTTATAAAGCTCTCCTGTAATAAAATCAGCATTTTGATTTATAGTATACTCTCTTATTTTAATATTAGGTATATCTTGACAATAGCTTTTTAAATACCTAATTGAAAGAGAAGAATGAATAAATTTCGAATTTAAAGTGGATATAATTACCTCCATATAAAACCATCCTTTTTCTTATAATTATTTCTATTATAACATAATATCATATTTAGCTATAATATTGATATTATGGTCTCCATAGTATATTATTAGTATATAGTATATATCTTTTAACTACTTCAGAAAGGAGTAAATATATGCACGAATTTGATAAGATTTCTATTCAGGAAATGTCAAAAAAAGATATGTTAATGATTCTTGAGGCCCTAGATTACACAGGGAAAAGTACAAATGTAGAAGATTTTTTATTATTGAGAGATAATATAATAGAGGAATTAAGTCTATTAGCGGAAACTAGTAAGGATGAATTTATTAATTACCTAGAAAAATAGACCCCCATTATTTTGAGGGTCTTTTATTCTTGAAAAATTTATAAATACCTGATTTTGATTGAATATATATCTCTATATAATCCTTACTTTCTTTTCTCTCAATTACCTTTGATTTGTTTAATAAAGTATGGAAAAATTCATCACCTATATTAAAACTAAAAATATCTGGTAAATAGTATTTTTTAATTTTCAATGCTTCTGGGTTAATATATCCTTTTCTCAATTTATATAAATAATCACACATACTTTCATAAAAATAATCCTCATACTTTTTAGTTTCTTCTCTACCGACTATACTTTGAATTCCTTTCCAATAGGAACTTTTTCCATTTTCTTTTTTAAATATAACTTCTTCTAAAATTGGAAAGTCTCCTTTATTTAAAGTATTTAATGTATTTATTACGTGAATTTTGCATTTTTCAAATTCTACAGTAAAATTACCAGGAAACTCTTCAGTAGGAATTCTATAATATTTAGAATATTTTTTGATAAAATCTATCTGGGAAAAATTTATTATTTCTTCTTTTAAGGTATTTAACATATCAGTATCTTCATTATTTATCAATAAAAATAATGCTTTTGAAAGTAATAACCCCTCAAATAGTAGGGGAATTTTCCCAGTAGTGTATAATATATTTTTAATCGCTTCTTCTTTAGCAATTTCCCATTCACTATTAACAAGTATTATGGGTGCAATTCTTTCATAAACTGTATCATCAAATTCTTCCCAATAAATAGACTCATTTAAAGTAGAAATACTATTTAATAATGGTTTGTTCCCTCCATTTCTATAGTAGTACCATAACTTAAGTTCCTTTTCATACCTTTCATAGTCTATTGCACAACCAATTGTATCTTCCAAAGGCATTAAAGATTTAATTGTAATAACTATTATTTGAGATATATAAGAGTACTCTTTATTATTATTTATAAAATCTTCATTAAAAATTGCAAGAAGAAACTCTTCAATTTTTTCTTGGCTCATATATGTTCTCCTTTACATTTTTTCCGGTGCATCTATACCTAAGAGGCTTAATCCTGTTTTTATAACTGTTTTCGTTCCATAAACTAGTAAAAGTCTAGCATTTTTAATCCCTTCATCATCGGATAATATAGGAATACTATTATAAAATTTATTAAAGGCCTTAGCAATTCCTACTACATGTCTAGTTATAATAGATGGTTCATTTTTCTCCATGGCTTCTATTATTATTTTAGGAAAATCATAAAGTAATTTTATAATTGATAATTCTTCATCTTCTTTTAATAATGAAAAATCTACATCATTTTCTAAAGAAAAATCTCCTTTTTCTAAGAGTCTACTAGCTCTAGCATGAGTGTATTGAACATAGGGTCCCGTTTCACCTTCGAAGCTTAGGGTTTTATCCCAAGAAAATACATAATCTTTTATTCTTCCATTAAATAATTCTTGGAATATTACTGCCCCAATTCCAACTTGCTTTGCTACATCTTCCTTATTTTCTAAATTTGGATTTCTTTCTTCAATAATCTTTAAAGTTTTATCTATAGCATTGTTTAATACATTTTCTAAAAAAACAACTCTACCTTTCCTAGTTGACATAGTACCACTTTCTAAACTTACCATGCCAAAAGGTACGTGAATACAATCTTTAGCCCAATTATAACCCATAAGTTCAATAATTTTCATCCACTGTTTAAAGTGAAGAATTTGTTGAGAACCTACTACATAAATATTTTTATGGAAATCATAATGTTCTTTTCTATATATTGCTGCAGCTATATCTCTTGTAGCATATAACGTAGAACCATCGCTTTTTTTAATTAGAGCTGGTGGCATATCATAAGACTCTAGATCTACTATATCTGCTCCCCTTGATTCTTTCATTAAGTTTTTCTCTTCTAGTTCATTTATAACCCTTGGCATTTTATCTGAATAGAAACTTTCTCCTGTATAAGAGTCAAATTTTATATTTAATAGATCATATACTTTATTGAATTCCTGAAGACTTATATCTCTCATCCATTTCCATAATTTTAAAGCTTCTTCATTTCCTTCTTCAAGCTCTTTAAACCAATATCTAGCTTCATCCATAAGCTTTTCATCGTCTTCAGCTTCTCTATTAAATCTTACATATAGTTTTAAAAGCTCATTAATAGGGTCACCTTCAATTACTTCAGAGGATCCCCATTTCTTATATGCTACTATAAGCATTCCAAATTGAGTTCCATAATCTCCAAGATGATTAATAGCTATTGTATCATAACCTAAAAATTTATAAATCTTATACAAAGAATTTCCAATAACTGTAGACCTAATATGACCAATGTGGAAAGGTTTCGCAATATTTGGAGATGAAAACTCTACTATAACTTTTTTATCTTTCCCCATATTTGAGGAACCATAGTTTTCTTTTTCTTCACTTATATTTTCTAAAACACTTTTTGCCAACATTTCTTCATTAATAAAAAAGTTAATATATGGTCCTTTATTCTCTATTTTTTTAAAGTATTCATTACCTTCCATTTCATCTACTAATCCTTCTGCTATTAAGTTTGGTGCTTTTCTAAAAGTTCTTGCTAACTTAAAACAAGGGAAAGCATAATCTCCCATTTCCGGAGAAGGTGGTATTTCCATTAATGAAATTACCTCTTCTCTATTTAAACTTTCTTGTTCTTCTAATATTAATTTTACTGCCTCATTTTTAAAATCTACCATTTTTAACCTCCCAATTTAGAAATAATAAAAACTCTCATCTCTTGGTAGAGACGAGAGTTTCTTCCCGTGTTGCCACTCTTCTTGGCCTAATGCCCACTTAAAGTTAATAACGTAACTAACGTAAAATCCTACTCATTTCGGATTTATTCTCCAGAGCTCTCTTCAAGTATATCCCTGTACTAGGCTTTCACCATCCCTAGTTCGCTAAGACAATAAATATACCCTACTCTCTCTTTCATAAAATTTATCTATTTAATTGTTATTCATAATATATACTAGTTTTTAAACTATTTCAAGGATTTATTCACAATTATACCTTCTTATTTCAATTCTATAACAGTTACTCCACTACCACCTTCACCATGATTGCCTAGTCTAAAAGTTTTTATATATCTATGGTTTTTTAAAACATTGGTTATTCCAGCCCTTAATACTCCTGTACCTTTACCATGAATAATATAAGCTTCTTTTAAACCAGTAATATATACATCATCTAAATACTTATCTAAATCTAACAATGCTTCATCTAAAGTTTTTCCTCTTAAATCCACTTCATTTCTAACATTTTTTGCTTTACGCTTAATAATATTCTTAGTGTTAGTTTCAGCTGTTTCTAATTCTTTTATTTTAGTCCTTCTTAGAGTAGATATATCTACATTTACCTTCATTATTCCTACTTGAACACTTACATTACCATCTTCATCTGGTTCTGATAAAACTATTCCTTTTTGATTTAATGAAAGTATTTCTACTTCTTCTCCTGCATTCAAATTTTTTGGTGGCTCGTTACTTTTTACATTTAGAACATTATCTACTAAATCACTTTCTATATTATCAACTTTCCCTTTTAATTTTTCTTGAGTTTCCTGAATCCTTTTTGCCTTTTCCTTTTCAATCTCAATGGAAATTTCCCTTAACCCAGATACTGCTTCATCTGCTTCCTTTTTTGCATTTCTCAAAATATCCCTTGCTTCCTTTTTTGCCGCTAATATTGTTTTTTCTCGTATATCATCAATTTTTCTTTTCTCTTCTAATAGTTCCCTTCTCAACTCTTCCGATTCTTTTTTATATTTTTCCGCTTCAAATTTATTAACTTCCGTTAATTTTCTATCCCTATCAATCGCTTGAAGAACTTCTTCAAATTCTAGATTTTCCTTAGATATCAAAGTCCTAGCATAATTAATAATTTCTGTATCAAGTCCCAATCTTTTAGAAATTTCAAAAGCATTTGATTTTCCAGGAACACCTGTTAATAACCTATAAGTTGGACTAAGTGTGTCCACGTCAAACTCTACTGAGGCATTTTTTACTCTTTCTTCCGTAAGAGCATATATCTTTAATTGGCTATAATGAGTTGTTGCAATAGTTCTTGCGTTATTTACCTTTAAATAATCTAATATTGACATAGCTAGTGCAGCCCCTTCTGTTGGGTCTGTGCCAGCTCCCAATTCATCAAATAATAGTAAACTATTATCTCTTACATTTTCTAATATTTCAACTATATTAGTCAAGTGGCCAGAAAACGTACTTAAACTTTGTTCAATACTCTGTTCATCTCCTATATCAGCAAATATTTGATCAAATACTGCCATTTCTGAATTAGAGTCTGCTGGTATATGAAGGCCTGATTGGGCCATTAAAGTTAATAAACCCACTGTTTTTAATGTAACTGTTTTTCCTCCTGTATTTGGTCCAGTAATTACTAGAGTTTCGAAATCCTTACCAATATAAATATCAATAGGCACTACTTTTTTTACATCCAAAATAGGGTGTTTACCATTTTTTATATTTATATACCCATTTTCATTAAGAATAGGTTTAATACCATCCATTTCGAGAGCTAACTTACCTTTAGCAAATATAAAATCTATATGTTCTAATATTTTTAAATTAGCTAATATAGTACCACTTTTAATAGCTACCATATTTGTTAAGTCAGCTAATATTCTTTCAATTTCTTTTCTTTCTTTAATTTCTAATTCCTTAAGTTCATTATTTAGTTCCACTACAGCTATAGGCTCTATAAATAAAGTTACACCACTGGCCGATTGATCATGGATTAAACCAGGTACATTACTTCTATATTCCTGCTTAACTGGTACTACATACCTTCCTTCCCTAACAGTAACAATCTCATCTTGTAAATACTTTCTGTACTTAGTAGAAGTTATAATAGAATTTAGCTTATTCTTAATAGAATCATTCTTTATTATAAGTTGCCTTCTAATATTTTTAAGTTTAGGACTAGCATTATCTGATATTTCATCTTTACTTACTATTGCTTTATTTATAGCATCTTCTATAAATTCCAATACAGTTAATTCTTCTATTAATGATTCTATTATGGGATAAGAACTATACCTATCTTCTTTATTCTCTCTAATATATCCTTTTAGCCCCCTAGAAACTCGTAGAGTATCCGATATTTTTAATAAACTTTCAGGACCTAAAACTCCCCCCATTTCTGCTCTTTTCATTTCACTAAATATTGGATAAATACCATATAAAGGTGGATTCCCTCGCTTTATTAAAATAGTCAAGGCTTCCTCAGTTTCTTTCTGAGCATGTTCTACTTTTTCAAAATTAGTCTCTGGCTTTAAATTCTTTATTTTTTCCTTACCTAAACTGGAAGCTGCTTTCTCTACTAACATACTTATTATTTTATTATATTCTAAAACTCTAAATGTTTTCTCATTCATCTAATTATCACCCCAATATTACAAAACACCTCTAAAATAGTGACCTTTAGTTAGTTCTTTATTCATTTTAAATTCTTTAATTAACTTATTTACATCATTCCTACTTATTGCTCCTACTGCATAATCATAGAAAATTTCTTGAATTCTTCTTATGTTTCTATTTTCAAAGGTAAAATCTAACCTTATCATATTTACACCACTATCAAATACCTTGTCTAATTCTTCAAGAATTATTAAAGGCACACAATTATATAATATAGTATTCTTATCTTTTCTTTTTATATAAAATATTTTATTTTTTCTATCCTTCAAACCGTATCCTTCTTTTAAATTACAATTACTACATGCCTTATTATCTTTACAATTTTTAATTAATGACATTGGACAATGTTTCATAATCATTAATGGTAGATAACCGTATCCTAATGTTTCTATAGGTAGCATATTATTATTTGAAATTTTTCTTATTTGATTTAAATTTAATTCTGGGGATAAAGTTATACTTTTTAATCCTTGCTCATTTAAAAAGCTTGTAGAAAGACTATTAAATATATTTAAACCAGTGTCCCCATGTATATTTAAATTAAAATGTTCTAACGCAAAGTTTAAAGTTCCTAAATTGGATACAGAGATACCATCTAAATCTTTTTCCATAGGCTTTACCCTTTCTTTAAGGGCTAATAAATCTTGGTCACTTAAAATTTTATTTGTCCATAGATATACTTCTTTTCCATGGCTTTTAACTTCTTTAATAGCATCTTCTATTCCTTCAAAATATTCTAAATAAACCCTATTTAATTTCTTTAAATTTAATTGTTTAAACTGTTCCATTGTTACTACTTTAACATTTATTTTTCTTGTACCAAAATTACTTTTTCTATTGAATTTAATTAAATTATTCCTTTTTCTTGAAAATATTTCTTCATTAACAGGTTCTCTATGATTAAAGTTGGACCTTTTCTTGTTTAATTCATCCATAGCCTTTCTTCTTAATAAATTTACTTGGCTAATAGGTAGAAAACAATCCTCTTCTAAATCTATTTCTACATTTTCTAATACATATGGAGTATCGGCTAATTTATTAAGCTGTTCTCTTATCCTTTTTTCACTTAATGGTACTTTAATAGCCTCCTCCACATTTTCATCACTTAAAACCTTTACTTCACAATTCTTTTCCCTTGCAATTAATTTTGCAGGTTTTCCTTTTGCTATAGAAACTTTCATGGAAATACCATAAATCTTCTGCCTATCTTCATAGGATTTTCTAGCATTTTCTAATAAGCTTTTATTTGAACTTTTAAAAACATTTGAGCCTTTTCTTACTCCATTAATTATATTTAGCTTAACATCTTTGCCTTTCTCTAAAGAATTTTCTACTATTAGCCCTTTATACTTTCCATTTTCTAATTCAAACTCTAATCCATCGCCTTCTCTAATATCTTCACTTAATAATAAATACATATTATTCCTGTCAATCTTTTTTACCTTCCCTACATATATTCCTCTATTATCTGGCCTATAAAATGAAATCATATCTTTACCATAATCATCTAATATATAACCTTTTGTAAAACCTCTGTTGAATATTTGTAGCATTCTATTTCTATCCTCTTTTGTTATACTTTCTACACCATAATCTAAGACTTTTCTATATTTACTAACTATAGTGGCCACATACTCTGGTCTTTTCATTCTTCCTTCTATTTTTAATGAGGATATTCCACTATCTATTAATTTATCTATATCTTTAATAGTATTTAAATCCTTAGGACTTAATAAGTACTTTTTACTAAATTCTTCACTTACAATAGTATCATCTTTATAATTTACTAAAGTATAAGGCATTCTACAAGGTTGAGCACATTTACCTCTGTTTCCACTTCGCCCTCCTATAATGCTACTCATTAAACATTGGCCCGAATATGAAATACACAAGGCTCCATGAATAAAGCATTCTAAAGGTATATTAGAATTTTCTTTTATATATTTTATTTCCCTTAAAGAAAGTTCCCTAGATAAGACTACCTTTTTAAATCCTAGTTCTTCTAAAAAGATTGTTCCTGCTAAATTATTAATAGTCATTTGAGTACTAGCATGTAAATTAAAATCAGGAAAGATCTTTCTTATAGCATAGGCTAAACCTATATCTTGTACTATAAGTCCATCTACATCTATTTCATATAAATATTTTACATAGTTTAATGTCTCTTCTACTTCTTCATTATCAATTAATATATTAACCGTTATATATACTTTAACGTTTCTTAAATGAGCATATTCTACTACCTTCTTCAATTCCTCTAAACTAAAATTATCTGCAAATTGTCTTGCGTTAAATAGCTTCCCTCCCAAATATACAGCATCGGCACCATTTTCTACAGCAGCAAATAAGGATTCCATACTACCAACAGGAGCTAATAGCTCAATATCATCAGTTATATTTTCCACTTCTTCTAATTGTCCTCCTTAATTACAATGTTTTCTCTATATCAATATCTCTAATTGCTTCCTCTAATTCTTTCTTCGTTTCAATTAATTCCATTTGATTTTCAAATAATTTATCTTGTAATTCTTTAATAATAGCCTCATTTTCCCTCAATTCTTTTTCTTTTAATTCTAAAGCTTGCTTTTGTTTTTCCGCTAATCTTTTGTTTTTTTCATTTTCTTTATGAGTAGTTAATAATTCTCTTTCATATTTACTAACTTGTTTTTCTAATTCATATATATAATTTTTAGCCTCCCCCATATTTTTTTTCAACACAGCATAACCTTCTACGGGTTCTTTGGTTTTTTCTTTAATTTCATTTAACTTTATACTAGTTTTGTAATATTGGTCTGCTATATTAAAGGCTGTAAGTATTGCCGCTGTTGAATAGCTTAATTTTGTATTTTTTTCTAATACATCTTTCATTTTATTATCTAAATAAGCAGCTAAACTTTTAATATAATCTTCTGACTCACTTCCTACTACTGTAAAGTTACGACCATCAATAGTTATGTCTACTTTTCTTTTTTCCGTCATAACTTACCATCTCCCTTAATATTGTCCTAATAATATATTTTAGGAGTAGAGACTCTCTACTCCTTAGCTTCTTAATTCGGCATTAAAACTCTCTTCTAATTTTTTTATAATATTTGAATGTAACTTACTTATCTCATCATCTTTTAAAGTTCTTTCATAGGATCTATAAACAATAGAGTAAGCTATACTTTTCATACCTTCTGGTACTTGCTCTCCTTCATAAATATCAAATAATTTAATCTCATTTATTAAACCCTTACCATTATCTAATATCACTTCCTCTATTTCTTGAACCATTGTATCTTTATCTAGTACAATAGCAACATCTCTTACTATTGCTGGATATTTAGGTAATGGCTTATATTTTCTACTTAAATCTGCACAGTTAATAATAGCATCAAAATCTAACTCTACTAAATATGCATTTTCTTTTATAGAATAATTTTCAGATATATCTGGATGTACTTCACCTATTACTCCTATAATATTATCTTTTATAACTATATTTGCAGTTCTACCTGGATGGAAGGTTGGGTTCTCTTCTTCTCTTATATATTTAACATTTAATATACCTAGTTCTTTAAAAAGAATATCTATAATTTCTTTTATAGCATAATAGTCTACATCATTTCCATACATACCAAGGCATAATGCAGCTTTTTCCTTAGGTAATTCTTTTAAAGGTAATTCCTTAGGCAAGAATACATTACCTATTTCAAATGCATATGCATTTTCTACACCATAATTGTAATTTCTAGAAAGCACCTTTAACATATTAGGTATAAGAGTTGTTCTCATGGAACTATAGTCTTCACCGAGGGGATTTAAAATCTTTACATAGTTTCTTCTATAATCTTCCCCTGGAAGTTTCACCTTATCATAAGATTTTGGACTAATGAAAGAATAAGTCATAATTTCATTTAAACCTAACCCTACTAAAATATTCTTTGCTTTGTTTTCGATTACCTTATTATAAGGTCTTTCTCCTCTAGTTAAATAGCCAATAAAGGGCTTGTTTTCAATGTTATGGAAACCATATATTCTTCCTATTTCTTCAATTAAATCAACCTCTTCAGTTATATCTAACCTGAAAGTTGGAACTATAATACTTAATTCTGTATTATTTTCTTCTACTTTAAATTCTAAACTATGAAGAATATCAATCATCTCTTTTGTTGTTATTTCAATGCCAAGCATTTTATTTACCCTTTCTGGTTTCAGATTTATTGATATTTTTTCTTCTTTCCTTTCATATACATCTATGTACCCTTTAACAACTTTTCCAACACCTATTTCTTCAATTAGTTGACAAACTCTATTACATGCAATTTCTGCTAAATTTACGTCTATACCTTTTTCAAACCTTGCTGAAGCCTCTGTTCTTAATCCTAATTTTTTGGAAGTAATTCGAACATTTTTCTTATTAAAATTAGCTGCTTCTATTAAAATAGTTTTAGTATCTTTTGTTACCTCACTATTTAAACCACCCATTACACCAGCTATAGCAATAGGTTTTTTTTCATCTGCAATTACTAAATTAGAAGAATCAAGTTTTCTTTCTATATTATCAATAGTTCTTATCTTCTCATTTTCTTTAGCTGGCCTTATATATATCTTTTTATCTTCAATCTTATCTATATCAAAAGCATGAAGTGGTTCACCTAGTTCTAGCATAACATAATTAGTTATGTCTACAATATTATTTATAGGTCTTACTCCCGCTTCCATAAGTCTTAATTGTAACCACAAAGGTGATGGCTCAATTATAACATCTTTTATTACTCTAGAATAATATCTAGGACATAAATCCTTATTTAAAATTTCTATACTTTCTATATAATTATTAATATTCTTTACTTCTTCTTCTAATTCTATTTTAGGATAGTTTAAAGTTTTATTAAATGTAGCACTAGTTTCTCTAGCCATTCCAATAATACTTAAACAATCTGGCCTATTTGGTGTAATTTCAAACTCTATTACTTCTCCATATAATTTAAGTACCTTTATTATATCTTCCCCAAGAGGATATTCCTTATCTAAAATAAGAATACCATCCTTCTGTTCTTTAGGAATTACACTATTATCAAAGCCCAATTCTTCAAAAGAACAAAGCATTCCAAAGGAATCAATACCCCTAAGTTTAGATTTTTTTATCTTAATATTATTTGGCAATATTGCCCCTACCAAAGCTACAGGTACATAATCCCCTTTTCTAATATTTGTAGCTCCTGTAATAATTTGAAGTTTTTCAGAGCCTATATCTACCTTTAGTAATAATAATTTATCTGCATTTGGATGTTTTTCTATAGTTAAAATTTTACCTACTACAATATTTTCTATATTTCTATCTAAGGATATAATAGATTCTACATGAGAACCTGATAAAGTTAGTTCATCTGCTAATTTTTTTGTTTCCACATCTAAATCCACATATTCTTTTAACCATTTTACTGGTACTAACATTACAATACCTCCTTTATTTCAGCTAAAATTGTTTTAAAAATCTCATATCATTTTCAAATAAAAGCCTAATATCATCTATATTATATTTAACCATTGCAATCCTATCTACTCCCATTCCAAAAGCAAAACCAGAGTATTTTTCAGAGTCTATTCCACAGTTTTCCAATACCTTTGGATGTACTAAGCCACAACCTAATAATTCTAAACTCCAACCAGTTCCATCACATGTAGGACATCCTTTACCCTTACAATCAAAACAGGATACATCTACTTCTGCACTAGGCTCAGTAAAAGGGAAGTAATGGGGCCTAAATCTAGTTTTCATATCTTTACCGAATAATTCTTTTATAAAGATATCTATAGTTTGCTTAAGATTAGCCATATTTATATTTTCATCTATAACCAATCCTTCTAATTGATGAAACATAGGTGAATGAGTATCATCTACATCATCAAATCTAAAAGTCCTACCTGCCGATACAATTTTTATAGGGGGTTCCATTTCCTTCATAACCCTTATTTGAACTGGGGATGTATGAGTTCTTAAAAGTATATCCTTAGTAATATAAAAAGTATCAGTCATATCCCTGGAGGGGTGATCTTCTGGTGAATTTAAAGCATCAAAATTGTTTGCAACAGTTTCAACTTCAGGACCATAAACTACAGAGAAACCCATACTCATAAATAAGTCTTCTAATTCTTTAATTGTCTTCATAAGTGGATGAATATGTCCATATTTTAATTTATCTTGGGATATAGATATATCTATTCTTTCCTTTTCTAATCTTGCTATTTTACGTTGCTCTTTAAATTTTTCTTTTGAAGATGAAATTTCTTTCTCTATATCTTCTCTAACTTCATTTGCCATTTTTCCTACAATTGGTCTAGATTCTTTTGGAACCTTTCCCATATCCCTAAGTACTTTTGTTAACTCTCCTTTTTTACCTAAAAGTTTTATCCTTAATTTTTCTAATTCTTCTAAATCCTTCATGTTTTCTATATCTGATAAAGCTTCTTCTTTTATTTGTATTAATTTTTCCTTCATACTTTAACTCCTTTCCTAGGGTTGTATAAAAAATAAGACCTAATTATAAAATTAAGGTCGAAATTTCTAAAACTATTTATTAAATTATAGCACTTAACCTTGCAAAGTACAAGCTTCATTAATTCTATTAATTGCCACTTCATACATTACAATAGAGGCTGCTATAGCAGCATTTAAAGATTCCGCTTCTCCAGACATATAGATTTTTACTAATTCATCTGCATTGGCTATAGAAGCTTCAGAAACCCCTCTCGCCTCATTGCCTATTATTAGCACAGTGTTTTCTCCTAATTCTACTTCATGTATAAATTTATCACTTTTCAATGACGTAGCTAATATAGTAATCTTTTCTCTTTTAAAAGCTTCAAAAATTTCCCTTTCATCATTTACATAACATAATGGAACATGGAAAATTGAGCCCATTGATGCCCGAACTACCTTAGGATTATAAATATCTACAGAGCCTTCAGACACAACTATTCCACTTGCTCCAAAAGCATCAGCAGTCCTTATAATGGTTCCCATATTCCCTGGATCCGCTACTTCATCTAAATATATTAAAAAGTCTTTATTTTTTAATATGTCTTTAAAAGATACTAAATTAAATTTAACTATGGCCATAATTCCTTGAGGATTTTCTACATCTGTTATTTCTTTAAAAAGATTGTCGGATACATGAACAAGTTCTATATCTTTCTTATCTATTTTATCTAGTAAATCCACTCCTTCATTTACAGCAAGTAATTTATTAGAATATACTATATAATCTATTAAATTTTCTTCTTTTAATAACTCCTCTACGGATTTAACACCTTCAATTATAAATCTTTCTTGATTCCACCTGGATTTTTTTCTATATAAACTTTTAATATTTTTGATTACAGGGTTAGAAGAACTAGTAATTTTTTTATATTTATTATTTTCCTGCATTTCTCTCTACTCTCCTTATATCTTTCGTATTTCCTATTACTACTAAAATATCTCCTTCTTCTATTATATCATCGGCATAAGGGGAAACATTTATGTTTTTTCCTCTTTTAATAGCCATTACATTTATACCATATTCAGTGGGAAGATGTAATTCCTTTAGTTTCTTATTCTTCCATCCCTTCATGGCTACTATTTCTACTATACTATATTCAGGGGATAATTCAATAAAATCCAGGATATTCGCAGAAACTAAATTATGAGCTAATCTAATTCCCATATCTCTTTCGGGAAAAATAATTTTATCCGCTCCAATTTTTGATAAAATTTTACCATGAGCTTCACTTCTAGCTTTAGCGACAACTTTCTTTACACCAAGTTCTTTAGCCATTAGAGTAGCCATTATAGATGCTTCTAAATTAGAACCAATACTAATAATTGCTACATCAAAGTCACTAATTCCCAATTTATTTAATATAAATTCGTCCATTACGTCGGCTTGAACTGCATGAGTTACATTATTAGCTATTTCTTTTATTTTCTCTTCATTAATATCAACAACCATAACCTCATTTCCTAGACCATAAAGAGTCTTAGCTACATTTAAACCAAATCTACCACAACCTATAATAATAATTCGTTCCATACTATAGTCTCTCCCTTCTTGTATATTGATATTATCCCCTTAAATATCAATAATATAAAAATCACTAAGACTATATTATATATGGACATATACAAAATATGTACAAAAAATAAAAGCTCCGAAATCGGAACTTTTATCATTAAGCTTCTTTTGCTATTTCTGTTAATTTTGAAAAACCTTCAGGATCATGTATAGCCATTTCTGATAACATCTTTCTATTTATCTCTATATTAGCTCTTTTAAGCCCACTGATAAATGTGCTATAATTCATGCCATTTAATCTAGTGGCAGCATTTATTCTTGAAATCCAAAGTTTTCTAAAATCTCTTTTTCTATGTTTACGTCCTATATAAGCATAGTCTAATGATTTCATTACAGCTTGATTTGCTGTTCTATATAATTTGCTTTTAGCACCATAATATCCTTTAGCTTGTTTTAAAACTTTTTTATGTTTTTTTCTGGCATTAACTGCTCCTTTTACTCTTGCCATTGTAAACTACCTCCTTCTGCTATATTATTACAATTTTAATTAGTATGGTAATAGGTCTTTTATTCTTTTATGGTCTCCCTTGCTAACCATAGCAGTTTTTCTTAAGTTTCTAACTCTCTTAGGGGATTTTTTTCCGGTTTTATGACTCTTATAAGCTTTTCCTCTTTTTAATTTTCCTGTACCAGTTTTCCTAAACCTTTTTGCAGCTCCTCTATGAGATTTCATTTTAGGCATATCGATTACCTCCTTTTTTTATTCCGTCTTTGGAACTAGATACATAACCATGTTTCTTCCTTCCATTTTAGGTTTTTTATCCACAACTCCATAATCTGAAGTTAGTTCTATAAATTGTTCTAGTACCATTTTTCCTTTATTAGTATGTCCTAATTCTCTACCTCTAAATCTTACACTTACTTTAACTTTATCACCATTTTCTAGAAAGTCTATTCCCCTATTGGCTTTAACATTTAAATCATGTTCTTCGATATTTGGAGAAAACCTTACTTCTTTTACGTTCATTACTTTTTGATTTTTCTTTGCTTCTTTTTCTTTTTTAGCCATTTCATACTTATACTTCCCATAGTCCATTATTTTACATACTGGTGGTCGAGAATTTGGAGCAACCTTTACTAAATCTAATTTTTTATCATAGGCCATTTGCACAGCCTTTCTACTATTAACTATTCCTAACTGAGTACCATCAACATCAATAAGGCGTATTTCCCTATCTCTTATTTCTTCATTAACCTGAAGTTCTTTAATATTAAGACACCTCCTAAAATTTTAAATAAAAAAACGGGTATAAAATACCCGCTTAGTTCACAAAAAATAGTCAAAGACATTATCTTTGTAGTTTTAACCTTATGAGCTTTAGCTATAAGGTGAGAAGCGGATACTTCTACTTGTTCCTGTATTTGCTTTCTTTAATTATTATATGCTATTTAAAAGATAATGTCAATGATTTTATTATTAAAACAGACTTATTCATATGTTTCAAATAAAAAATCTTCATTCTTGCAAATACATTATAAGACTAGAACCCCTATATTTTAAATATAGGGGTTCAGATGAAACTTTATCTTGTTAACTCATACAATGCTCTTGCATAAATTTCAGTTAATTTCATTAAATTATCTATAGAGATATATTCATCTTTTTGGTGAGCAAGCTCTTTTTGTCCTGGAAAAACAGGTCCAAAGGCTACTGCATTATCCATAGCTCTTGCATAGGTTCCCCCACCTATAGTTATTGGTTCACTGTCAATATCTCCTGTTGCCTCTTTATAAACTTTCATCAACTTTTCTACAAGAGGATGATCCTTAGACATATACAAAGGTTTAGATTCCCCATCCCTTTCTATTAATTTTACATTTGTATCTTTTAGATTTTCTCTTATACCATCGTATACTTCTTTACTTGAAGATTTAATAGGATACCTAACATTAATAGTTAATTTAATTTCATCTTTATTTCCTTCTATAACACCAGGATTAAAGCTAAGCTTTCCAGATATTTCATCTTTAAAACCACAACCTATACCTTCACCATGATGTTTAAAAGCGATTCTATCATTATATACCTTAATAAATTTACATACATCACAATCTCCATTTAAGACTTCTCCTAAAAATTTCATTACATAGGATATTGCATTATGTCCTTTTTCCGGAGTACTACCGTGAGCTGATATTCCTTCTCCACTTATTTTAATCCTATCATCTTTAATTTCAATAGATAGAGGATATTCAGTGTTTTTTATATAACTATTAAACTTTTCTTCAATAGCAAAAATATCATCTGACTTTACCTTCAATATAGCTGTGCAATAGTCCGGAACCATATTAGGAGCATTTCCACCTTCAACACTTTCTAATACGATGTTCCCACATGAATTGCTATTTAATTTTTGCACCAAATCAAAATTAATTATACCTTTTTCACCATGAATTACGGGAAAGTTAGCATCAGGTGTAAATCCTATATCAGGAGCTTCTTCATGTTTGAAGTAATAATTCATACAACCCCAGTTTGTTTCTTCATTAGTACCAAAGATTAGTCTTATTTTTTTATTTAGAGGTACTTCTAAATCTTTTAAAATTTTCATGGCATACATACATGCTACAGCAGGTCCCTTATCATCCATAGTGCCCCTACCATAAATTTTACCATCATGGATTTCTCCACTATATGGTGGATAAGTCCATCCATCTCCCTCTGGCACCACATCTAAATGAGCTAGTATACCTACTACTTCATCTCCTTCACCTAAATCTGCATGACCAGCATAACCTTCTAAATTTTTAGTTTCAAATCCCATTTTTTCCGATAAATTTAAAGCGTATTCTAGTGCTTTATATGGTCCTTCTCCAAAAGGCATATTTGGTTCTCCCTCTTCTTCCACACTCTTAATACTTACTATTTCTTGAGTTGTTTTTATAATATCGTCCTTATACTTTTCCACTAATTTCTTTATTTCCATAAGTACACCTCCATTACTAAGTAAAATTTAAATTATCTAGTAAATACATTATACATCTACATAATATTTCCTTCAACTTTATCTTATTTACTTTTATATTAATTTTTTAAATGGTTAAACTATATTTACAAATTTAGAAAAGGTGGGGTTATTTTGAAAAAGAAAAAATTTGTTTTCCTAATTTTAGTCTTTGGGGTAATCTTATCTTCTATACTCCTTTATGACGAATATATATCTTCTAAACCCATCCATTATATGGGTAGTAGCAAGAGAATTGTTATATGGCTTTTAACAGTAGGTGTTGGCCTTTACTATTTAAACCTAGATTCTAAACCACAACTAGCTCCTATTGCCTTTGCTAGTGAAAAAGATAGTAATAAAAACAATAATAAACCAAGTGTTTCTTTTAAAGATGTTGCGGGATTAGAAGAAATCAAAGAGGAACTTCAAGAGACTATTGACTTCATTAATAATCCTAATAAATATAAAAAAATGGGGGCCAAAATTCCTAAAGGTATTCTTTTCTATGGTCCTCCTGGCACTGGTAAAACTTTACTTGCTAAAGCAGTAGCTGGAGAAACTAACTCTTCCTTTCTATACGCTAGTGGTTCTGAGTTTGTAGAGAAATATGTAGGAGTAGGTGCAAAAAGAGTAAGATCCCTTTTTGAAAAGGCTAAAAAGGATGCACCAAGTTTAGTGTTTATTGATGAAATAGATGCCATTGGAGCTAGAAGAAATTCAGATTCTAACAACGAGAAAGATCAAACTTTAAATCAGTTATTAGTTGAAATGGATGGTTTCCATACTGATGAAACTGTAATAGTAATAGGTGCAACGAATAGATTAGACTTGCTAGATGAAGCATTATTAAGACCAGGCCGTTTTGATCGACATATTTATGTAGGTAACCCAAATATTAAGGCCAGAGAAAAAATACTACAGCTTCATACTAAAGATAAACCTTTAGACAAAAATATTAACGTAAAAGATATGGCTAATAAAACCCATGGATTAACAGGAGCACAACTAGCCAATATAGCTAATGAAGCTGCTATTATTGCAGTAAGAAATAAAAAAGGGAAAATTGATATGAATGATTTCAATGCAGCTATTGAAAGAGTTCTAGCTGGATTGGAAGTAAAAAATCCTTCTGTTTTATTAAAAGAGAAAAGAACAGTAGCGGTCCATGAAGCTGGGCATGCGTTAGTTTGTAAGCTATTAAAATCTGAAGTAGTACAGAAAATATCTATAGTACCTAGAGGGCAAGCTTTGGGATACGTACTAAAATTTCCAGAAGAAGAAAAATATCTTTTAACAAAGCAAGAGCTAAAGAATAAAATTACAGGCTTATTAGCGGGAAGGGCAGCAGAAAAAATAATCTTTAATGATACTACAACAGGAGCTAAAGATGATTTAACTAAGGCCACTGAAATTGCTCAGGAAATGGTTTGTAGCTATGGTATGAGTTCTTTTGGAAATGTAGCCGTTGATGAATATTATTTAAGATATAACTATGAGGTAGTAAGAAAAGAGGTAAAAAAGATAATTGATAAATCATATAAAGAAGCTATTAAGATTCTAGAGGAGAATAAGATAATTTTACTTAATATCGCCGATGTGCTTATGGAAAAAGAATATATGACTGACGAAGAATTAGACGAAATACTTAGTCTCTATGAACCATCTTCAGATTTTGCAACTTAGACTTAAAGAAAACAACAAGAACAAGTCAGCTATACATGACTTGTTCTTGTTGTTTTTAACGATTAAAACAGCAACAGTTATTATTAAAGTTTCTA
>Ga0079226_10000749_pt1 | contig 23697 bp, 21 predicted proteins | sample Poulit2014_FD_76345 | JGI IMG/M metagenome (GOLD analysis project Ga0079226, IMG submission 76345) | Agricultural soil microbial communities from Georgia to study Nitrogen management - Poultry litter 2014 | ecosystem: Environmental > Terrestrial > Soil > Agricultural land | place: USA: Georgia...
AATCTCATTTTCGAAACCGAATTTGAAATTGATCGGGGTGATTTCGATGTAGGCTCTGGTAGCTGGTCTGACCCCTCCATAGTTTCTAATGAGGTCAAAGTTAAAGCGCGTGTAGTGAGCAAATAAGGCGCTAACCCCTTAGCTGCTAAATCTTTAATATTGTCGGCTTGAACATTTATTCGTTTGTTTTTATATTTTAGCAGTCCACTGAGCGCCCTGCTCTTTGTCTCTGCTAACAGTTTTTTATTTGTTTTCACTTGCATTAGGATTACATATGTTGAATCACAAAAAGATCATTTCTGCTGCATGTGCAGCTATTTTCGCTAGCACAGCAGGTGTGGCCGTGGCTGAGCCTGTGACCTACCAGGCTGATCCAACCCATACCTTTGCCCATTTTATCTATGACCACATGGGTTTAAGTCGTCAAAACAATTCATTTGAGAATACCAATGGCGTGCTAACCTTGGATTTAGAGGAAAAAACTGGGGACTTACAGATTGAAATTGATCTGCTTTCTGTGAATACTGGCGCTAAAATCTTTAATGAGCACTTACAAGGCGAGGATTTTTTTGACACGGAAAATCATCCTACAGCGACCTTTGAGTCTACTAAAGTGATTTTCGACGGCGACGAGCCGGTTGAAGTTGAGGGTGAGCTGACCATCAAAGGAATCACGAAAGATGTGACTCTAGAGATAGAACATTATCAATATCTAGAAGAGCATCCCATGCTGAAGCGCCCCGCTATCGGCGCTAACGCAAAGACCACGGTCAAGCGTTCTGACTTTGATATGGATAAATTTGCTCCTGCAGTGTCCGATGAAGTCACCATCGAGGTTTCCTTTGAGGGTATTGCTCAGGATGACGAAGAATAAATCTGACGTGTCCTTTTTGGTATTAGATACCAAAAACTAGACTCATACTCAGAAAAGCTCCTGTTATTCAGGAGCTTTTTTATTGCTTGAATGGGCCCTTTATACAAGGCCGTATTTCTAAAGAATTTCTAGTACCAAATCGGTCGGTCTACACAATCGTGCTCCCTTTTTTGTGACCACAAAAGGACGATTCATCAAGCGGGGATGCTGTGCAACCACTGCGAGCAACTCATCATCACTGAGTGATTCGTCTTCTAGGGAAAGCTCTTTATACTCTTTTTCTTTGGTGCGTATCGCCTCACGCACATCGAGGTTTGCTGCTAAGAAAAGCTCTTGCAACTCTTGAGCATTTAACGGTGTTTTCAGATATTCGATCACGGTTGGCTCAATACCCCGCTCACGTAGTATTGACAACACTTCGCGTGATTTGCTGCAGCGTGGATTGTGATAGATTTTAACCATAAGAACTCACTTTTTATGTTAGTCTGATATTTACTATTGTATTGAATATACAAAAAAAATTAATGCATTCAGGAGCAAACATGATCGATTTATACTACTGGACTACGCCCAACGGCCATAAAATCACCATGTTTTTGGAAGAGGTTGGGCTGAACTACAAAATCATCCCCATTAACATTGGTACCGGTGATCAATTTAAGCCCGAGTTTCTAGAGATTGCCCCTAATAATCGTATTCCTGCCATAGTCGATCACGCCCCTGCTGATGGCGGTTCCTCAATATCGGTTTTTGAGTCCGGTGCAATTTTGCAGTACTTGGCTGAAAAAACGGGTAAATTTTTACCCGTAGATACACGAAAACGAGTCCAAATAATGGAATGGGTGTTTTGGCAAATGGCTGGGTTAGGGCCAATGGCAGGTCAAAACCATCATTTTAATGTCTATGCACCCGAACCTATCCCCTACGCTATTGACCGCTACACGCGTGAAACCAGTCGTTTATACGGCGTACTCAATAAGCGTTTAGAGGGACGGGATTTTATTGTTGATGATTATTCTATCGCTGACATGGCCTGCTACCCTTGGATTGTCTCTCATGAAAGACAAAAACAAGACCTTGATGACTTTCCACAACTCAAAGCATGGTTTGAACGTATTCAAGCGCGTCCAGCCACACAACGCGCCTATGAGATAGCTGAAAAAATGGATACGGGTCCTAGCGTGAGTGATGAACGTTCCAGGCAAATCCTTTTCGGTCAAGACGCCAGTTCAGTCAAGTAAATAGTGTTAAAAGGATGGCCAATGCATAAAAGCATAAAAATTTGGTTTACAGCGGGTGCTCTAAGCTTATTATCGGCGTGTGCCAGTACAGGCAGTCAGGACATTTCACTCATACCTACACAAACCGATGCGATCACTCAAAAAAAAGGGGCCTTTACGCAACCGGCCCAGTGGGCACGCCATCAACCGGGTTGCGAGGGCACCTGCCCTTATATAGAGGTTGATTCCTTGGTGTTTCCTGGTCAAAGGGATTTGACTGATTTGGTAGATGAATCCTTGGCTGCCATGATTAGTGCGCTGGATGGCGATCGATTGCAGCCAAATATCAGTGCTTTCGAAGAGTATTTTTGGAAAACAGCTGATCACTCTGACGAAGCCCATCTAGCAGCCAAAACTATTTATAGAAATAAAGCACTCACAGTTCTGGATTTAGGTGCTTGGCTGTATCACACAGGAGCTGCACACGGTATGGCAGCCACACAATTTGTTAATTGGAGTAATACAGACAAGAAAATCCTGACCATCGATGATATTGTGCGCGCCAGAAAAAAGGATCAATTTTACGAGCTGCAAAAGAAAGCGCACCAAAAGTGGGTAAGTAAATCCGATTTCGCAAAAGATGATCCGGAACAATTTGCACGTTTATGGCCGTTTCAGCGCACCGATAACATTGCCTTAACCGATTCCGGCGTATTGGTAAAATATGACCCATATGCAATTGCTCCGTATGCCGCTGGGATGCCGCAATTTTTGATCCCTTATTCAGAGCTCAAAGATGTGTTGCGTAGTGATTACTTGCCACATCGCTCGGATTAGATCTATCTGTAGTTGAAACTAAAAATAGTGTTTATCCAAATATAAAAAAGCAGTGGAGCTAATACCCCACTGCTTTTTTTGATGCTGTATATATAAGAGTTTAAAGAAGCTTAGTCTGCTTCAAAAAGACTCTTGCTGCCATCAGTATGCCATTCAAACACGTCAAATTGGAACTCATTAAGGTCGCCCTGTTCGTTCCATGACAACGCACCAATAGGCGTGTCTACCTCGTTCTCGTGGAGCCATTCAGAAACCAGGATGGGATCGTCCTCACCCACTGCCTCTAGAGCTGTGGCCAGGGCTTTGGCTGCAGAAAAAGCCGTTAACTGGAAAGCCCCACCAGGATCACGACCTTTTTCAAGAAATGCATCAACTATTGCCTTGTTATCTGGCTCTTGGGTAAAGTCTGAAGGCAGCGTGACGAGCATTCCTTCGACTGCATCACCGGCAATGGCATTAATATCAGGATTACCTGCCCCCTCGGGGCCCATAAAAGTGATATTTAAATCCTGTTCGGCACCTTGGCGCAGTAGTAATCCCATTTCGGGGTGGTAGCCACCGTAATACACGAACTCAGCACCAGAGCCCTTGAGTTTTGTGATCACAGCAGAATAGTCGGTGTCACCAGCATTAATCCCTTCGAACATGACGACATCAACATCAGCCTCATTTAAGCGATCACGCACCGCTTGTGCAATACCCTGCCCGTACGATTGTTTATCATGAATGACAGCAACTTTGCTGGGTTTAATTTCATTGATAATTACCTCGGCAGCGGCGGGACCTTGTTGGTCATCGCGGCCGATGGTACGGAAAATAGTGTCATAGCCTTTGCCCTCGGTCACAGCTGGTGCTGTAGCAGAGGGTGAGATCATGACAATGCCCTCATCATTATAAATGTCTGTCGCAGCAATGGTTGCACCAGAACAAACATGGCCAATCACATAGTTAATGCCATCATTGACAATGCGGTTAGCAACGACAGGACCTTGTTTGGGCTCGCAAGCATCGTCAACAACAACAACTTCAATTTGTTTACCCAGAACTCCTCCCTGCTCGTTTGTCAGCTCAACAAAGGTATTGACCCCTTGTTGTACCATTTCACCGTATTGTGTAAGTGGACCTGTATAAGGGCCAGCAATCGCAAAGGTAATGGTATCTGCCTGGGCTGCTGTCATGCTCATGCTAAAGCTTAGACCCAAGGCGGCTGCAACGGGCGTGAGTATTTTTTTCATTTTATCCTCCTCAAGTGATGAAGCTGTGCCTTCATCTTAGGTTTTGTTACATAAAGGTTTTAAATAATTAATGATTGAATACTGTAATTGATGTTGATGGGATAATTGAATCGATAATTAGTGTTCTTTTTATATACACAAAACCCCCATCACAGCAATTAACCATGATGGGGGTAAGAATATTAAGCGAGCATGCTACGTAGCATCCAAGCAGTTTTTTCGTGCACCTCTAGGCGTGCGGTCAGTAAATCTGCCGTAGGCTGATCATCAGCGGCATCGGCACAATCAAAAGCATGACGCGCTGTGCGTGCAACAGCCTCATTGGCATCCAGTAATGCGCGGATCATCTCTTCGGCGCTAAGGATACTTTGCGGCTCTTTGATTGAGGTTAACTTGCTAAATTCCGCATAGGTACCAGGGGCGAAATGACCTAATGCACGTATACGTTCAGCGATCTCGTCCAGTGCCTGCCAGGCCTCGGTGTACTGATCCATGAACATATTGTGCAGGGTATTAAACATCGGCCCAGTCACGTTCCAGTGGAAATTGTGCGTCATTAGATAAAGGGTATAGGTATCGGCTAGAACTTTTGACAGTTCTACTGAGATTTTGGCACGATTGTCTTCGTCTATACCAATATCTACAGGAATTGCATCGGTGTGATGAACGTTGCTTTTAACTGATTTAGCCATCTTTACTCCTTAGTTGGAACAGTACTCTTGTAAGCTTATCACGGCTGATACTAAAAGGTGTAGTTTTTGTCGCAGCCTTTAATTTAATCAATCGTTAATTTTGTGGTCAGTATCAGGGACATAATCTACGCAAGGCAAACCACAGCTGCGGATAGCTTGAGCTAAGGCTTCAATAGCTGAAATTCGTGGAAAACTACGGCGCCAGACCAGGGCAATCGTACGCCTTGGTATGGGCTCTTTAAAAGGCACATAATGCAGTAATGGTTTTTGATCGCGTTCGGGCTTGGCACTGGCTGGTAATACAGTAATTCCAATGCCCGTAGCCACCATGTGACGAATAGTCTCTAAAGAAGAGCCTTCAAATGTTTTTTGAATTCCTTCGCTGCTAGGTGAAAAATGAGATAATTCGGGGCAAACGTCCAGGACCTGATCACGAAAGCAATGCCCTGCGCCGAGCAGTAGCATTGTTTCTGTTTTCAGCTCTTCGGGGTCTATTAGCTCTTTATCGGTCCAAGGGTGGTTATGAGGGATGGCAACTATGAAAGGCTCATGATATATCTCTTTCGTCATGAAGCCACTTTCGGGCAATGGTAATGCCACAATGGCGCAATCAATTTCGCCCTGCCTTAATAGCTCGAGCAGTTTGACTGTATAGTTCTCTTGGAGCACCAGTGGCATCTGAGGACTAAGTTCTATCTGAGCGGGTACCAGCAACGGCAATAAATAAGGGGCCACCGTATAAATCACACCCACCTTGAGGGGACCGGTGAGGGGGTCTTGGCCTTGCAAAGCGATTTCTCTGAGTCTGTCCCCCTCTTCGAGGATGCGCTGCGCTTGTTCTATGATGCGTAAACCAATTGGCGTCACGCCTATTTCAGTGCCACCACGTTCAAAAAGCACCACCCCCAGCTCTTCTTCAAGCTTTTTAACCGCTACGGATAAGGTGGGCTGACTGACAAAGCAGGCCTCGGCAGCGCGTCCAAAGTGACGCTCTCGGGCTACTGCGACGATATATCTAAGCTCGGTAAATGTCATAAATAAGCCTGCATTTGTAATAGATTTGCCTATTGGTTTTTTAGGGTGTTACTAATTTACCAAATTTTGTGTAGGACTTAACTTTGCATCAGCTCTTCGCGCCCACCCAACCAGCGATTTAGATGCTTTTCTGCAATATCGGGAGCATTTCCTAATAACCATTGAGCAGTATCTTTGGCAGCATTCAACAAAGTCTGATCATTTAGCTGTGCAAATCTTAACAGCATTTGCCCCGATTGCCTCATTCCCAGAAATTCTCCAGGACCACGAATATCTAAATCTCGTCGTGCTATTTCAAAACCGTCAGTCGTTTCGTACATCGCCCGTAAACGCTCGCGAGCAGTCTCCGAAAGAGGTCCTTGATAAAGCAAAATACAGTAAGACTGTGTGCTGCCCCGCCCGACCCGACCGCGTAACTGGTGTAATTGTGCTAATCCAAAGCGCTCAGCATGCTCAATCACCATCAGACAAGCATTAGGTACATCTACTCCCACCTCAATGACTGTGGTTGCAACTAGGATGTCAACCTCACCCACCCTAAATGCATCCATAAGTGCCTGTTTTGCTGCACGGTCCACGCGACCATGCAGTAAGCCAATTTTGCAGTCTGGTAGCTGCTCTTGTAGACGTTCATAGGTTTCTTCGGCTGTTTTGAGTTGCAAGGCTTCACTTTCCTCTATGAGTGGACAAACCCAATATACCTGACGACCTGCAGCAACCTCTTGACCAATGCCTGCAACCACCTGCTCTCTGCGTTGCTCGGCGACGAGTTTGGTTTGGATTGGTTTGCGACCTGGCGGGAGCTCATCGATCACCGATAAATCTAAATCAGCATAATAAGTCATGGCCAGGCTGCGTGGGATTGGGGTTGCACTTAACGTGAGTTGATGAGGCCAAAGGGATTGCCCAGATGAATCAGTCTGTAGCCCTTTTTTGCTTAACGCCAGTCTTTGCTCGACCCCAAAACGATGCTGCTCATCAAGCAACACTAAGGCTAAATTATGAAATTGCACTTGCTCTTGTATGAGTGCCTGAGTCCCTATGACAAAATGCGTGCTCCCATCAGCAATTTTGGGCATAATTTCGCGTCGTCGAGAGGCTTTTTGACTGCCCACTATAAACTCAACACTGACACCCAGGGGCGCAAGCCAGTGATGGATTTTTTCATAATGCTGCTCGGCCAGTATTTCTGTAGGTGCCATCAGTGCGACCTGGTAACCATTGTCAATGACATGTGCTGCGACTAATGCTGCTACGATAGTTTTGCCACTGCCGACATCCCCTTGAACCAACCGGTGCATTGGATGTGCTTGATGCATGTCTTGGATGATTTCTTTCACTACCCGTTCTTGGGCACCGGTGAGCTCAAATGGAAGTTGAGCAATGAGCTCTTTTTGCAGCCTCCCTATTTTTAGAGGCATAACAACACCGCCTAACGCCAAGCGCCGTGCTCGGGCCTGTGCCAAAGCCAATTGCTGCGCCAGCAGCTCATCAAATTGGACGCGATACCAAGCCGGGTGTTCTTTGTCCAATAATGCCTCGGTGGGTGCATCCTTGCTAGGATAATGCAAAAAGCGAATAGCCTGTTCAAATGGCCATAGTGAGTATTTTTGCTGAATTGAGGCGGGTAATGTATCACTAAGATCCGCCCTTTTTAGTGCATCAAGGATAACTGAGTTAAGTTGCGCCTGGCTCAGTCCAGCAGTTGTCGGATAGACGGGGGTTAAAGTATCAGCCAAGGGGCGATTTGCCGAGCGGATATTCGGGTGCACCATTTCGAGGCCATGAAACCCCTGCCTGACCTCGCCCTTAAGACGCAAAACAGCACCTTTTTTTAGGGCATTTATTTGGCTTGGGTAAAAGTGCAGCCACCGTAAAGTAATAAGGCCACTGTCATCTTGCAATCTGGCCAGTAGCTGACGACGAGGTCGGTACTGCACACTGTGCCCCAACACTGTGCCCTGTATTAGAACACTGCGACCAGGCTGTAATTCACGGATAGGTGTAATGCGGGTTTCGTCCTCGTAGCGCAAAGGCAGATGGACAACAAAGTCCATGTCCTGGTGTAGGCCTAACTTTGCTAACCGTTCCTCTAAAGAGATAGTAGAAGAACGGGATTTAGCCGCCTTTTTTACCGCAGCAGTTGTTTTACGCGTTGATTTACGAGGACTTTTATTTGACATCAGGAATATTCAAGAACACATCAAGCGCCAAAACAAATGCTTGGCGCTTTACGCAATCTGCAGTTATTAAGGGATCACTGCGATTGCTTCAACCTCAAACTGAGCACCTTTGGGCAAACTAGCAACACCAATGGTAGAACGGGCCGGGAATGGCTCGGGCACTAATTCAGCCATAATGGCATTGACACTCGCAAACATGCTCAGATCAGTTAAAAACAGACTGAACTTGACTACATGCTCAAAGGTAGCGCCTTCGGCAGCAAGGACTGCCTGCAGATTTTCAAAAGCTTGACGAGCTTGGGCTTCAAAATTTTCAGAAATTAGCTCACCTGTAGCTAAATCCAGTGGTAATTGCCCGGAAATATATAAGGTTTTGCCCTGCGGGGCCACAATCGCTTGGGAGTATGGTCCAACCGCTGCGGGTGCTTTGTCTGTAAAAACAACTTTTTTTGTCATAAAGTCACTCCAAATGTACAAAAGAAGGTCGGAATGATTGGGCAATCTCGCCTTGTCATGCTCCGCTAATTCAAGTGTTCTAGTGTAGCTAAAAACAGCTTATGAGTATAACGTCACTTGGGTTTAATCGGTATTACAAGCCAAACCAATTACGTATACTGCCCAGCAAACGTTGTTTTTCCAATGGGCGCGAGGTCGTGTGGATATTATCCTGTAAAGCTTCTAGCTCTTGGGCACGCATACTGAGTAAATCAGCCATGGATTCAGCCAGTTCGGGCCGCTTTTCTATAATGCCAGCAAAACTGTGCTTATCAAGCTCGTAGCAGATTAGATTCTCTTCAGCAATGACCGTTGCTTGCCGAGGCTCGCCCGTCATAAGGCTCATCTCGCCAAAAACTTGCCCACTGCCCAATACTGCTACGCAATGCTGGCTGTCCTGCAGCTGCACGTAAATAGCCGCCCGCCCGCTCACAACTATAAACATGCTTTCGCCTGAAGTGCCCTGCTCTATTAACGTCGCACCACGCACATAGTAAACAGTTTTTAATTGCGTACTCAATTTGTTAAGTTCTTTCTCATTGAGCGGAGCTAATAATTTGACTCGCTGCAAGAAATTGAGTTTTTCATCAGCGGTATGACTATGGGTGCGTGTTAAAGATTCTTTTTTATGTCGATGTGTGACGATACTTAAATCTTGATTAGGTGCCGATAAGTACCACCCCTTGCGCTGGTACAAAGCGTATAAATGCTGCCACATTATAGAACGTATGGCGCCAATACGGCGAGGATCCCCTATCCAGCAACGCAATGCATAGGTAATTTGACCTTTCTCAAAATCCATCACCTGCACCACCGGTGGACGCGCGGGTAAAGAGCCTTCGGTACGGGTTTTGGATAATGCTTGCTGAACAGCTTCAACGACATCAGTTGGCGGTACTGCATAAGTACCATAAAAAAACAGCGTGATATAACGTCCTGGTACAGTATGGCCACCGATAATTTTTACACGGTTTTTCATCAAGTCACTATTGGGTATGAGGATCTTTTCCCCAAATCGAGTCATGATTGCCGTATGGCGCCATTGAACTTGTATGACCTCGCCAAACATATCTTCGAATTCTAACCAATCACCCAAACAGATGGATTGGTCCAACTGTAACGCCAATCCAGATAAAATATTGCACAAAGTATCTTGCATGGCAAAAGCCAGTACTGCTGTAACAACCGCCGTGCTGGTAACCAGACTACTGAGTTCTAAGCCGACATCGGATAATAAAAATAAGGTCCATCCAACATAACCCAGTAAAATAATGAGTTCTTCAAGGATGCGTGGGGGATATAGATTAACGCGCGGCAAAAGCAGTCGAAACCAACATAACCCGACTTGTCGAATCAAAACGATGCCTAGTGTAAATAACGCGCTATAATGAAAAATACTGGCAGCCGATTGTGCGTTAATGGTTTTTAGTAAAGCCTCTCCGATTAAAAAGAGCAAGAACAAGAAGAGCATCAATGCTGTAAAGCGTGGCATGCCTCGGCTGCTGCGCCCGAGCACGAGCATCAGAATGCAGGCAAGCCCAATAAATATAAAATAATAGGGATGCCACAGCTGGGTAAACTCAAATAACCATTGCTGTAAAAAAGACATATGAATTATTTATTATCGTGTGTGAAAACGGGATCCCAAGTCTCTGTTTTTGCAGCTTGTATCCGCTGCAAATATAGATCATACAGAGGATCCGCTGGCAAATGTTGTTTGAGTTGATTAAATAGCTCTTGAGCATTTTCTAAAGCACCCTCTTGGTAGGCTCGACACGCCTGCTCATGCAGCATTAATGTTTGTTGCTCAAGAGTGCTTAGTTGCTCATTTTGGCCTAGTGGTTGGCTAATAATCAAAGGGGCTTGACGTCCTTTGACGCGTACCCAATCAATGGTGCGGTAAACAATAGCAGGGGCAGCTGCACGTGTTGTGTTACTGACTAAAATAGGCGCGCCATAATAACTACTTAGTGATTCCAAGCGAGCCGCCAAGTTAACAGCATCACCCAAGACGGTATAAGCCCGTCTATAGGCTGAGCCCATGTCGCCTACATTCATGGTGCCCGTATTTAGTCCAATGCCTACGTGAAATTCAGGTAATCCTTGCTGACGAAACTCTTCGCGTAATTGTTGCGCTCTAATCTGCATTGCGAGCGCAGTCTGGACGGCATGTGGCGCATGCTGAGCATCATCCAAGGGTGCGTTCCAGAAAGCCATTACCAAATCTCCTACATATTTATCAATGGTCCCTTGATGTGCAAATATCACCTCAGTAATAGCAGACAGATAACGATTCAAAACAGATTTTAATTCTGCTGGCGAGAGCCCTTCCGATATGGCGGTGAAATTGCGTATATCTGCAAAAAGCACAGTCATTTCTTTTTGCGTACCTTCTAGATGAACGCTCTTGGGATTGGCAACCATGTGTGCGACGTGGGCAGCGGGGACATATTCGCCAAATAAACTTTGGATCTGCTGTCGTTGTCGCGCAGCTGACCAATAGCCAATAATAAGGTTAAAAGCACCAATACTCAGTAAACATAAAACTACCAATGCCAGCGGCAGCGCATAATGCCCTAAAGACCATAGTAATAAATTAAGCAATACAGCCAGGCCAACACTACCAGCCGTTCCCAGCAGCATCTGCCACAGACTACGTCCGGGTAACCATAAAGCTAATAGGAGCCCAAAAAACAATATCTGTGCGATGACCGCGCCCTCGCCCCAATCAGGTTGATAATAAAAAGGGTTTTGTTTGCTGTCTTGTTCTGAGCTGTTTTGCTGCCAATAAGCATTAAGAATAGTATCCACCGCGTTAGCGTGGACCTCGACTCCAGGAAAGCTAGTTTGCAACGGCGTTGTACGTAAATCCGCCAAACCCAAGGCCGAAGTACCGATCAGCACTATGGCACCCTTTAAGCCCTCGAGCGATTGCTCGTCAGCATCTCCGTGCAGGATCCTGGTAGCAGAAATGGTCGGAAAAGAACCCGCACGCCCACGATAAGGGACTAGCATTTGCCCTTGGGGATCGACAGGGATTCGTAATGACTTACCCAGTTGGATGCCTGTGAGCACTTCGCCATGAGGAGATGACTCGGTTTGCAGACGCACCCAAGGTGCATTCAAAGCCAAGCGCGCTAATTCAAGGCTTAGCCCATTAAATACCCCCTCATCATGGCGCATGACCAAAGGTAAACGACGAACAATACCGTCCCCGTCAGGGACAGTCACCACAAATCCGTTAGGTGGAAATGCTTGGTTAAACACCTCGCGATTGGCAGTATAATTTTCCATTTGAATGAGGCCAGTGGGCCCCTCGTTAGCAGCCATTAAAATAGGCGCTGGGGGCAGCAACCCTGCGTTGAATCCATCATTATGGAAAAAAAAGCCCAAAACAGTATCACCACCCAATTGATCTGCCAGCACTGTATCCCCATCCAGAACTGGTACCAAAGCATCTAATTGGGCCTGCAACTGAGCACTATCAACCACTGCGTCGTTAGATGAATCTACTGAAATTAGAGCTGAATCCCGCAACTGCTGTAATACTGCTTCAGCGGCGTTATGCCCCGCTTCGGAGAACACCATATCAAACCCAATCAACGCAGTATCCTGCTCACGCAAAGCATTAATCAATGCTGCGATTTTACTGCGATCCCATGGCCAACGCCCCTCGCGTAGCTGAGTGAACTCATCAATGTCAATAATCACCACCGGCATAATAGGCGCGCGTACCGGAGGCAATAGCTGAAAACGCAAGTCATACCATAAAGCGTTAACTCGCGATAGCCACCCACTGTGCTGCGGCGCACTGGGCACCCCTACCTGAGTGCCCAATGCCACGCAAATCAGTACTAACCCAACAGCGCGAAACCACCAACGGTGAAACATATAGAATCTGTTTGTTTATTCTATTGGGCACGCAAACAAATCGCCCTCCATAACACACACATCTTCGTTAAAATCATATTCATTAGGATCTCGTAGTTCATATCCTTCTGGTATCCAAGCATAGGGATCCTCTGGCTCAAAAGGATCTTCTGGGCCAAACGGGTCTTCTGGAACCAACGGGTCATCGGGCTCTATCATTGCGGGTTCGGGCAGACTATCTAAGCTAAGTTCGGGAAAGTCTAATAGGTCTTCTGCAGTCAGAGGGTCTGAAAAATGTCGTTCGGCGGGTTCATCTAAAAAGTTATCGGTGATGCTGGCAAAGGTGGGTGGCTCGTCACCCAGGGCGGGTGCTTGGCCTTGTACAACAATGCCGTTGTGACCTTCGGGGATTTCCAGGGTACCGTGGTCATTGGTCAAGACAACCTTGCCCCGGCCCACATGAACGCGCAATGTATTCGGGGGATTGAGAACAGCGACATACTCAGTGCCTCGTATGCCCAAGGTAGCCACGGGGGTTTTCAACTCGTACTGCTCGTGTTTATTACTGCCAATAGTACCGGTCATGGTGCGCAGTCCGCCTTTGAGCAATCCAAAGACCAAAGTACCCTCCTCATCGTCTTCGTAGAAATACTCTTCGACAGTGAAAAGCGTATCGGGCATCAATGAGACCAGTCCACCATCACTAAATCGTAACTGCGCTCGGCCATCATCATGTGTATTTACCCTGTCTGAATTAAAGACCGGATCGGCTTTGGCCAAGTCACGTTGTCCGTGTTGTGTAGATTCGGCAGTCACCTGCCCTTGGACAAATAATGTGGTTGCAGCCTCTTGTGCCCAAGCCAGGGGACTGCTAACTAGCAGCGCCATTGCACTCAAAGCTTGGGCGGATATCAGTTTAAAGTAAGTCATAGCGTAAATTGAGCATAAAGATATGGCGCTTGTATCGACCCAAGGCCAGATTAGAGTGATTGCGATAAAACTGATACTGAGGACGCAAAGTAAGTTTGCGATTAATCGCATAAATAGCGCCTAAATAGGCGTCGTAAAAGGTGTCTTTGCGCCGTTTATTAAAACTGGGATGAGTCTCTTTGAAACGGCGCCTTTCCACAGCCACCCCACCCTCAATTTGAAATCGGGGGGTCAGTAAATACATCCCGCCGATACGTAAGCCGGCCAGGTTATGATTTATATGCGTTGGAGCGCGGCTTTTGCTTTTACGATGAGCCCCCCATACACAGTGGCATAGGCCAGTGCACGCTCATTGGCAAAACCCTTTAGGACGCTAGCACCGCCTACATATCGATGGGCATTGCGCCGGCTGTTATCTTTGGCATATCGGCTACTGGAATAATTGAGTTTACTGGCTTGGCCAAATACACTGAGCTCGGTCGTTGAATTAACGCTATAGGCATATTGGCCAATAAGAGTGCCCATATTTCTAAAATTTCTATTGCGCAACCGATAGTTTTGCAATTTAATCCGTGTCGAGAACCGGTGGCGATCAACACTACGAACCAAACCGAGGCTGACATCACTAACCAGCGTGTTATAGCGTGAGGTTTTGAAATTGCCCCGAGCAGCGATATTGCCCTGCGCAGTCAAACGCCAATTGTCGCTGATTGGGGTGGAATAACGGATATGATAGCGAGCAGCCATCACCGCACTTTTAGTGCGCTGGTGCTCTTTTGGCAGTAAATAAACTATATCTTCATCGCCCGGCAAGGCAATTTCAGAAAGATCGGCGGCACTATTGATGTTGCTGTCATAACCAATGCCAACCTGTATGTATGATGACAGGCGTGCGACCTCGCTTTTGGCCTCGCTTTGACTCAGTAAATCCAGATAATGAGCAATTGATTTTTGTATTTCCTCTGACTGTTGTTCTTTTTGAAGGCGTTGTAGTTCGGTCTTGGCGCTTTGTCTTTCGCCAAGCATAATATAAGCATGGGCTAAGCCTAGTCGACAGTGCTCATCAGCTGGGTGTACCGCCAAACAGCGCTCAAAAGCCATAAGTGCAATAGTGGGCTCATCGTGGTGCAAGGCCGCCTTGCCGAGTTTTAGATCATAGGCAGGCGTACCGGCCTGTATCCCCTCTTGGGTCAGTAATGCATTTAAATCTGGTGTGGTTTGAGCCATTGTCAAACCAACAGGCGCTATAGCCAACAATGTCGCCAAGGGCAGTCGACGCCACTGTGGCGCCAACCTTTTCTTTTTTGTTCGCATGGGTGTTGTTCCATTTACAAGTGCTGGTTAAAGCTTGATACACCAGTTACATATCAGCAGCACATTTTTTGTTATGTTAGATGGTAACAAAATTGTAGAGTACTTAACACATCATGAACATTAAGTTAAACCCTATTATGTCTACAAATAAAAACACTCAAACTGCCTCAACCAGCACGAGAATACTCCAAATTTCTGACTTTCATTTATTTTCTGAATCGGATAAAGAGTTATTAGGGGTCAATACTTATGATGCCTTGAAGAATGTAGTGAAATATATCGAGGCCCATGAGGACACTTTTGATCTTATCTTGGCCAGCGGAGACGTCTCCCAAGACGGCAGCGTACAGAGTTATGAACATGCGCAGCAGTTATTAGCACCGCTAAAGAGTTCAGTCGTATATCTCCCCGGTAACCACGACCATTTACCAGCAATGCAGCAGGTCTTATCGGCGCAGATGGATCCCATCTACAGCGTAGGTGGTTGGCTAGTAATTAGTTTGGATACGCATGTTGCCGGGACTAATGAGGGCTACCTCGAGGATTCACAGCTACAACTTTTAGAAAAAGCAGCTGCGAGCAATCAGAATATTTTAGTGGTCATGCATCATAATCCAGTACCTATGGGCAGTGCTTGGCTAGATCCCATGATGATTGCTAATGCAACGCAATTATTGTCTATTTGTGAACACCACTCTTGTATTCGTGGATTGGTATGGGGCCATGTTCACCAGGAAATGGATAGTGTGTGGGTATTAGGGCGGGAAAGACGTCAACTAAGACTCTTGGCTTGTCCGGCTACATGTTTACAGTTTGCCCCGCATAGCCAGCAATTTGAATTAGATTCTCAACCACCTGGTTATAGAGTGATCGAATTAGGTGCTCAGGGTGTTATCAACACTCGTGTAGTGCGCGTACCCAATTTGGATATCAAGCCACAGCTGGATAGTACTGGTTATTAATAAAAAAAAAGCAGGCAGTCAGCAGATGAGGGCTTTAACAATTAAAACCACCACTGACTAAAACCTGCTTTTTATAATGCGTTATTTGAATTTTTATTTTTCAGCAAACGCACGCTCGATCACATAATCACCCAACTGCCCCAGTCCGGGGGAAATCTCAAAACCGCGGTTATCTAAACACTCGGTTAGGTCTTTTAGCATTGAAGGGCTACCACAAATCATTGCGCGGTCGTGCTCGGGATCCATTTCGGGCAAACCAATTTTGCTAAATAACTCATTTGAATTCAACCACGCTGTGATCCGTCCTTCATTGCGGAATGGCTCACGAGTGACGGTTGGGAAATAAATTAATTTCCCACTTACCATTTCGCCAAAAAATTCATTATTAGGCAGCTCATTGAGGATGTAGTCATGGTAGGCCAACTCATTAACAAACCGTACGCCGTGCACCAATACCACATGCTCAAAGCGGTCATAGATTTCGGGATCTTTGATAATGCTCATAAAGGGTGCAATCCCTGTGCCAGTGCCCAGCAAATATAAATTGCGACCTGGGCGCAAGTCATCAGCTACCAATGTGCCTACAGGCTTGCGGCTAACTAAAACGGTGTCGCCCTCTTGGATGTGTTGCAGACGTGATGTTAAAGGACCGTCTGGCACCTTGATACTCAAAAACTCGAGATTTTCTTCATAATTAGCACTGACCATACTGTAGGCACGCATGAGGGGTTTGCCCTCGATTTCGAGACCCAGCATGACAAAATGACCATTATCAAAGCGCAAACTCTGGTCGCGAGTGGTAGTAAAGGAAAAAAGGGAATCGTTCCAGTGATGAACACTCAAAACGCGTTCGGTATTATATGCAGCCATGAGTTTCTAACAATGCAGTTAACAGTGGTGAATTGATTATAAAACGCAGTGTTTCATATTGAATGAAACACCTAAAACAGGTATGAGTTTAACCCAGACCTAGGGTAACCCCTAGCACTACGTAAAGTAAAGAGTATCCAAGTTTGAAACAAGAACCAGCCTATACAGAACATTTGATTAGATAGGTGGCATTTAGTTCCATGTTTCACATTAACAGAGTGCTTAGTCGGCCTACTTTGTTCTGGATCATGCTTTAAGCGGATAAGATATTAGACACACGCTGAAGTTACCGGGCTTAAAAGTTTTCAGTTGCAAGACAGAATTTACTTTGGTATTGTTTTGCCGTAGATGGGAATTGTTTTCATTTGCATTTAGAGCTTTCTCATTTAGGCTTTGGCGGTCATGCAACCAAATATTAATCTTTTTTATTAGTCGTAGTTGTCTAAAGCCATTATCCCCCAGTTTTGCTCTTGGAGTTATTATGAAATCACTCACTCGATCGCGCTATTTCCTTGGCGTATTGGCGCTTGCAGCCAGCAGTTTTGCCGCCCCTGCCTTAGCTGCAGACGAGGTCAACTTGTACACAACCCGTGAACCTCAATTAATTATTCCATTGCTGGAATCTTTTACCCAAGACACCGGGATTGAAGTAAACACAGTTTTTGTCAAAGATGGTTTGATTGAACGTATCAAGAGCGAGGGGGTCCAGTCCCCTGCCGATGTGTTGATGACAGTTGACATCGGTAATTTATTGGATTTGGTCGAAGCTGACGTAACCCAGTCTATTGACTCCAACGCGCTGATTGACGTCATTCCAGCTCATTTGAGAGGTCAAAACAACAATTGGTTTACGCTCTCTTTGCGCGATCGTGTGGCTTATGTCGCCGATGAAATTGATGTAGAGGAAATCACCTACGAAGAGTTTGCTGATCCCAAATGGAAAGGCAAAGTCTGTATTCGATCGGGCCAGCACCCCTATAACACAGCTTTAATAGCCGCAATGATTGCTCATAATGGTGCTGAAGCAACCGAGGAATGGCTACGTGGTGTAAAAGCAAACCTAGGTCGTAAGGCAGCAGGAGGTGATCGCGATGTAGCACGCGACATCCTTGGAGGAATATGCGATATTGGCATTGCCAACGCTTATTATGTAGGACGTATGAAAAATGCTGAACCTGGTTCAGATTCATATGCATGGGGCGAGGCCATTAAAGTCGTACGACCGACTTTTGCAAGCAGTGAAAATTCGGGTACCCACGTCAATATTTCAGGTGCCGCTGTTGCCAAACATGCGCCTAACAAAAGTAATGCCATAGCATTGCTTGAGTATTTGGTCACTGATGAAGCCCAAAGTATGTACGCCAAAGCTAACTATGAATACCCTGTTAAAAAGGGCGTCGAACTTGATCCGGTGGTTGCTAGCTTTGGTGAGCTCATCCCTGATGACTTAGCCTTGACTGAAATCGCCAAACATCGCAAACAAGCCAGTGAGCTCGTGGACAAGGTCGGCTTTAATAATTAAACCTAAAAAATGTTTTGCATTGATAAATAAAAACCAGTTAGCCGCGCAAAATGGCACCCACCCTGTTGCGCGGCCAACGCCTAAAACTTCTTTTATCAAATCAATAACCCAGCCTCTGCGTATTGCTGGTCGGGGTTGGCTTGTTGCTTCAATGCTCATTGTTGCGGTAGTGCTTGCACCCTTGGTCGTACTCTTTGGGCATGCAGCCCAAGGGTCTGCGGAACATTGGCAGCATTTGCTGAACCATGTGGTGCCGATATCTTTTGCCAATACCGTGATTTTACTAGCGGGTGTAGGTATTTTAGTAACTGCATTAGGGGTTGGTAGTGCTTGGCTAATTACTGCTTATGACTTCCCTACCCGGCGGATCCTGGTGTGGGCACTGTTGTTGCCTTTGGCTGTTCCGACTTATATTGTTGCCTTTGCCTATCTGGATATATTGCACCCTATTGGGCCAGTACAGTCGCTTATTCGTGAATTATTAGGCTATAGCAGCCCACGCCAATTTCGTTTACCTGATATACGCTCATTATTTGGCGCGATAATACTGCTGGGTTTTGTACTTTACCCTTATGTATATTTAACAACAAGGGCTATGTTTGCTACTCAAAGCAGCAATCTCTTTGAAGCTGCTCGCATATTGGGGGAATCGCGTTTTTCCGCATTTTATCGAGTGATATTACCAATGGCACGTCCTGCCGTAGCAGTTGGTGTGAGCTTGGCGTTGTTAGAAACACTTAATGATATAGGTGCTGCTGAATTTTTGGGTGTGCAGACTCTGACTGTCTCGATTTATACCACCTGGGTGACACGTTCTGATTTAGCAGGCGCTGCACAAATTGCACTGGCAATGTTTATTTTGGTGGCTGCACTTATCATGATTGAACGTTATGGTCGCCGCCGTCAGGGATATAGCCAAAACCAGCGCTCACGCACGATACAACCCCTCAAACTAAGAGGGTTACGTGCATTAATTGCCATGGGCCTGGGTTGGTTTCCAATTGTAGTAGGTTTTTTAGCACCTGCTTTGTATTTAGCTAACGAAAGTTGGAAGCATTTACATTACAGTGGACAGGTGTCCGAACAGCTCATCAGTAGCGCGTTGAATACCCTAGGCATTGCTTTGGCAGCCACCCTGCTCACCATTATTGCGGGACTTATTATTGCCTGGTGTGCACGTACTGTTGGGTATGGATATAAGAATAGATTTGGTAATGGCCTGGTTCGATTAGCGTCTATTGGCTATGCGATCCCAGGTACGGTGCTAGCCATTGGTCTCTTGAGTCTATTTGTATTTACAGATCAAATCCTCTCTTTTTTTCACGGCCTCTTCTATCATGATGCAGCACCGCGACTTTTTCTGATGGGTTCGATGACAGCTTTGGTATTGGCGTATATGATTCGTTTTTTAGCCATATCAGCAGGAGGGATAGAGGCTGGCTTAGGTCGTATTCCACCGTCTATTGAACAAGCATCACGCTTGCTTGGTGAAACTCCTTTAGGTACATTGAGACGCGTTCATCTGCCCATGCTACGCCCTGCATTAGGGGCGGCTGCATTATTAATTTTTGTAGACGCTATGAAAGAGCTGCCAGCAACATTACTGCTGCGGCCCATGAATTTCGAAACGCTGGCAACCTGGCTGTATGCAGAGGCCTCGCGTGGAACCTATGAAGAAGGTGCCATAGCGGCCTTGGCCATCGTGGCGGCCGGATTGTTGCCTGTCATTATTTTAGCACGGACACAGCTTAGATTACGCAAGTAGGTATAACATGTCTGCTTTTTTGAATATAGACTCAATTCATTTGGCTTATCCAGGCCCTACAGGCCTCAAAAGTGTCGTTGATAATCTCAGCTTTTCATTGAGTAGTGGTGAAATCGGTTGCTTGTTGGGGGCATCCGGATGTGGAAAAACCACTGTTTTAAGGGCTATTGCTGGCTTTGAGCCAGTTCGATCGGGGCGAATCCTGCTAGGTGATCGTGTCTTGTCCTCAACTGATGACTGGATAGAACCCGAAGACCGGCACGTGGGAATGATGTTCCAAGACTACGCTCTCTTTCCGCATCTCACCGTTGAAAAAAACATTAGTTTCGGTTTACGTCGCCATCCACGCGCATTTCAGCGCAAGCGCGTGCATCAAATGCTCGAGCTGGTTGGACTAACAGATAAAACAGCACAATACCCCCATGAATTATCCGGGGGTCAGCAACAGCGTGTTGCATTGGCTCGGGCATTGGCACCAAATCCCTCATTGCTGCTGCTAGATGAGCCTTTTTCCAACTTAGATGTGGATACGCGTGAACGACTGGCTTTTGAAGTACGAGATATCCTCAAAGAAACGGGTGTAACTGCTTTGTTAGTGACCCATAACCAAGCCGAAGCTTTTGCCATTGCAGATCAAATAGGAATCATGCACCAGGGGGGCATCGTGCAATGGGATACCCCCTATGGTTTGCATCACGCACCCGCTAATGAATTTGTTGCTGATTTCATTCGTCGGCAATGCCTAGTCAAACAACGGCAAGATGCTTATTTGCGTGGTGATTCAATGATTCAGGAAGAGGTTATTTGCTTTAATTAAAATCAGCCTAAGGTACCACGACGCAATTGATCGCGTTCGATGGATTCAAATAAAGCTTTAAAATTGCCTTCACCAAAGCCATCGTCACCCTTACGTTGGATAAACTCAAAAAATACCGGCCCTAGCAAAGTCTCTGAGAATATTTGTAGTAATAAACGCGGATCTCCTTCTTCAGTGCTGCCATCTAACAAGATCCCTCGACTCTGCAGGGCATCTACATCCTCACCGTGACCAGGCAACCGCTCTTGCAGCATTTCATAGTAGGTGTCCTTTGGTGCAGTCATTAAAGGCAGACCAGCTTCTTTGAGTTGGTCGATAGATGAATAAATATCATCAGTGAGTAAAGCGATATGTTGAATCCCCTCGCCGTTGAAAGCTAATAGGAACTCTTCTATCTGCCCTCCGCCCTTTTGTGCTTCCTCATTTAGCGGAATTCGAATTTTTCCATCTGGCGCCGTCATTGCGCGCGAGGTTAAACCAGTGTATTCCCCTTTAATATCAAAATATCGGATTTCACGGAAATTAAAGAGCTGCTCATAATAATTCGCCCAGTGCGTCATCCGACCTCGGTAAACATTGTGAGTTAAATGGTCAATGACGATAAAACCATAGCCCACGGGGTGTCTATCTACATCTGGTAAATATTCAAAATCAATGTCATAAATGCTGTGGCCCTCTTCGTAACGATCGATTAGATATAAGGGAGCACCGCCAATCCCCTTAATAGCGGGTAACCGTAATTCCATTGGCCCGGTAGGAATTTCTAAAGGACGAGCCCCCAATTCTAAAGCACGGTTATACGCTTTTTGCGCATCACGGACCCTAAAAGCCATCCCGCAAGCCGATGGACCATGCTCTTGCGCGAAATACCAAGCATCGCTGTTTGGCTCACGATTAATGATGAAGTTAATATCCCCCTGCCGATATAAAGAAACATCTTTTGAACGGTGTCGTGCTACCTCAGTAAAACCCAGTTGTTCAAATAATGGTTCCAGCACATTAGGGGTCGGACTGGCAAACTCTACAAATTCAAAACCGTCCAGTCCCATTGGATTATTAAAGAGCTCTGTCATGTCATCCTCCATGGGTAGTTGATTGTTTTATAGTGATAAATCCAACTTTACAATAATCAATTAATGATTAATGTACGGAGTTTCCCGCATGATTTGCCGCATGATGCGTTATTATTGGAACTGGATTCTCAACAACCTTTGCTTAATATTTTTGCTTTGGAATAAAAACCATGCCAAACAAACCCTCTCAAGGGCGCATTCAACAACTGCGCAGCCAGCAAACACAGGAAAAAATTTTGCGATCTGCGTTACAAATACTGCAAAAAAAAGGCTATCAAAAAGCGCGCTTACAGGATATTGCGGCTGGGGCTGGGCTCACCCTAGGGGCACTACAACATCAGTTTGGTAATAGACAGGTATTGATGGAACACGTCATCGATGAAGTGATGCGTCCACTGGCGCATTTGAGCGAGGGATGGTCTACCCAGGCGCAGCAATTACCTTTGCCGCAACGTGCGCAAAAGTTTGTGCAGCGTGCTTGGGATAATGTCTACGGTACACCGCGCTATGTAGCTGCTTGGAGTTTATTTTTTGGCGCCCATCAAACGTCATTGTTTCAACGTATAGAGGCGCATCGAGAAAAGCACGATCCTATTTATAATCAGCATTTTATTGATACCTTTCCTGAAATTGTGCAGCATCATCCACAACCAAGCATTCTTGCTGAAAATATATTTGCAACACTGCGAGGTCTATCGATAATGCAGCTTTTTCAAGGGCAGCCCGAACAATTAAATGCCCAGTTAGAGTTGTTAACGGCACAAATTACCGAGGCAGGCGCGCGACCCACCTCGGGCATGACATAAACAGTGGTGGATTTTTTATAGGCTGTAATACATATCAAATTCTGCCGGATGAGGGGTCATGCGTAGACGATCAACCTCTTGCTCTTTGATTTCTATATAGGCATCAATCAAAGGATCTGTAAACACCCCGCCCCGTAATAGGAAATCTCGGTCATTATCCAAGCTTTCCAAGGCTTGCTCTAGTGATGAGCAAACGGTCGGTATTTTACTGTCCTCTTCGGGGGGCAAATCATAAAGATTTTTATCGGCAGCATCCCCGGGATGAATTTTATTTTCAATGCCATCCAATCCAGCCAGCATCAAGGCACTAAAGACTAAATAAGGATTGGCCATAGGATCAGGAAAACGAGCTTCGACGCGCCGCGCTTTAGGACTGCTGACATAGGGGATACGAATAGAGGCAGAACGGTTGCGTGCTGAATAAGCCAATTTGACTGGAGCTTCGTAATGGGGAACCAAACGCTTATAAGAGTTAGTTGTTGGATTCGCCAAAGCATTTAAAGCGCGCGCATGCTTTATGAGCCCACCAATATAATACAAAGCCATATCAGACAATCCACCATACCCTCCGCCGGCAAAGAGATTTTCATCACCTTTCCAAATAGATTGATGCACGTGCATGCCAGAGCCATTATCACCAAATAAGGGCTTGGGCATAAAGGTGGCAGTCTTGCCGTATAGCTGCGCCACATTAAAAACAGTGTATTTGAAAATCTGATTCCAATCAGCCCGCTCAACCAAAGTGGAAAAACGTGTTCCTATTTCGAGCTGCCCCGCGGCTGCTACCTCGTGGTGGTGAATTTCCACCGGGACTCCTTGTTGCTCTAAAAGCAAACACATTTCTGAGCGCATATCTTGGTAAGCATCTACTGGCGGCACACGGCTATAGCCCCCTTTAAGACCAGGCCGATGGCCCATGTTGCGGTAGCCTGTCATTTGGCCAGTCTGCCCATGCTGGGTTGCCCAAGGTGCAGTTTCAGAGTGGATTTCAACAAAATTACCACTCATGTCATCCCCCCACCGCACACCATCAAATACAAAAAACTCGGGCTCGGGGCCAAACAGGACCTGATCTCCCAAGCCAGTTGAACGCAGATAAGCCTCAGCGCGGCGTGCAAGTGAACGTGGATCGCGCTCATAACCATTTAAATCCACAGGATCCACGACATCACAGGTAAAAATAACTGTGCGCTCTTC
>Ga0079226_10000750_pt1 | contig 23694 bp, 22 predicted proteins | sample Poulit2014_FD_76345 | JGI IMG/M metagenome (GOLD analysis project Ga0079226, IMG submission 76345) | Agricultural soil microbial communities from Georgia to study Nitrogen management - Poultry litter 2014 | ecosystem: Environmental > Terrestrial > Soil > Agricultural land | place: USA: Georgia...
AACTTTGATTCCCAATTTTTCAAAATAATTTTTCATTTCTCAACCTCGCTTTCCAGACGTGCGAGGCGTTCATCGACATACCTGCTATGTTCTTCTAATTTAAAGGTACGCTCGATCACATTATTGTGCTTATCAACGCGTTTTTTTAATTCGTTGATTTGATAGTTAATCAGTTTGGTACTAGTGATAATACCGCCAAAAGTACCGACCAGACTGGCAACCAACGAGAAAATTCCTGATAAAAATTCGTTACGCATAATCCCCTCACACTTCCTAAGCCTTATTCGGCAGTTTTTTCGTCTTGCAAGCCTGCGTGTGACAAATCTAAGAGTTCTTGTACTTGTTTACGGAAGCGTTTTGGTACAGCTTCAATAGTAATCCAACCTAGTTCAATTTGCATTGCGAAATAATTAATCATCATCATTCTTCCTCCTATAATTGTATTTTTAATTTTCTTTAGTAGTTTCATCTGTAGTACCTTCAGTAGCACCATCGGTAGCTCCACCAGTAGTACCACCGGTAGCACCTTCGTCGGGGTACATATGGCCAATTAATTCATTCAATGTAGCTGTTGCTAATTGGAGCATCTTGTCTGATTCTTCCATAGACAGCTTCATTGTGTTAATTAATTCTTCATACTTAGCAATTTTCTCATTAAATTCTTTAAATTTCTCATTTTCGTATTTATCACGGAAATTCTTTTGATAAATAATATTAAGAGCTAGTTCTTCTAGTTCAGAGTTAGATAGTTCAATCTTGTCAGGTTCTAACGAAACTGGGTAAATTGCGCCTTCATCGTTTGACAAAACTACTCTAGTACCTTTAACCGAACCATCTATGTCAAATTCTTGTAATTTTGAAGTAAATGTTAAATCCATAATTCTTTCCTTTCATTAACTTGGGAATGGGTCTGTGGTTATCCATGTAATAGAACCAATCATACCTAACGGGTTAGCTTTCGTTATAGCCGTAAAATTTATACTACCATCTGTATTGTATTTTAAATCTACGAAACTATCAGCCCAGTTTTGGGTACCCGCTCCACCCCCAGCATGTCCTGTAAGTGTAATAATTTGAGGGGTTGTTGGTCTCCAACCGACTGGAATAGTTTCAGCAGCTTTACCACTAACTTGATGCGTCTGCCTATATATACAATCTAATGATAAGTTAACGATATTGCCACACCGAGTTGCTTTGGCATTTAAACCATATGGTCCATTGATAGTAGCTGTATACACTCTAGTCTGGTTAACTGCAGTGAACTCGGCAACACTATTTAATGGGGCGTATTCAATCCATGCTGTCCACGCATTGTTGTGTCTTGTCCTTGTGAACATACGGCCGCTGTTTTTCTGGATAGCTTGTTGCGATAAGTACTTATCACTTTCAGAGTAGACCGAGACATAAAACTCATTCAACCCCGTTCTGACAATTGGTCCATTTACTGGCGCATTACATGAAAAGAAGCTATTGACTGTCTTTGTATTAAGGTCAACTGCACCAGATGCATTGTAAGGTGAACGTCCATCGTCAGAGGTTAGTTTGTGGTGCTGGATAGATTTGTTATTGTAATAAAATCTCCATGCACTATCAACTACACCGCCTTGTTCAGGTGTTTTTCCAAATCCTATTCTATCTGGTCTGATAGCCAGTGGGTATCTCTCTGTACCCAGAGATATCTTATACTCATATGATGTAAAATTATCACTGATAACACCAATCAAATCATAGGATTTCAATACACTAAATGATGCGCCAAGATTTGCTGAGGAGTTAACCAATTCTGACATTGTTGTCCACGTCCCACTAGCACTTCCTGTGTCAATCGTGTAGTTACTAGCTGAATGCTCCTTGTACTTAAATGATATCGTCATTCTGTTCTTTTGACTTCCGCCGATTGTTAAAGGGGCTATCCTAGCATTTCTTGTAACTGTTACAGTCGTGCTAGTAGATCCGCTGCGTTGAGCAGAGAATGACAACTGCGGGGTGAAATAATTGATAACATTAGCTTGAACATCAACTGTGTTTGACGTTCGCCCTCTACTATCTGTTATGTATGCCCGAATAGTCACCTTACCATTAAAGTTCATTATGCCAAGCAGACCATTGTTTGATTTTGTACTTTGGTTTTTGCCAACAATTTCAGCACGATAACTTGAAATCGTTGAACCATAAGAACCACTAGCATTATTGAATGCTACTTGGATATTTGACATCACTTGGACGAATGTATTAGCTTTACCCAACAAGTTTTTAACCGTTGTATTACTATCTGTCAGCGTTATACTACCAAGCGTTGGTTTAATACTAGCCGGTACATTTGCATTAAATGTCGCTTCCTTCGTGCCAATTTTCGTACCACCATTGTAAGTATCGATGAACACACGACCCCAACTCGAAGTTGCATTGGGGATCGCACTGGCAAAATCAAGTGGTAAAGTCCATCTGTATGACGTATCGACATTGCTTGCAATTGTCCCTGTTCTACCATTCCAATCATATCTTAAAGTATGCTTGAATGAACTGCTTTTGCGGTCAATGTTAATAGTGGCTGTCTGTCCAAGCTCCGTAGCTGTCACACTCCCGGTACTAGCTCTGGCAATTGTAGGTAGGGGTAAATCGAAAGCAACCATTGAACTTCCGTATCCACCTACATTTAAACCTATAGAGAGTTTAATACCAACTGTTTTCGTTCCATCGCCGTTGTGAGGTACAACGAAGTCTTTACCGTAAAAAAGCAAAGATGAGTTTGTACCGATATTGATAGTAGCATTAGATGACTCACTATGCCCATTAACTGTAACAGTTACAGGTGCTGTTACTCCCCACACGCTCGCGTATCCATTGGATCGAAGTCGTGCTTGGACATTAACAGTTGACCTGTTGTTTGCTATGTCTTGCCTGTTCCAATCAGACCAGACTTCAAGTGTCATATTATGTCCATATTGGCCGCTAAATGTAGCTGTTGCCATATCATCCTCCTAAATACCTTATTACCAGCATGTCGGCATCTGCTGGGTGTGTTTCAAAGCGGAAACGTCCGATCTGGATTGTTTTAGTGAAAATACCGTTTGCGATGTTTAATGTACCTTGAGAAATATACATTACTTCGCTATTTCCCGAGAATAAACTAATTCTGTCATTGCTAAATTTAGCATAGGCTGAACCATCCTTTTTACCGATAATCAGACCTTCATTTTGAACACTCATGTACGTATCAATGAAATCCCATTGTTGTTTGAGATCTTTAACATCATACTGGACTTGTAACAAGCGGTTTGATGCATCTTGCAATGCTTGCTCGGATTTCTTTTTGTCTGCGTTGTTAGCATTGACATAGTTTTGATAAGCGGTTATCCATTGGTTCACTGTATCAATGCTCGCTTTTGCTTCCATTTCAGCTTGAATAAGAGCATTCTTTTCAGCAAGGGCATTGAGTTGTTCTTGCGTGAGTTCTTGGTCTGCTTTGTCGTCTATCTGGTCTTGAATATCTTCAGGTGCAGCTTCCCAGTCACTTGGTAGATTACCAGTTGTCATTTTTGGTTTATAAAACGCTAAGTATGTACCTGTTGTTCGAAATAGCAAAATATTATGTAAGTTGCACCAGTCAAATGCACGAAGAACAACGTCGTCCAAATTCCACGTATATGTTGACCATACTTGATAGGTGTGGTCCCCAACCTTCTTAATGTAAGCTTTTTGAAAATTATGACCCTTACTTGCAAACCAAGTACACATTGCTTGCCCATTCGGCTCAAACGTTGCATCTGTGTCAATCATGATTGATTGTGTGTAAGTCATCCCTTTTATCGGTTTAAAAACATTGAACTTATTACCTTGTGGTAGAATCTCACTTGAGATATCTCGTCTAACCCCAGGAGCCGAAAAATCTAAAATGGTTTGTTTTTTAGTTTCGTTCCAAGTAGTATTTGTGATTCCGTATCCCATGACGAAGGCTGAACCAGTACCTTTAATGAGATTAACTGTTCCAACCTGCACATTTGCCAGCCTATCGACCCACTTATATCTTCTGTAGTCTGTACTATCTGCTTCTGTGTAGTCGCTGTAGTAACCTTGATATCTCTGGTTTTTATCGGTTAAGCTAAAGTTAGTACCTTTGTTGTCATCAGCATAGGCGAAATGAATATATGGCGTCTTACCGTCTGCTCCTTTTGGTCCAGGTATACCTTGTGCACCATCGGAACCTTTCCACTTAGTCCACTTATATCTAGTCGGGTCGTTGCTATCTGTTGCGGTGAAATCTACGTACATACCGATATATGCTTTATTCTGGTCTGTCTGACTAAAACCACCGCCGGTTGCATTATCAGCATAAGCGATATGCGTGTACTGTGCCTTACCGTCAGCGCCCTTTGGTCCTTGGATACCTTGGTCTCCTTTAGGGCCTTGCAAGCCTTGGATACCTTGCGGACCTCTGTCTCCTTTGGCGCCAGTCTCACCCATTTTCGCAACGGAATAGCCAGTTTCGCTAGTATTGTCCGTGTACGTCCAAACCGTCTTAGTCCACAGATAATTACCTGCTGGAACGCTTGGAATAGTGCTAGACCAGCCACTTGTAGGCTTAGTTGTGCCAGAAGTTGAGCTTGCATAAGTGATAGTCGTTGACTTGATACCTACGCCATCCTTACCAGGTAAACCATCATTTCCATTATTACCATCTCTTGCAATGTAAGTTTTTTGGTAGCCAGTTTCACTAGTATTATCTGTATAAGTCCAAATAGTCTTAGTCCATAAGTAATTACCTTTTGTCAGTGTTGGTACTTGAGTACTCCAGCCACTTGGTTGTGTAGTTTCAGATGCACTTATTCCATAAGTAACAAGTGTTGATTTTAAGCCAACACCGTCCTTACCTGCGATACCATCCTCACCTTTATCCCCTTTTGGACCTTGCTCCCCTTGTGGGCCTCGTTCCCCTTGAGGACCTTGTGGACCTTGAGCACCCATTTTAGCAACGGAGTAACCAGTCTCGCTAGTCCCGTCTGTGTAAGTCCATACGGTTTTTGTCCAAAGGTACTGACCAGCGGGTACACTTGGGATAGTGCTACTCCACCCGCTGGTCGGCTTGGTCGTGCCAGAAGTTGAACCCGTATAAGTGATTGTGGTCGACTTGATTCCTACACCGTCTTTACCGGGAATACCATCATTCCCATCGTTACCATCTCTAGCGATATATGTTTTTTGGTAACCAGTCTCTGAAGTGTTATCGGTATAAGTCCATACCGTTTTAGTCCATAAGTAGTTACCTTTGGTTAGTGTTGGAACTTGAGCATACCACGTTATCGGCTTTGTGGTTTCTGACGTACTCAAACCATAAGTGACAACAGTAGATTTTAAGCCAACACCGTCCTTACCTGCGATACCATCCTCGCCTTTATCGCCTTTATCGCCTTTTGGTCCTTGTGGACCTTGAGGTCCATCGTTGACATTGGTAAGAGTGATTTCCGTAGTGGCTACTTCAGTATTTCCGACATAGCCCGAGACGGTTAAAACCGCTGTGTCAGTGATGTCTTTAGCTTGGACACGGTATTGCATTCCAACCGTGACCACGCCGTCCAAAGCCCAGCGCCACGTTACATCAGTGGTATAAGGGAGATTACCTTTATACAACGACGGTTTAACAATCGTTTCACCTTCGTTATTTTTAAAGGTAACTCCACCCGTTGTCGCTAGCTCAATACGGTAAGGCAGCTTACTTTCAACTGCCTGTTCAATACGTGTTTGTAGAGCAGGTGATGGCTTGTTATCAAGTTTTCGGTAATTCGTGAAGACAAACGAATTGTTAGCTGGATTATCAAAACTGATAATCATTTCTGACACTCGTGCTTCAAGCGCTAAACCATCTACAAAGTTCTTATCAATGATCCGAATGGTGTCGCCAAGCTTTAAATCAGTATACTGACTAACGAAACCAGATTGTACGCTTGCTGTGTAAGTTACTAGCGGATAAGCGTATTGTTTTAGTGTGCGTAGTGCATAAGCTTTCAAATCATTGACATTCTCGTATTCAGTCTGAAAATCCTTTCGAATCCAGTTATCTTGTCCGTCAGGCCTCATAGTAGCTGGGTAGCGCTGCATTGAAAGTGGTGCATATACGAAGATATCCCCTTTTCTACTATAGAACTCTTCAACGCCGTCAGCATTTTTTTCGGAAAACTCAACGTTAGCTAAGTTCACACCATTTTTTCCGTCAAACACACCTGCGTTAAACATCTGCGTTTTATCGCTGCTAACTTGCACGCCTTTTAAGCCGTTTGAATAGTATAAAACTACGTCTTTACGGTCTGTGCCGATGCCGTCTTTTTGATAGATGTTAATAGCAATGCGTTTGTATGTGCCGTCTCGGTTAAGCTCAGTTTTGAATTCAAACTCTGCATCAAAGTTAGACATTAGCGATTGTAAACGATTCATCTTTGTTTCTTGTGAATCGAATGTTAATGTACGCTTTCTATCTGAAACCTCGTTAATCCCGATTTCGACAGCTGCGAATGATAACAATTCCATGTGATTCAAATACCATTCAATCGATTGAGCGCTACTGCTGTTGAATGGATTAGCATATTCTAGCGCGTATTCAAGATTGGTATTATTACATGTCAGCTGAATATGGAAATCGTCTTCTTGTAGTGTAGCGATATAAAACACTTGATAAGAACCGTTCACATAAAACGATACAAAGCACTCATCATTGATAAGCTTGATGTCCTCATGCAATTCGCCGTTTGAGAACTTTGGAATTGTGAAGTCAAATGTGCTCGTGGCTTGATCAAGGTAGGGATGCCATGCGCTATTTGAGTAAGATAGCATGTCTGGAATGTCATTATTTAACGCAGTGATTTTTCTCATTTTACTGTCATGAATCCAAATCTGCATGTTTAAACACTCCTTTCGTACCAACTAACCTCTATATCTGGATCTTTTGTAATCCAACTTGAAAAATATATATCTATCTCGTTTTCACCTGGGTCAAGGCCAAATGGCTCAGCTAAGTAAGCCAAACCATCCATGGTCGGAAGATTATCAAGATAAGTTTTGCCTTTCGCCATATCGATCTCCAACACTGAACCCATGCGATATCGATTCGGAATATCTTCCCAGCCGTCTATATAATCCTTTCGGTAAACGATGCTATCTAAATACATGTGAGTTACTTGTGGACTCGTGCCTATATCACCAAAAAAGACGTGAATCTTAGCAGATTTACGTCCTTTAATTTCTGGTACTCTAACTCGTGGATAAGACCCCCACCAAAATACTTGAATTTCATCGTCTCGTCGTTGCAAATCTGACCAGCCTCGTTCTGCATTAAATGGATTTTGACTATCCAAATGCGTTCCTGTGAATGTCCAACGCAACGGCATACGGTACCCACCTTTGCCATCCGAAACCATAAAATTGTATTCGCAACCGAGACCACCTGCACGCTTGAATGTTTCGACTCCGTATAGGAACTTGTCATTCGTGTCTGAAACGCAGATTTTCATGAAACCATACTGGTTGGCCGAACCGAGCCAAAAGATTTGGCGCCACCAGAAATATTCGTTTAATGCACCTTTTTCGCCGTTGCTATCAGCTGGAATTTCCCAAGTAATCGAAGCACCTCTGTTCCCTTTGGTGCCGGGGCCTTTATCAGCTAAGGCGATATGAGGTCGACCCCACGCGTTATCGATAGCAAGCGTTCCGTTAATGTCTTGAGTATTGTCATTCAAAATAGCAACGTTCTTAGCGCCTTCTTGAAGTCCTGTGGTGATTCGGTTGTTAGAAACATAGTCGAATAGGATTTCTGATTTCTTGATATTCTTTCCGTCTGCTTCTTCAGGGTTACCGATTTCGTAGGTTTCTGTAGCACTTTTGACAATACCGACCCAACCATTTTCCGAATTGTGCTTGATTTTAAATTTCGGATAAGCTACTGCTGAACCGAGATTATTCAGCTTGATTTTGAAGTGGTCGTTAGCAATCTTAGTGATTGTGCCGTACTTACTACTGCTGCTGGTATCAACTAAACATTTGGTCTGACCTTCAGAGTATGACTTAGGAACATCAAAGGTAACTGTGATTGTAGCGGTTGCTGGCGATGTGCTGTTATCAACCGCTAGCGCAGGTTGGCCACTTGCGATTGCTTCCCAAACCTTATCAGGTTCATCGCTGAAAGCAAGCTTTTTAGGCTCGGTTACATTCAGGAATTTGCCGATTAAACCAGCCGCTTCATTGAAAAATGCTTGATTCCCGACAAGCTTAATTGAAGTTGAAATCTGTTTAACTAATAGCGTGCTATAAAGGAACTGTTGCCCGTATCTGTGCATCCCTTGGTCTTGATAGTTGTTGTTAAAATTAGCGGCAACATTTCTGTTCACATCAGTGACAGTAGCGCGACCAGTGTTGCTAAGCTCATTCAAAGTTTCTAACCAGTTGACATTGTTGTATTTAATAGAAATACCTGCCAAAAAATTGTCCTCCTTTCTAGATGATGCTTCCACCGTTTAAAAGCGTTTGGCGTTGTTCATAAGAGTTTGTAGCTTCGTGCATGTACGGCGCTAAGCCATTTGAAACACTTCGCCCGTCAATGATGTTGTGATTAACGATTGGTCTGTCGCCTTTTGAAACAAGCTGTGATAGTAATCCGATAACTGTGTCAAACTTGGCTTCCAGCTTCGCAATTGATGCATCGTTAGCACTTTGATTGCGGTCATCTGGCGCTTCGCCAGCAAATCTAGCCACCGCTTCAGAAAGCAACTGCCAAGCTCTGCCTCTTTTTGCAATATCCGTTGGGATAACATATTCTGGTTTGTTTTCCTCTGCCAACTCGTACACGCCGTGGTTTGCAACTAAGCCACCGTTGCGATAACCATAAGCAGCCACACGATTAAAGGCTGCGTCAGATGTACCATAGCGGTGTTTGATGTAATTAATAGCGGCAAGCAAGTTATCATATCCGTTGCGAATATTATTGTGACCAGCGTGTTTGTATGCTTCAAATGTTGGCCCGATGGTTTGCATAAGTCCAATAGATGGATGGCCTGCCATAGCATTACTATCCCAATTGTTGATAGCGTTTGGATCTCCGTTTGATTCACGTCTGATTGTTTCCAAAATTTTAGAAACTCGGAAGGCTGTTGGCTCGATACCGTTAGCTTTCAAAGCTTTTTCGACGTAGCTACGCCAACGTTCTACTGAACCTCCTTGCGGGTTGTCCAGACTGCTTGCCATATTCAATGGCGCTAACATTTTAGCAATCCAATCAAACATTCCGCCAACTTGATTCTTGATAAGTTTGCGAAGTGGTGAATTTTCTTCTTTTGCTTTGTCCGCAACGTGTACCCCAAAATCAAGGAACGTATCAATTTGAGAAATTGGACGTCCAGAAAAAGCGTGATAAGCATGGCTACCAGCATAGTTGTATTCTTCCCCTGAGAACGTATCACCAGAAACGCCAGATACTGTTGAAACGTGGTTTTGTCCGTTCTTAGCATAAACCGCAACCATACCAGGACGAGGTGTGCTGCTGCGCGGAACAGGGGCATTAAGCCACATGTTACCATTACCCAAATGACTGAATAGCCTTGGGTTAACGCCTTGGTTAGCCAAACGTGATGCCACAAAAGACACACATTCTTTAAAATAGTAGCCCCATGGGTCAACTCCGCTGTCGGCTGCTCTATCTTTAAATTGGTAATCGTCCCCAATAGCACCAGCCTGAACTTCTGGTGAAGCTTTCTCGTTTGCCATATTCCAAAGCTCTTTCCACCAGTTCTGAGCGTTCTCAACTGGTTTCTTGTAAAGCGCATTACCTAGATGTTTGAACATTCCGTCCAAATTATCAGATTTTGGATTGAATTTCTTAGCTAGCGTATCAATTGGGTGAGTGACAGCGTCAGTGATGAAACTCAACATTTTAGTGAACTTGTCAACACCGTCTTTCAAACCGTCCCAAACAGAGCCGGCTACATCTGTGGCTGTATTCCAAATCTTAGACCAGAAGCCTGTTCCTTTGGCGAATGCTTGACGATTATTTAATCCTGCAAGCATTGCAAGCTCACTGGCGTTCAATACCTCTGCACCGGCTGGGAGGAGCATTTGAACGTTCCTTCCTTGTGGCAAGATTGCCTTGCCGTTTGGCAAAATAACCATCTCTTGGTTGTTAGTCTCTGGGCTGTCATTACCGTCATTCAGTGTAGCGAGTGTTGGTCTTGTGATTGCATTTCGATAACCATTAAAGAAACCTGTACCATTAGCGAATTTAACTTTAGGAATTTTACCGATTGCGTTCTTCGGTCCACCGAAGTCGTGGATTAGACTGTTGATGCCATCAATCCCATCGTTCGGGATTTTGATAACTGCATTAATACCATTACCAGCTAACTCTTTCAAGCCATTCCACATATCGCGGAAGCCGTCTTTAATGCCGTTCCAAGTGTCTTTGAATTTGTTACCGATTTCGTCTAATTTGCCGAAAATCAAATCTTTCAAATTCTTGCCGAATTTCTTCTCTGTAGTTTTGTTGATATCGTCCCAACGATCAGATAGGAAGTCTTTTGACTTATTCCAAGTCTTAGACCATCTGTCATGGATTTTATCATGTGTATCTTTAACGTTCTCAGCTAGTTTAGATACACTTTTATGCGTGTCATCTTTGATACCGTCCCAAGTTTTTGCTGTCGATTTCTTGAGGTTATCCCAAGTTTTTCCAACATCTTTTTTGATCTCGTCAACCTTTTTACTAAGACCTTTTTTAAGGTCTCCAGCAATGTTAACAATATCTTTAACGAACTTGCGGAATTTTGCGCTTTCTTTGTACACTAAAGCGAAGCCAAGAACTACTGGGTTGGCAAAGATTAGGATTTTTCCGATAGTTGTCATGACGTTCTTAATAGTCTTTCCGACATTTACAAAGAAATCTCCGACTTTTTTAGCACCGTTTTTGATGGTTTTGACAACGTTGTCTGTTCCTTTTGAAATTGACTTTTTGAAATTGCCCCAGCCTTTAGACAAGTCACTAAACTTATCTTTTAACCACTTGATAGCACCGCCAATACCGTCTTTGACCGATTTTGCGATACCGTTACAGAAATCTCGGAATTTTTTGTTATGCTTGTAAAGCTCAACAAATCCTGCGACCAAAGCCGTGATAGCGACAGCCACGATAAGAAACGGGTTAGCCACCACTGCCCCTTTTATAGCGTTAAAGCTCGTTACAATGTTACCAGCCATCGTCTTAATAGCGGTACTAGCTGCATTAAATCCGGCGATTACTTTCGAGCCAATAAAGTACGTTGCAAACACTGCACCAAGGGCTTTAATAGCGTCTCTATGTTTGGCGAGTTCTTGGACAGCGCCAGAAAGTTTTGAAATTGGGTCAAATGATTTTTTGCTGTCCTTAAAGATTGCAGAGAATCCTTTTCCAATCTCTTTGATCGCATCTGATACAGTGTCCCAAACTCCTTGAGCGAATAGGCCTACAATTTCTGTCACACTTGAGACGATTTGAGTAATATCTTTAGTGTGACTTGATATATACCTGAAGAACTTGTCTGACAAGCTGACAATTTTTTCGAATCCGCTCTTGAAAGCATTCATTGGCGATTCAGAATCTTTCATGTTTCTTGAAATGCTCTCGAAGCCTTTTGAAATTCCCGTGACTGCGTCAGCCATAACTTGCCAAACGGTATTGCTAAAGTTTAAGCCAACAGTTCCAAGCTTTCCTAAGAATTCCCCGATTGCGCCCTTACCTTTATTGAAGGAATCAACTACTTGGCCAAAGGCCGATTTAACAGTATCCACGAATCGTCCAAGTGGACCAGCTTCGATGATGCCCATGTTGTCTTTCATCCATTTGACACCATCAGCGACTTTCTCAAACGCTTTAGCAACAATGTCTCCGAATTTGGTGATAGTGCCTGTGACCTTTTCTTTGCCGAAAGCGTCAAGAACATTCGTCATACCAGTGGTTACCGTTGCTTCTAAGTTACCGATTGCACCTTCAAAAGTCTTTGTTGATCGTGCGGCTTCTTCGGCTGCATCAGTTGAGCCTAAATCTTGAATGGCTTTTAAGAATTCTTCCGCTGAGATTTGTCCGTCAGCCATCGCGTCACGGAAGTCACCAGTGTAAGCATTCATGTTCTTCAAAGCTTCTTGCAACTTACCAGAAGCACCAGGAATGGCATCAGCCATTTGGTTCCAGTTTTCAGTGGTTAACTTACCAGCACCTGCCGTTTGCGTAAGTACCATACCGACTGATTTGAAAGTATCTGCATTACCACCGGCTACGGCGTTTAGGTTACCTGCAGCAATCGCAAGTTCTTTATAACTATTGATGCCGTTCGCGGCTAGTTGCGCACCAGTGTTAGTGATGTCGTTCAAGTCGTATACAGTATCATCTGCATATTTTTTAAAGAGTTTAGTGGCTTCTTCAGTTTCCTCTTTCGTCTTACCAGCGAAGTTCATTGTTGATTGGAACTTTTCAATCGCGTCTGAAGTGTTCATGACTTCGCCAGTCATGTTGTTCATAGCACTACCGATGCTTTGAATGGCGCTCACTCCTAAGCCAGCTATAGCACCAAACGATAGCTTTTCACGGAAAGAACCCAAAATCGAGTTAGTATGTGTCGCCTTTTCAGCGAGTTCTTGCATGCTGTCAGCAGACTCTTTGGCTTTCGCTCTTATTTTGTCGAAAAATGTTGGATTAGCTTTTCGGAACTCTTCATTAAGCTTATCTTGTTCATTTTTAGCATTAGCTAAGCTTGTAGCCGTTTCGTCCAAGCGTTTCTTTTGAAGAAGGTATCTATCGCTTGTCTTTCCAGACTCAGCAGCGACTTTTTCAAGCATGTTCTCTTGAATCTTGTATTGATTCGTGAGGTTTTCGATCGAATTTTTTAGAAGCTTAGACTTTTCCGCGTTGGCTTCATTCTCTTTGCCTTCGGCTTGAAGCCGTTTAATATATGTTTCAGAAGCTTCGTTCTGCTGTCTAAATTGCTGTTGCAGACCAGCTAAACCAGACTTGTAATAATCAAGGCTAGACTTCGCTCTTTGCTGTTGACTTTCCATTGACGCCAATTTTGCCGTCGCTTGGTCGATTTGACGTTGGTATTTTAGGTATTGTTCAGCAGTTTCGGCGGTATTGCCTTTTAAGTCTGATTGCTCACGCTTCAAACTTTCGATTTTAGCTTGTTGGCGCTTAATCGCATCCCCCAAACCTTCATACTTAGCTTGTGCTGCACCTAAAGTGTCCCCGGCACTTTTTAACTGCGCCTCTTGCGCTTTCCAAGCGCTTGTAGCACTACTAACTAACTGTGTTAGTCGCTTGATAGAGTTACCAGCTTGCAACGTGTCCAAAGCGATTTCAGTGGACATAGTAGCTTGTATTTTGTTTGCCATTATTTCCTCCTTTCCTCAAAAAATCAAATAAGGGACAATGGGTCAACAACCCTATCTTCTACTTCTTTTGCACTCATGATGGACATCAACTCATAATAGTCAGTGTCATTACACTCGTCCAACGTCCAGCCAAAGTTAATGAGCGCTTGTTTAATGATTAACTTCAAGTCCTCAATTCTGTTTTCAAGTTCAAAGACCTGCTCTCCAACAGATTTTATTCTTTTGGGTCTTTAGCGCCTTCTAGTTGTTCATCGTTCAAGCCAAGCATATATCCAGTGATTTGTTCAGAAATCTTTTGAACACGTTCGCTGTCCAAATCAAGTAATTTCTCATAAGCGTCATCATCAAGGTTTAGCACTGCACGAATGAATGCAAGTGTTTCATCCAAGCCTTTAAGACTAGCTTCGATTTGGCTAACCACATCATCTCCATCGAGGCCATCGCTCACTTTAGCAACAGCTAGCTGATAAGCGAACATGCGTTTCATGTTGCGGATACTTGTGTGTACTTCAAATGCTTTCTTTTGTAGCTCTGGGATAACGATTGTTTTAACTTCCATTGTCTCTCTCCTTAACTTAAAAAAATAAAAGGCTGGATTTTAAATCCAACCTAACAAAAATTAGGCGCCTCCTAGCCCCCTACTCCTGGGACAGCTGCAGCTGTGTAACCACCGAAAACTTCTTTAAGCATGTTAGCTTTTTGGAATCCAGATGCACCAGAGAAGTATTTCTTAAGTGGTTCGCCGTTGAATGCTTTAGCAGATAGAGCGTTGTAAGTCATGTTGTCATCGTTACGTGTTTGTGCTGTATCCGTGTCAGTAGCCACGTTTTGAGCGTTTTCTTGCATAATACCATTGGCAAAACCAAAGTATACAGAGTTTGCGCGGTCAAGTGTTTCAGTTTCAATCAGCATTGCTACGTGAGGTTTATCGCCAGAGAGTGTATATCCACCTTTTGTGTCTGAACGATAGCCCAAAAGCTTTTGCTTGATTTCAAAGTCCAAGTTATTGAAGTCAAGTGCTACTGTTGGTGAACCTGGTGCGATTAGAACGTCTTGCACTGCGTTGTTTCCTGAAATTTTAGTAGCTGAACCTTCCATGTTTGAAATATTCGCTGTTTTTGTACCAAGCATTGAGCTATCGACTTCTAAAATACCATTAGTAGAAAGCCCTTGCTCACCTTTAATAAGCTGTTGTGTTTTTGGATCTACTAGTGCTAGTGTCACCATTTTTAAACCGACAATTGCCATGTAATTATTCTCCTTTTTATTAAATTATTTTTTCGTGAGCAACATAAAAGACCGCCGTCATTTGTAATGTATCGGGGTCTAATGTGTGCTCTCTAATATCTGTTATTTTGTAATGTTCCGAAACAAGAAACTTCATCAATCTTGTTTCAAATTCGTCTAAATCAAAATCAATATCTAGCTTATAGAAAATCTGGACTTCAATTTGATTCGTTTTGCCGAAAAAGCTGTCATTGCCAAACATACCAAGAAAGGCGTCAGATTCTTGTAGCAACACAATTGTCTTATCAGTATTTTCTTGAACTTCTCTTGGCAAGTTGTTTGCATATACTTCGCTTATTTCACCAAATCCTTTACCATCAATTAAGTTCTTTAGTTCTAGTGTTGCTAACATCACTTAGCTCCTTTCCTTCGCATGATTTTGTCATATTCTGCTTTTTCAGCTAACAGCACTTTCTTTTGAACGGTGCTGTCATTCTGCACTTTTGTTACAAAGTGGTCTGCTTGATATTTCTTCGTACCGTCGTTCAAACGTCTAGCATTTTGAGCATGAAAACGATTTTTCCAACCAACGGTTGCTTTACCGTTTCTTTGCCCATCTACGCTCGTTTTTTGGATAGATAAGCTATCTGCCATGTGCCCATATTTTGGGTTTTTGTGGTTAGAATAGTGCTTTTCTTTCGTGACTTTAGCCAGTTCATCTTTGAAAACTTCTGCCCCTGCCTGAGTTATCCGAGATTGTTCCGCAAGCGATAAATTTCCAATATTTTGAACTGTTCCCAACCATTCTTCCAAAGCTTTATCCAAACCTACCACAGCTACTTACCTACCTTCTCTGATTTTTTCAACGTCACAAAGTCATATCTGTTTAATCCAAAGTTTTCGTCAGGACTAATTTTATCGACATTGTAAATAACGCCGTTTATTCGTACAGATTGCCCTTCTGCCACCTTTGAATTGTGCCTTATGACAATTACCCTCGATTCACTTTCACCCGCTGAAATCGCTAAATATTGCTGATTCAGTGTGCGTGTGTGCGGTTTGTAATGGAGTGTAAATCTTGGTACGAATTTAGGCACGCTAACACCTGTAAATGGATTAGCTACCGATTCGTAAGTGCCAAACTCAGCTTTATTTCTAAAGTCTGTTGGCTTGTACTGTTTTCTAGCCATTTACATCACCCCTCGCAATAAACAGCATACAAGCCACGCAATTGGCCTATAACACTGTTCAAAGTCAAATCAATAGGATAAGTCATAGTATCTGTTAAAGCCACTCTGTACGTGTAATACGAGCTTGCTAGTGCAAGCACTGCTGTGTCGTAAAGTGGCTTGACGTTCTCTTGCTCAAAAAAGCCGTCAGCGTTACCGACAGCATTCTTGACATATATTTCAGCTGTTGTGATATATGCTGGGATAAGCGCTGTATCATCGCTTTCATCGATGTTTAAAGCCAGCATAATTTCATCTTTGGTAACGCTCATCTGCTATCTCCTTATGCTTTGGCAGCTGCTGCAAAGTTTGCTGTTTGGTCTGCAATTGCTGTAAATGATGCAGGAACGAACGCTTCACCATCAACTGTTTGAACGTCAAATCGGTCGATTACGCGGATTTTAGTAGTGTCCGTTTCAAACGCACCAGCACCAATATTTGTAGCAAGCAATGACATATTTTCACGGTCAAACAAAGTGACAGCTTGTTTCAAATCACCGAAATAAAGTGGGTGCGCACTAGATTTATCAGGCAACCAGCGATCAGCAACTTCTTTAACTGGGAAACCATCAATCATATAACCAGTTGGTGATTGAACGTCACGTTGCATTAAATAGTTACCCATAGCGTCTTTAACTTTCTTAAGTGCTGTGAATCCTGATGTATTGGTTAAAAACATTGATGTTGGTTTAATAGCTGGGTCAACTTTTGCTTCAAGGTCGATGATGTCATCCCATTTAGCAAGTGTTGGTTTAGTTGGTAATTTATCAATTGCTGCAATGATTTTAGTGTTGCGAGTAACAACAACTTTTTTGGCAATCCAACTTGACAACCAAGCAATGATGTTTTCAGCTGTATCTTTAAGAAGTGAGTTAGTAATTGTTGTGATACCTGCATAACGTTTGATGAGGTATTTAACTGTAGTCAATTGAGGGTCATCGTTATCGCCAATTTTCGCACCTTCTGTGTCAATTTCAGCAAGTGCTGTAATATCAGCCCATTTTTCGTAAACACGGCTACCTGATGCTGTTGTAACAGATTCTACGTTGACGTATTCTTGCAAAGAATCATATTGACGAACTAAAGTGTGGATTGTTGTTTGAATATCTTTTGGAATAGTCAAACCAGCATGTCCAGCACCATCTGTTTCGTCTGATGAAACCATGTTTTTAATTTGTGTGTAATTACCATAGACTAAGTTTTTGAAGTCATTGACAAATTGGTCTTTGATTTCCAATTCTTCATCATTAAGCGGTGCTTTTGGTGTTTCGATTGCAGCAATTGCTTGCGCTTCAACCAATTGTTCTTTCAAAGCATCACGGCGAACTTTAGCGTTATCGCGTTTGTCTTTCAAATCAGAAAATGCTTCTGCTGAGAAATTGTCGTCATTCAAAGCGTTGTTAATCTGTTCGTTAAGGTCTTCCACGTTGTGACCTGCTTCAATCCAAAGATTGTTAAGTGTGTTAATATCCATTAATTTTCTCCTTTTTTGTCCAATAAAATAGCCAGCTTGCGTTCTCGTACTGAGTTAACAGGCTGACTTGGTTGTTTATTCAATTTTTCTTTAGCAATCAAATTCTTGAATTTATTGATTGCTGCTTTGCTTGGCAAAGCGTGAATGGCATTTTCAAAGATTGGCTCATCATCGGATTCATTGAACATGATTTCGTCCGCAAAGCCTTTGTCAACTGCAACTTTTGCATTCATCCAAGTTTCATTTGACATAAGTTGTAAAATATCTGTCTGTTTCATGCCTGTTTTAAGCTCGTAAGCCATAGCGATTGATTCATCAATGCCGTTTAAGACTTCTGATTCGTGCTCTAAATCGTCACTGTTTCCGACTGTAGAAACCGAAGCTTTATGAATCATAAGTTGACTTGTCGGTGACATTCGAACGGTATTTCCAGCCATCGCAATGACACTAGCAGCACTAGCAGCTAAACCTTGAATGTTAACAACGATATTTTTTTGACTATCTCTAAGCATTGTGTATATTTCGCTTGCTGCGAATACATCACCGCCGTTCGAAGCGATATCCAGAACAATTTCGTCATCTTCATTGTCTAAAATTGCTTGTTGAATTTTTTTAGGATATGTACTAGACATTCCAAACCATTCATAAAATTCACCGACATCATTAGAAACAATATCACCTTTAATATCGATTTTAGCTATTTTCATCACCCCCTTTCACTGTTTTAGTAGGGTTAAGATTTTCACCTTTCGGCAATTCTTTAGGAACAATCTCAGCCTGTTGTAGCATATACAAGCCTTGATTTTGAGCAACAACACCATTTTTTACTAGTTCACTGACACGCTTGATGTAGTTTGAACCTGTTGGGTCAACCGCTGGGAAAATGTCCGAATCAATGTCACACCCAAGCTTATTGCTTAGTTCACTAACAAATGGTCTCAAGTATCTCGCTACTGCTTTAGCATAGACGTTCATTGACATATCAAGTGATGATTGTTGGTCGCCTTTACCACCGACGATATTGTCAGGAATGCCGTAAACTTTAGCGAATTGACCAGTTGTCCAATCAGCTTGACTAAGCAGTTGAGCCACATTTGACTTGATTTCAAGCGGTTGGAAGTCTTCTAAGTCGTCCAAAACCAAAGGGCCGCCTTGCATTTGTTTCATAGCTTGACGTGAGCGTGATTGCTTAGTCTTAAAGTCCAAAAGTCCGCCACCTTTAATTTTCAAAATACCGTTTGCATTTAGCGCATTCTTGAGCGAATTAAGCGTTAGATTATCACTAGCTTTCTGGATATTCAGTTCTCTAGTTAGCGCCATGAGTGGACTAACACTTGTTTTGCCACCATCAACAGAAAGCAAGCGGAAATGCAAGACGTCATTCTGCGGAACGTTCATTTTCGCTCCAATTTTGGGATCATCAAACGTGACGTTATAATAGAGACCATTTTCATAGTTCAACGTGTTCACGCTAACCTGAGACGGTCTCAAGAATTCCCATTTGACGTCACGTCCGTTCTCGTTACGCCAGCGATAAGCGAACGCCTCACCACCCAAAAGCAATTGAGCAAAGATAGATTGATAAAAACCAAAACGGTTTGAATTATTCGTTGGATTATCGATAATCCCTTGCATACGCTTGTTAGCAGTGAGTCGAACTGTAGCCAAATCATTCGAAAGCTGATTGATTATTGAAAACAAATCCGAATTTTTCAGCGCTGACTTAGCAGACACCCATTCGTTGCCAGTTAAATTGGCTTTCAGAAAGTTATAATCATCATCACCAAAGAATTGTGTAACTGGCGGACTTTCGGTCGTCTGATTCATAAAATTAAAAATCGGCAAATATTCTCACCTCCTTTCTAAAGCGACTGCTTAATCAAGTTTTGACTTAATCCACTTATAAATTTCTGCGATTAAGCAATAAACAGAGCCCAAAATAGGTACTAATGCGACAAAGCTGAGAGCAAGAAATACTAAGAACGCAAATACGCCCATCATTCCCATTGCTGCATTTAAAATTGCCGATACCATCATTCTTTACCTTTTCCAGAAATCAATTCACTGATTAAACCAGCAAGAATGAATGTGATTGTCATACTAATACCAAAAGCGATGTGCTGCTGGTAAAAAGTTGTTAAATTAGCTGAAATTGCTGCTAAAACGAACATAATCACATCAAAAACAGCCCAAATTGCTTTTAAAAACTTTAAAATCATTGTTATTTTCACCTCTAATATTCGTCCAATAGCCCGCTTTCTGGGTTTTTTAACCAATCCAAAACAGCCTCTTGTGACATATGCTCTACTTTCCATGTAGGGTTGTTTGTGATTGCATAGTCTTCAAACGCATACATACCGTCATACATGCCATCAATGATTGCATCGACCACGTCGATTTTGTAAGTCGATTTCATCTTATCTACTTGGATACCAATGTTGTCTTCTTTGATCACTGCATTTATCAAAGCTTTACGCATAATCTCATCATCAATGCGTGTAATATTGCCTTCAATGAATAGCGTTTGAAGGAACTTTGTTGGATCTTTCAGCTCACTTGTGCGCTGTCTGATTGGCATTAAAGGAAAACTTGTGTTAGCCTCTAACGCCTTGATAATCTTACTAACCATCATCGCGTCATATCCAAAAAAGACAACGTCTAATGCGTTGTCTTCGACATAATCAACAAACCAGCGGTAAACTTCTTCAGGGTTTATCAGCCCTTGTGGGTGGCTTGTGATGGTACAAAATCCCTTAGCTTCCAAGTCTCGATAGTTAACACCATCTTGCTCCATTTTTGCTTCTAACGAACCTGCTTGCTGCCAAGGAATAAAACTATGCTGCTCAATGTGCCATTTTTGGCTACCATCTTCGCCTAAATACGGGTAAACAAAACCAATCGCTGTGTTATCGCTAAACATAGAAGCGTCAAGACCAACATAAACACGTTTACCACGTCTATCAAACTCAGGAATGACCGCGTTTTCGATATCTTTTAAATCAAGAAAGCTGTTACTGTCAGCAAGCAGCCAGCAGTTCATGTTTTTAACTTGGAAGTCTGCTAGGTTACCACTTAGCAGGTCGCTATCGCGCTTGTCCATTAACCCTTTCATGAGGTTCTCACGTTCGCTCTCCAAGTCTAGCAGTGGATTGCTCTTTGCCCACGTTTCTGGTTGGAAAACTTCGTCAAGGTTATCTTGCGACCAAACTAAGCAAAGATACGTATCGGCGTCACGATTATCGTCATCTTCCATGGCTTGCTGCAAAATCTTTTGGTCTTCTCTGAAAGGAACTGATGGGTTCGGGTAGGCGGTGGAGATTTGAACGAATTGCCTGTTGGGCACTTTCACTTGCCCAGAAACAATCTTAGAAACCGCATCCCTTGTTTCAATTTCTCCAATTTCATCAAAAATAGCCGTTGTAAAATGAAAACTGTCATATTGCCCACTCTCAGCAGATATAGCCCTTAAAACGTTGTTGTTCGCCTTCATAATAACTTGGTCACTATGCAAGCCTAGCTCGGTTTCATTTGCCAAACTCTTGAAGGGTTCGTTTTGGATTATTTGCTTCATCATTGATTTGATGTATCCAAGCAATTTATTCGTTTGTTTGAAGTTGATTGATGTAACCAGATAGTCCTGATTGGAAAGACCAAGGCTTTCGATAAAATACGAATACGCCGTAAGAATAGCCATCAAGTACGTTTTCCCTTGGCCTCGACCGACTGAAACAATCGCACGGCTGAAACGTTTTCCGCCGTTTGCATTTCTCCAACCAAAAAGCATACATAAGATGAACTTTTGCCAAGCCATCAGCTTTGTTGGCTCACCAGTGTCTACGTTTGGGCAAATCCTAGCGAAGCGAAGTAACTTAGCTGCTTCGTCCGTGTCGTAAGAATACGGAAAGTCGTCATTACCTTGTCTTTGCAAATCACGCAAATGGCGGAAACATGCTAATTTAATCATGTAACCCGCCATGATTCGACCTTCCAAAGCGTCAAAACAATACTTCGTGCCAGCGTCTTGATATTTTTTGGCGACGTCAGTGAAATCAAATTCTTTATACGCCGCGTCAATATCGTGTGTTTTTATCAAGTTTGTTTTCACTGCATCACCTCCTTATTTTCCTAAAAATTCCTTCAGCATCTCTGCTGTCGAAGCCTTGTTCGTGTCTTCCCCAGCGATCTCCATGAGTTCCTGACGCCCTTTAGGAGTTAAGCCAAGTTGCACACCAATTCTATTCAAGGTGTCCACTGCGTCTTTCATTGTAGCAACGGCTGGATTCTTTCTAAAACCAAGCGACTGTTCTCCCAAGATTTCACCAGACCCTTGCGCTTGAATTGGCTTCTTCATTTCCTGCTGAATGCCGTTTTGCTTAATGTCCTCGTACGCTATTTTGTAAATTTCATAATTCGTGCAGTAAGTTTCAACCAAAAACGTATCGATTCGTTGAACCTTTTGTGTACTTTCTAAAAACGGAACGATTTTGCGCCAAACTTCCCTTGCCACTGTCCCCAAATGGTTCGGCGGGTCGCTGGGTAAACGCTTGTTATTTTGCTGATAGTACGGATTTTTAACCACTCATCATTTCTCCTTTCAAAACTCTTTATGACACCCCCTAAAAATCTGAAAAATTGGTCTGCGGTGTAAGAGAACACCTTGTGGCGGCTCTCCTTGGCACGAGAAGGAGGGCGGGGGTCATTTTAAAACGCCTCGAATATAATTATATTCCCGAGTATTAAAACGGCGCTATGGGCTTTTTAAGGGCCTTCTCGGACGTCTCTCTTTTTACGGGCTATTAATCCAGCCCACTGGCTCACTGTGAGCCTTAAATTCGTGTTTCTATGCGTGTTTCCTCGCCCTGTGCCATAGATCTCTTGTTCCAACGTTCTTTTAACATTGTCGCAGTCTCTACAAGCCGTCGCGATGTTACTTAGGTCCGTCCTAAGCTCTGGGAAGACCTCAGCAGGAAGAATGTGGTCGCCAATCTTGCTGTTAGGTCGAACCACACCTAGAGCAAGGCAATACTGACAAAGATAGTTATCACGTTCCAAAGCTAGCTTACGAAGTGAAGACCAAACCTGCGAACGATAAAACTTATAACGTTCTTTGTTCGCTTCGTCTTTGTTGCGAACTCGTTTGTTATAATACGTACGACTATATGTCTCACGCTGCTTAGCATACTCAGCCTCATATTGCTTATGCTTGTCACAATAATATGCAGGTCTTTCTACTAATGTATGACAGCCTGTATATTTACACCTGCGTACCATTGGCAACCTCATCACTCCTTTCTTTGCATAAATAAAAGACAATAGCTGTCGCTACTGCCTTATCCTTATTATTCGATACTACTATAATACCACCTCATGATTATAATGCGTTATTGATTACTGTATATCATTACTTATTACTATTAATTACTATAATTTACTATAAAATTCAATACCACCCGTGGCGTGTTTTCAAAACACCCCATCGCAAAAAAAAGAGGATTGAAATAGTCAATCCTCTAAAAGTTTTTCCGCCTTGCGCAACCAGACATAGTATGTTGGTTCACTTATTCCGTCAAATCGCTCACATATTTCATTGATAGGAAGTTGCTCAATATAAACCATTTGTAATAGAGTTCTAGCATTGCTATCTTCAACTTCTGCAATCTGTTTTCTAAACTCTCGCTTCTCTCTCAAAGCTTTAGCAGCATATTCTTCAATCTCTTCTCGTGTTGCCATCAATTCAATATATAAGTCATCTTTCTTCTTACAACTTCCATTTTGAACCTTATCAGCTTGTAATGGACTGGCGTTGATTTTGAGTGCTTGAGATTCTAGCTTTTGTAATTGATTCATTTGACTTTCAATATATCTGTCAAGCGCTTTGATTTTTCGTAAACGTTCACAAGTTTTCATCCTGCCACTCCTCAAACATGGTATAATATTAGTGAATAATTTCATATTAAAGGAGAGCTTGCGCAAGCAGGCTTTTTCTTTTTGGGCAGGCTCTCGCCTTGAATAATAACAGCCGACTGCTAGAGCTGCGTTAGATTGTAGAAGTAACTTAAATTTTAGAAAGATTTCCTCGCTTTCTATTTTTAATTTCAGCCTTGCCAGCAGCGCCTAGTAACCAACTGACTTGTACTTTTAGAAATTGCAAAGGAGTTCCTCCATTCTTTTTTTAAATTCTAGGCTTATACCCACGCAAGGGCTCGAACCTTGCTAGATACCACTGTGGGTTATTCTCCCTCCAATAAGTCTGGATTTTCGTAAATCCTCGCCTTAACAGTCGACCAATCACATTCAAAGTAAGAAGCAATCCAATTTATTGTTTTACCATCAGAGAGCAGTTCTCTAAGTTTATCCTTAGGAATATCCACA
>Ga0079226_10000751_pt1 | contig 23684 bp, 24 predicted proteins | sample Poulit2014_FD_76345 | JGI IMG/M metagenome (GOLD analysis project Ga0079226, IMG submission 76345) | Agricultural soil microbial communities from Georgia to study Nitrogen management - Poultry litter 2014 | ecosystem: Environmental > Terrestrial > Soil > Agricultural land | place: USA: Georgia...
ACTATATGAACCAGGATATATATAATATTCAATTCCAATTTCTTTAAGATATATAGCATTAGCTCCAGCAGTAACTCCTGAGCCACAATATAGTAAAATATTTTTATCTTTATCTATATCTTTGAAAAAATTATTTATATCATCTATTGAAGGAGGGTTTTGGCCTAAAAGCAACTCTTCATAGTGTTTGTTTATAGCACTTGGTATATGTCCTGGATGGTTATCAATAGGGTCGATAAGTCCTTCATATCTTTGAGAATCTCTACTATCTATAATAATATATTTATCATTATGAATAATGCTTTTAACATCTTCATAATTTAATAATTTATTACTATTTAAAGATAAATCTCTTTTTTGGCTAGGTGTATATAAAACTTCTCCACTTTCAGTAGTTTTTCCTTCATACATATATGAGTCTAAAGTTCCATAAAGTATGTGGCAATTTTTTATACCGATAGAATCTAGCATCCACCATAGTCTACTTGCATCTGTAAAAGAATTTTTTCCATAAACTAAAACTGGGGTTTCACTATTAACACCAAAATCCATTATTTTTTCAGAAAACTTTTTCATGTCAGGAAGAGGATGTCTTCCTCCATGTATTTCAATATCACCGACTAAGTCATCTTCAAAAGAGATAAATCTGGCATTTTTAATATGATTATTTATATACTCTTTTTTATTTTTATTATCACCTGAAGGTGCTACATGGAAATAAATTGTATCTTCAGGTAATTTATTTAAATTTTCACTATTTAAAATTATTCTCATTATTTCACCTCTTTTTATTTATACCCAAAAAATATTAATTATTAAATAATAATTTAGATATTTTAAAAGTATTTTGCCATAATACTATTTATGTAGTATGTTATATATTACTGTCTTATATAATGCACTATATATATTTGTAATACTTATAACTTTATTATGATAGACATTATGTTTAAATGTGTAAATATCGGGCAAATAGCCTATAGAGGTATAATGACAATATTAATAAAAAATAAGGCAAGATATATAAAAAATATCTTGGTATTATATAGCGTATGGTATAAGATATTTTTATTTATTCAGTAAGGAGGTTGATAAATTTTGGAAAAGTTTATAAATGAAATCATTGAGTTAGATGAAAAAACTCTCAAACTTAATGAGGAGTTTGAAGACAAGATAGTCAACTCAGAAACAGACCTTAAAAAAAATATGAAAGATTTGGAAGATACCATTTCAAAAGAAACTCAAGTATTTATTAAGGAAAAAACAGATGAGCTTTTAGCAGAAGGAAAAAGTGAAGTCGAAACTATCAGAAAAGAAAATAAAGATAGAATTGACAAAATGACACAAGTTTTTGAGAAAGAAAGACATCAACTTGTAGATAACTTTTTTGAAAAGTTAGTAAAAGAAGGAAAGTGATAGTATGGGTAGTAGCAGAATTTTTGCTGCAGTTAATTCCAAAATATCTGGTATGGGAAAAAATCTTCTAACTGATGCAGATTTTGATGTCTTAATGGAAATGGATAATAGAGATGATATAGTACAATATCTATTAAAAAATTCATATTATAGTGATTTGCCTATTAAAAAAGAAGGTTATATATTTACTGAACAAATACTTAAAAGAAAGATTATGAAAGATATTGATAAATTAAGTAATTTTATGGACAGTAAGTATAAAGTTTTTTTTGAGGGTTTAAAAAAACATTATGAATATAATGATATTAAAACTATACTTCGTTCTATAATTCGAAGAGAAAATATTGATGATTTAAACGATCGCCTTATAGTTTTAAACAATGGTACAGATATCAATATAGATACATCGACTAGTTTAGAAGATTTTATAAATAGTTTAAGTTCAACTAGATATTATGACTTACTTGTACGATATTTAGATGAGGATTTAGATAAAATCTTATTCTATATGGAGATGAATTTAGATAGAGATTACTATATCTATATAAGCGAATTATCAAAATCTCTTAAAAGAGAAGATAGTAAGATATTTAACGACTATATGGGAGAACATATAGATTTATTAAATATAGAGTGGATATACCGTGCTATTAAATTCTTTAACTTACCTAGAGAGATAGTATTTAACTTTACTATTATTGGGGGTAAAAACTATAGCCTTAAAGATTTAAACAAAATGTCATATATGAGTGTGGAAGAATTAAGAGATTATATTTTAAAAGGTAAATATAAATTTTTATTTGATTCAGAACACGATATAGATTTATATATGGAGAGAAGAATTGAAAGATATCTATACTATAAAGCTAAGGACTATATGCGTTCTACAAAAATGAATATTTCTAAGACTATAGGTTATTTACTTTTAAGAGAATTTGAAATTAAGGATATAACTACAGTGATAGAAAAAACTAAGTTTGAATTAAGTAAGGAAGAAGCTATGGCTTACTTAATAAGGACTATTGAAAGGAAGTGAACTATATGAGAGCAGAGAAAATGTATATGATGGATGTTATCGGAGATTTAGATTATGTAGATGACGCCTTATCAGACATTTTAAATTCAGAATGTGTTGAACTAGTTTCTGCTTTGCCTCAAATAGAGGACAATACATTTGCATTAGATATTAGGGATGAACATCTTGATAAAAGTGTGGGATTTAACGATGCTAAAGAATTTGAGATTGATGAAAGCTATAAAGAACTCAGATCTATGGCAGATGTAATTATTGAAGATTTAAACTTAGATCTTGAAGAAATATTTAGTAAAAAATTACAAAAAAGTTATGACCCACATAGTATAAGAAAAATTTACGAAGATTTAAGTGAAGAAATTAAAAAAATTGAAAATATAAAAAAAGATATAGCAAATAAAGAAGAAGTTATAGAAAAATTTTCTCATTTAATTGATTTAGAAATAGATTTTTCAAAAATAAAAGAATTAGAATATTTTAATTATAGTTTTGGATTATTGAATAAAGAAGATAGTTTAAAATTAAAAACAAATTATGAAAAACTTCTTGCAGCTATATTTCATTTAGGAAGAAGAAATGAACCTAGATTAAAGAAAGATTTAGATATTGACCTAGGTATTAGAAAAGAAGAATATCTAATACTTTATCCTAAAAAAGTAAACAAAGAAGTAGAGAGAATTTTAAAAAGTTTAAATTGGAAAGAATTAGATATACCAGATGGTTATAAGGGAACACCTAGAGAAGTAATTGAAAGATTAAATATTGAAATAGAAAATTTAAAGACTGAAAAAGACAATATTCAAAAAATGATAATAGAAAAGAAACAATCTAATATCGACGATATAGAAGGTATAATTCAAGAAGTTTTTAGATTTGAAAATATAGAAAAGGCTAAACTATATTTGGCACAAAGTGAAGATTATTTTTATTTAACAGGTTGGATAGGAAAATCTGATGTTAAAAATATGAAAAAGTTATTAAGTAAATATAAAGATATATTTGTGCAATTTAAAGATAGTGATGAAGTAGTGAAATTACAACCGCCTACTAAACTCAGGAATAATAAGTTATTTGAACCTTTTGAGTTATTAGTCAATATGTATGGGACACCAAACTATAACGAATTAGATCCAACACCATTTTTAGGATTTACTTATATGTTATTATTTGGAGCTATGTTTGGAGATGTAGGTCAGGGATTGGTTATATTTTTACTAGGTCTTATTCTTTCAAAGAAAGGCAGAAAAGATTTCGGTGGATTATTTGAAAGAATAGGATTTAGCTCGGCAGTATTTGGTTTTTTATATGGTTCGGTATTTGGAATGGAAGATATAATACCTGCATTGTTAATTAGACCATTTGAAAATATTAATACTGTATTATTAGCGGCTATATATCTTGGAATAGTTCTTACGGTAATAGCTTATGGCTTAGGTTTTTATAATATATTTTTGGAAAAAGACTTAGGTGAAGGATTATTTGGTAAAAAAGGAATAGCAGGTTTTACTCTTTATATAATGTTTTTAATGTTAGTGCTTAGAATTGTTAAAGGTAAAGGCCTTCCAATGCCAGTAATAATTACTTTAATGATAATATCTATTTTATTAATGATATTTAAAGTGCCTTTGACTAATTTAATTACTCATGTAAGACCTCTACACAAAGATATTGATATATCAAGTTATTATATCGAAGAAAGTTTTTCAATAGTTGAAACAGTTTTATCAATATTTAGTGGTACAGTATCATTTATAAGAGTAGGGGCTTTTGCTATAAACCATGTTGGTTTATTTATGGCTTTCACAACTATTGGAGATATGATAGGTACTAAAGGTGGAAGTATAGCGATGATTATAATAGGTAATATTGTAATAACAGTGCTTGAAGGCTTTATAGTTTCAATTCAAGGAATAAGATTGCAGTATTATGAACTATTTAGTAAATATTACAAAGGTGATGGTATAGAATTTATTCCATCTAAAAGTTTGACAAAATAATTTACAAGGAGAGATTTAAATGAAATATATATTAGCAACAACAGCAATAATAGTACTATTAACAGTAAGTTCAGGATTATTTTTAATCTATAACAATACAGACAGTTCAAAGAAAAAAATAAAAAAAGCATTAGGTATGAATTTATTTGCATTTGTGCCAGTTATGATTATGGCATTTATATTAATGGCACCAAGCGCTTCAATGGCAGCAAATGGAGCAGATTCAGTTAATGGTTTAGGATTATTAGCAGCAGCATTGTCAACAGGTATGGCAACAATAGGTACTGGTTATGCAGTAGGTGTAGTAGGTTCAGCAGCTATAGGAGCAGTTTCAGAAGATCCAAAAATACTTGGTAGAACATTATTATTCGTAGGTTTTGCCGAAGGTATTGCTATATACGGACTTGTAATATCAATTCTTATTATAGGACAACTTTAAAATGAAATCAGTTTTAATTAGCGATGACAAAAGTACCATTATAGGTTTAAGACTTGCAGGTATTACAGGAATGCTAGTTAAGGATGTGGATGAAACCAAAAGAGCGTTTCAAGCTGCTAAACAAGATGATACAGTTGGAATAGTAATCCTAACAGAAAATGTTTTTAATTTGCTTGGAGACGAGTTTATGAAACATAGAAGAACAGGAAAACTTCCATTATTAGTAACCATACCCGGTAGAAATGGCCTAGAAGATAAAGATTTTATTATGAAATATGTAAGAGAATCCATTGGCGTAAAAGTGGATGAATAGAAGGACAGTGATATTATGGTAATGCTAGAAGGCAAGTTAGAAATGTTTAAAAAGCTTATTTATGATAGTGAAAAAGATGCACTGCAAAAAAAATTCGATGAGTTGACATTTAGACAAAATGAAAAATTAGAAAATTATGAAAATAAATTAAAAATAAAAAGCAAAGCAAATATAAAAATCAGTATAAGAAATGCTGAAAATAAAAAAAATGAAATGATATTAGAAGAAAAACAAAATATTAGACAAGAATTATTACAAACTAAAGAAGAATTTTTACAAACAGTATTAGACGATTTAAAGAATAAGGCTAAAGAATATATAAAAACAGATGTTTATATAAATAATTTAGCAAAAACTATTGAAATAGCTTTAAATCAACTTGACTATAATTCTTTAGTTTTAATTATTACTGATGATGATAAAAAGAGATTAGGTAATAAATTAAATGAAATAATAAAAAATTCTAATAAAGAAATTTTAGTAGAAGATATGGATACTAAATATATCGGTGGTTTCATGATTAGAGATACAGATAATATTGCTAATTATGATATGACTATAAGCACAAAAATCGCAGAAAATAAATACGATATAGGTGCTAAACTATACGAATTAATAGATAAAGTAGGTGATAATATTGGATAAAAATTTAGGTAAAATAAAATCAATAAATGGTCCAGTTATCACTGGTACAAATATGAATTCATTTAAAGTACGTGAAATGGTACTTGTAGGGGATAAAAAATTAATCGGTGAAGTAGTTTCTATAGAAGGTAATGAAGGCATCATACAGGTCTATGAAGAAACAGAGGGACTTGACCCAAGAGAAACTATAGCCCATACTTATAATCCTTTATCATTAAAACTTGGACCTGGAATGATAGGAAATATGTTTGATGGTATACAAAGACCTTTAAATAAAATAAGAGAAGAACATGGAACTTTTATTCCAGAAGGTATAGGATTTTTATCTATAGATGAAGAAAAATTATGGGATGTAGATATAAAAGTTAAAGTTGGAGATTATGTAAAAGAAGGACAGATTGTAGCATTAGTTCCAGAAACTTCAATAATAACTCATAGAATTTTAATTCCCTTTGGAGTAAATGGAGAAGTAGTAGAAGTTTGTGAAAATGGCAAGTATAATATTGAAAAAGTTATTATAAAAGTTAAAGATGCAAATGATAAAATTCACGATATAAAACTTTACCAAGAATGGCCAGTAAGAAAAGCTAGACCGACAAAGAGAAGACTAAAAATAGAAAAACTTTTAACTACAGGTCAAAGAGTGCTAGATGTATTTTTCCCTCTTGCTAAAGGCGGTACAGTTGCTATTCCAGGAGGATTCGGTACAGGAAAGACCATGACACAACATCAATTAGCTAAATATTCAGATGCGGATATAATAGTTTATATCGGATGTGGTGAACGTGGAAACGAGATGACAGATGTACTTGAAGAATTTCCAAAATTAATTGACCCTAATACAGGAAAGCCACTTATGGAAAGAACTATAATGATAGCTAACACTTCAAATATGCCAGTAGCAGCGAGGGAAGCGTCCATATATACTGGTATAACTATGGCTGAATATTTTAGAGATATGGGTTATCATGTAGCACTTATGGCAGACTCTACTTCAAGATGGGCAGAGGCACTTCGTGAAATTGCCGGTCGTCTAGAAGAGATGCCAGCAGAAGAAGGTTATCCAGCTTATTTGCCTACAAAATTAGCACAGTTTTATGAAAGAGCAGGTTATGTTAAAACTCTTGGTGGAGATGAAGGTTCTGTAACTATAATAGGTGCAGTTTCTCCAGCGGGTGGAGATTTTTCTGAGCCTGTTACAGAAAATACTAAAAGATTTGTAAATGTATTTTTAGGTTTAGATAGAGATTTAGCTTATTCAAGACACTATCCAGCTATAAACTGGTTGACTTCTTATTCATCATATGTCGAAGAATTATCTGATTATTATGAAAGTCAAGTAGGACAAGATGTAGTGGCTCTTCGTAATAAAATGTTAAAGTTATTATTTGATGAATCAAAATTACAGGAAATAGTTATGTTAGTAGGAGAGGATGTACTTCCTGACGACCAAAGATTAGTTCTTGAAGTTTGTAGAATTATAAAAGTAGGATTTTTACAACAAAATGCATTTCATAAGATAGATACTTATGTACCATTGGAAAAACAAGTAGAAATGTTAAATACAATAGATATTTATTATGAAAGAGGAAAATCTGCAATAGAAAAGAATATTCCGATTTCAGTTGTAAGAAATTCAGAGCTTTTATCTAAAATAGTACAGATGAAATATACTATACCAAATGATGATTTATCAGGTATTGAGGAATTAAAATTTGAGATAAATAAATTCTTCGATAATCTTGAAACTAAGTATCAAGAGTAGGTGATAATTTGATTAAAGAATTTATTAAACTAAATAAAATAGAGTCCTCTATAATAGAAATAGAGGATATAGAAAAAGTTTCATATGGGGAAGTTGTAGAAGTAACATTGGAAGATGACAGCACTATGGTTGGTCGTGTTATACAAGTTAAAGATGGTGTAGTTCAAATACAAGTATTTGGTGATACTACAGGACTTTCCTCAACTAATACAAGAGTTAAATTTAAAGGTAAGCCCTTTGAATTACCTCTATCAGAGGATATCTTAGGAAGAAGATTTAATGGTATAGGAAGACCTATTGATGGTGGTGGAGATATATATTCACAAAAATTTTATAATGTTAATGGTAGACCTATAAATCCTGTTTCTCGTGTTTATCCTAGAGATTATATTCAAACAGGCATATCATCAATAGATGGACTTATAACTTTAATTCGTGGGCAAAAACTACCTATATTTTCAGGTTCAGGTATGTCTCACAATAAATTAGCTGCACAGATAGTAAGACAAGCAAAAATTAAAGGAGCTACTAAAGATAACTTCTCAATAGTTTTTGCGGCATTAGGTGTAAAACATGATGAAGCTATATTTTTTGAAGAGACATTTAGAAGTGCTGGAGTTTTAAATAATGTAGTTATGTATGTAAATTATGCAGATGACCCTATAATGGAGAGAATAATAACTCCAAAATGTGCCTTAGCAGCAGCTGAATATTTAGCATTTGAAAAAAATAGACATGTATTAGTCATAATGACAGATATAACAAGTTATGCTGAAGCTTTAAGGGAGGTTTCATCTCTTAGAGAAGAAGTTCCAGGCAGAAAAGGCTATCCAGGATATTTATATTCTGATTTAGCAGCTTTATATGAGAGAGCAGGCATGATAAGGGATGCAGAAGGTTCAATAACTTTAATACCTATCCTTACTATGCCAAATGATGATATAACTCATCCAATTCCAGACTTAACAGGTTATATTACAGAAGGGCAAATAGTATTATCTAGAGATTTAATGCAAAAAGATATATACCCTCCTATAAATGTACTTCCATCTCTTTCACGTCTTATGAAAGATGGTATAGGTGAAGGATTTACAAGAGAAGATCATCCCGATGTTTCAAATCAATTATTCGCAGCTTATTCAAAAGTTCAAGAGATAAGAGATTTGGCACAAATAATTGGAGCAGATGATTTGTCGGAAAACGACCAAAAATATTTGAAATTTGGAGAAGAATTTGAGAAACAATTTGTAAATCAGGAATATCATGAAAATAGAGATATAAATGATACTTTAGATTTAGCTTGGAATTTATTAAAATTATTGCCAGAAGCTGAACTTAATAGAATTGACCCAGAGTTAAGACAAAAGTATATGAGTAGGTGATGATTAATGGCAGTATATAAAATGACTCCCACTAAGGGTAATTTAATTAAAGCAAAATCATCCTTAGACTTTGCCAAAAAAGGTTATGACTTATTAGATAGAAAAAGAACGGTATTAATAAGAGAAATGATGAGTTTGGTAAATAAAGCTAGTAAACTTCAAGCTAATATTGAAAAAGAATTTGAGACAGCTTATTTATCTTTACAGGAAGCTTCTATAACTATTGGATCGGATAGATTAGATAATTTATCTCATGCAATAGAAAAAGAAAAAGATTTTGATATAATTTTTAAATCAGTTATGGGAATAGAGACACCAGTAATAAAATATGAAGATATTTCTACAACTGCAGAGTATAGCTTCTTTGATACTAACCCATCTTTTGATAAAGCGGTTATTGAATTAAATAATATTAGAAAACTTATATATGAGTTAGCTGAAATAGAAAACTCCGTATATAATCTTGCAATAGAAATCAAGAAAACTCAAAAAAGAGCTAATGCTCTGGACAAGATACAAATACCAAAATATAAACAAGCTATAAAAACAACAGAAGATGTTTTAGCTGAAAAAGAAAGAGAAGAATTTTTCCGTTTAAAAAAGGTAAAAAAGAAAAAAGAAGAAATAGGATAAGAAGAGCTTTTTGCTCTTCTTTTTTTAGTAATAAATTCATATAAAAGACATAAATTTATTATATAATTTACTTATATGTAGTAAATTAATTAAGTATAATCGATTATAGTGTTATAATGATAATAACTAGACTATGAAAGGTATATTATGAATATAATAATTAATTTTTTTGAAGAAAATTTTACAAATCAAATGGCTATATTTTTGCTTTCTATGTTTCCATTAATAGAATTAAAAGGAGCTATACCATTGGGGATATCATTAGGACTAGGTTATTTTGAATCTACTATTATATCTTATATAGGTAGTATGCTTCCTGTTCCATTGATATTTTTTACGATAAGAAAAATTTTTAAGTTTTTACATAGATATGATTTTTATGATAAATTAGTAAATAAATTAGTTGATAGAACTTTAAAAAAAGGTGATAGAATAAAGAAAAAAGGATTACTAGGTTTATTTATTTTTGTAGCTATACCACTTCCAGGTACTGGAATCTGGTCGGGAACATTAATAGCTAATTTATTAGATATAAGATTTAAACATGCATTCATTAGTATTGCTTTAGGGAATATGTTCGCTGGAGTAATAATTTTTTTAATAAGTTCAGGTATAATAAAAATATTTGATTTTTAAAAGAGAGGAGACATATATGGATAAATTTAAGTGGGATTTATCAAAAATTTATAAAGATGATAAAGATATAGAAAAAGATAAATTAGAGATATTGAAAATAATAGATGAGGTTGAAGAATTAAAAAAAGAACCTTTTGACAATTTATTAAAGATAATAGAATTATTAGAACTATCTATGAGGAAAATATCTAAATTATTTTCTTACTCTAATATGAAAAGAGATGAGGATAGTAGGATAAGTAAGTATCAAAAGATGGCTTTGGAAATAGATATGTTATATACAAAACTTTCTACTAGTTTTTCTTTTTTTCAACCATTTATATTATCTCTATCTGATGAAAAATTAAATGAAATAAATACAGACGTAAGATTTGAGCCTTATAGAAAACATATAGACAGAATACTTAGATATAAAAAACATACATTATCAGAAAAAGAAGAAACTATATTATCTAAAGTTGGCGAAATGGCTTCAGATTCTAGCAATAATTTTTATATGTTATCATATGCAGATATGAAATTTCCAAAATTAGAAAAAGATAATACCGTTTTAACTCATGCAAATTATACTGATAAAATGAGTAGTTCTGATAGAGAACTTAGAAAAGAAGCTTTTGATAAGATGTATGGAACATATGATAAATATAAAAATACTTTTGGCTCTACATTATATAATAATATAAGAAATCTCGTTATAGAGGCGAATTTAAGAGGTTATAGTTCAGCTATAGAGATGGAATTATACAATGATGCTATAAATACAAATGTATATGATAATTTAATAGATATTGTACACAAATATTTAGATTATTTATATGATTATTATAAAATAAGAGAAAGACTTTTAAATATAGATGAAACCCATATGTATGATGTATATGCAAATGTAGTAAATGGATATGATAAAAAGATACCTTATGAAGAAGCTCAAGAGATTGTATTAAAAGCAGTTGAGCCTATGGGTGCTGAATATGTTTCAATAATGAAAAAAGCTTTTAAAGAAAATTGGATAGATGTATATCCAAGAGAAGGTAAAAAATCGGGAGCTTATTCTGGCGGATGTTATGATAGCAGTCCATATATTTTATTAAATTATACTGATAATTTAGAATCAGTATTTACATTAATACATGAATTAGGACATTCAATTCATAGCTATTATAGTAGAGAGAACAATGATTTTCTTTATTCAAACTATACAATTTTTGTAGCAGAAGTAGCATCTACTTTTAATGAATTATTATTATTAAATTATTTAATAGAAAATTCAAAGGATGATAGAGAAAAGATTTATTTAATCAATCATTATTTAAATAGCTATAAAAGCACAGTATTTAGACAGACTATGTTTGCGGAATTTGAAAGAGAAACTCATAAGTTAGTAGAAGAAGGTAATGCGTTAACACAGGAAGATTTTTCAGAGATATATTATAATTTAAATAAAAAATATTTTGGCCCTGATGTAGTAAGCGATAAAGAAATCGAATTAGAATGGGCAAGAATTCCACATTTTTATAGGAATTTTTATGTGTATAAGTATGCCACTGGATTTTTATGTGCAACTATATTATCGCAACAAGTATTAAGTAATAAACCTAATGCATTAAATAATTATTTAAACTTTTTAAAAGACGGTTCCAATAATTACCCATTAGTTCAGTTGAGAAAAGCGGGTTGTGATATGGGAGATATGGATAATTTAGATAAAGCATTTAAAGTTTTTGTGGATTTAGTTAAAGATTTTGACAATCTTACAAGCAAATAAATATTTTAATAAAGGTGATGGATTTGAACAAGAAGAAAAAACATAAAAATCTTGATAAAAATATAAAAAAAGATAAATCCATAAATGAAGAAGAAGCAAATATTAAAAGTCCAAAAAATACTAAAAAAGAAAATAAGGAAGAATTTGATCCTACTCATAAATTAATGGAGAGATTTACTGGAAAAATAGATTTAAATGAACTAAATGAAAATATAAGTCAAGCCCAGTTGATTTTTAATAGATTTGGAGATAAAAGTGCTATTAATAAGGAGAAAGAAAATTCAGCCAAGAAAGATATATACAATGAGGACTTAGAATATATTAACTCTTTAGATGATTATAGTGGAGAAGATGAGATAGTTTATCAAGATATTTATGAAGAAATTGAAGAAAACGATGATATAGATAAATTAAATGATAAAAAAAGTTTTATTGGCAAAGTAAAAGAGTTTTTAGGTTTATCTGAAGATTACTATGAAGATGAAGATGAATTTTATGATGGTTTAGATTATGAAGAAATAGATTCGGAAAATATTTATAATGAAAGCATAGATGATATTAACGATAAAAATCAAAAAGAAGATTATATATTAAATATTGAGTCAGAAGAAAATGAAATTTCTATAGAACCTATAGAAATTGAAGAAAAAGAAGAATATATATATAATGAAGATGATAATCTTTTAGATACTCAAGAGTTAAATCTAGATATAGAAGAAGATTTATTAAATGATAGAAAAAGATATTCATCTGAAAATAAAAATAGAAGAAGGATTAAGGAAAATTCTTTAAATGAAGATAAAGAAAAAGAAGAGAATATAGAAGAAGATGACAAGATATTAGATTCTTTTGTAAAAAATGTAAAAACAGCTATAAAGACTACTGTTGATGACAAGGAAGAAGAAAAACAACAAAAAAAATTAAATAAAGAGAAAAAGAAATCTAATAAAAAAGAAAAAAATAATAAAGAAAATATTCCTGTAAAAGATAAAGAAGTAAAAAATAAAAAACCTGTGTTTAAAATATTTAGTCTTTTATTATTAATTGTATTAATTGCTTTTGGAAGCTATGTTTTTATATCAGGTTCAAATAAATATACTTTAGAGGAGGTCTATCCTACATTTGTTCAAGCTCTTGAAGAAAAAGATGTAAATAAATTAGAGAGTTTACTAGAATTTGATGGACTAGGACGAAAACCTACATCTGAGGAAATGACTAGCTTTTTAAACTTAATAGAAGAAGACGAGTCCTATAAACAAGATTTAATAGCTAAATTAAACGAAGATTTAGAATTTTTTAATAAAGATATAAATTATGAAAGTACAGGCTTTATTAAAATAAAAAAAGAAGGTAAAAAATATTTAGTTAAAGATGCTTATATTTTAGAAGTAGGAGAAACAAAAGCTAAAAGTTTAGATGGAAATATTTTATTGAAAAATGGAAAAGATACTATTATTAAAACAGAAGAAGCTGAAAATGTAGTTCCAGGAATTTATGAAGGAATTACAGAAAATGGGATATTAAAATTAACAAGTTCTTTAAAAATTGATAACAGATATTTAAATGATGGCGAAGTTGATATTAACTTTAATGAAGCTGATGCAGAAATAGCTAATGAAACTAGAAATATAGAAGATGGAGAATCTAAAATAAAGATAAATTCTAGTGAAAAATCTGCAATAGTATTTGTAAATGGCGAGAATACAGAGCTGACAGTTAAAGAATTTAATAGGTTAGATAGCCAAGATTTAAAAATAGGCGATAAATTAGCTTTAGCGTTAAAATTGCCTTGGGGTTATGCTACTTCTGAAGAAGAGGAAGTAAAAGGAAATAAGGATAGTATAAGTTTACAAGTAAAAAAAGCTGATAATTATATGAAGGAAAAATTTATCAATATAATTAAAAAGACTTTAAAAGAAGATGAAATTGGATATGAAACAGGAGATTTATCTGTATTTACTACAATAACAGGTACTCAAATGGAGAGAAATAGATCTTGGATAAATGGAAATAAATCATACGGTGGTTACTATATTAAAGATTATAGAAAAATAGAATTAGATATGGATTCTTTTGAAGTTGGTAATAATTGGCAAGGTCCTGGATATGTTGGATATATCGGCGGTTATATAACATATGGTCAGGAAAAATATAATAAAAATTATCAAGAAAAACCAAGTAAAGATGAACTTACTTTACATGAAAATGAAAGAGTAGGTTTTCACTTTAAATGGATGGAAGATGAAAAAGAGTGGAAGATATATATGTGGGGAAATACCTATAGACCTATTTCATCTAAAAATTTAGAAGAAGTTGATTTAAAATAGGAGGTAAAAATGAAATATAAAGCATTGCATACATGTATAAGAGTTTACGATTTAGAAAAATCAATAAAATTTTATGAAGAAGCTTTAAACTTGAAAGTAGTAAGAAGAAAAGATTTTGAAGATTTTTCTTTAGTTTATTTAGGTGATGGAGAAAGTGGACATGAAATTGAATTAACTTATAATAAAGGAAATGAACCTTATGATTTAGGCAATGGTTATAGTCATATAGCATATGAGGTTGATGACTTAGAAAATTCACATAAATATCATAAAGAAAAAGGATTTAAAGTTAGTGAACTAGGTGGACTAGAAGATACAGAAAAACCACTATTTTATTTTATAACAGATCCTGACGGATATGATATTGAAATTATTAGAAAGTAAGGTGGTATTTTGAAACTTCAAGTTAATAACCTTGAAAAATATTTTGGTGAAAAAAAAGTGTTAAATGGAGTTTCCTTTGAAGCTGAAAGTGGTAAAGCTTTCAGCTTTCTGGGAAGAAACGGAGCAGGAAAGACAACTACAATTAGAATTATAATGGATGTTTTTAAACCTAATAGTGGTGAGATAACTATTGATGGAGAAAAATTTAATCCGAAAAAATGTAAAGTTGGCTATCTCCCAGAAGAAAGAGGTTTATATAGCAATGAATTAGTATATGACCAATTATTTTATTTTTCTAGACTTAAAGGTGCAAAAAGAAAAGAAGCAAAAGAAGATATAAATTATTGGTTAGAAAGATTTGGGCTTATGGACTATAGAAAAGAAAAATTAGGTACTCTTTCAAAAGGAAATCAACAAAAAGTACAAATTATAGAGGCTATATTAAATGACCCAGAAATATTTATATTAGATGAACCATTTAGTGGATTAGATCCAGTAAATTCTATGGAGCTTAGAAAAGTGATAAAAGAATTTATAAAAAATGATAAAATAGTTATATTTTCAAGTCACCAAATGAGTTATGTAGAAGAGTTTTGTGAAAAAGTGGCTATCATCGAAGAGGGAACTATAGTTATGGATGGTAATTTAAAAGAGATAAAAGAAAGAGAAGCTGGGGGGAAAATACTTCTTAATTCTAGTAATTTGGATGTTTTAACATTGAGAGAAAAATTATTAGATATGGGAATGGTTTTAGAAGCTGGTCTAGAAGGTGATGATGTTATACTTAAACTAAGAGAAAATGTAGATAAAAATCAATTGCTTCAAGGACTTTTAAATCAGAACATAGAAATATCTAAGTTTTCTAATTTTGAACCTAGTTTACAGGATATTTTTGTAAGTAAGGTAGGTGTAGTAAGATAATGAATACAGGAAAAGTTTTTGGTTTTGAATTTAAAAGCTTAGTAAGAAAAAAAGCTTATAAATACACCACTTTGATTATAAGTATAATATTAATATTTCTTACATTTTTACCTAGATTTTTTGAAGATGATTTAACAAATAAAGTAGGAATATTTGAAGGTGCATCTTTTGATTTAGAAAATGTAGATTTTTCAGATACACAAGTTTATGTAGCTGATAAAAATATAGATATAGATTATTTGTCATCACTTATGAAATTAAATGAAGATCAAATAATAAAAGATAGAGAAACTTTAGAAGAAAATATAGTGGATAGCAAAATTCATAAAGGTTTAATAATAAATGGACCAAATACCTTTAAGGTTTTAATCAAAGATAAGAAATTTGCTGAAGATAATATTAATGACATTAAAGCTATACTAAATAAATACAATTTTGATATGGCATTAATGAAGGAAGGTATAAACCCTACAAATGTAGAAGATGCAAGTAATACAAATTTAGTTTATGAAGAAGTTGTATTAGGAAAAGACTTATCAAGTAACTTTTTATTAGCTTATTCATATATAATAATTTTGTTTATGCTTATAATATTTTACGGTAATAATATATCAAGCAATGTAGCTCGTGAAAAAAATGATAGAACTATGGAAATACTTATAACTTCTACAAGTCCAACTTCATTGATAATAGGTAAAGTTTTAGGTTCAGGAATTGCAGGGTTACTACAGTTTGGAATATTTGGCTTGGTAAGCTTTATTGGAATGTATATAAACAAAAATTTCTATAGTCAAGGAATGATAGATTTTCTTAAGTCTATGGTAGATTGGAAAATTATAGCTGTATTCTTTGGTTTTATATTAATAGGATATTTTATATATTTATTTTTATTTGCTGCTTTAGGAGCAAAAGTATCAAAAGTAGAGGATGTAACAGGCGCTACTCTTCCTATTTATATAATTTTTATAGCAGGATTTATATTGACTGTGTTCCAATTAGCTAATGCAGATGGGATAGTATTAAAAGTTTTATCTTTTATACCATTTACTTCACCTATAGCAATGCCAGTAAGATTTTTACTTACATTAGTACCTATAGTAGAAGTATTTATTTCGGTAGGGGTATTAATAGTAACTATGATTATACTTGCTATTATTTCATCAAAAATCTATCGTAATGGAACAAAAAATTACGGAAGAAAATATTAAAATATTAAAAAAAGCCAAGTTATTAATTTTAATAACTTGGTATTTTTTTGCAAAAAAACCAGTTAGAATAAATAAATATTTAACATAAAGAAATGTGTATTTTTGCATAGTTAGACATATATCTAACTATGTAAAAATAGATAAATAGAAAACGATTGACAAGTATAAATATACTTTATATACTAGGTACTGAAGATCACTTGCAGTGTGATATTATTATGGAGGGATATTATGAAATATAAGGTGGTAGCAGAACCATTAGAGCAATATGAAATTGATGCGATAAACAAATATATCGATGAACATGAAGATGCTCGCAACGACATTTTAAATATTTTACTTACAATTCAAAGAAATTTGAAAGAAAATTACATAGGAGAAGAAGTTGCAACTATTGTGTCAGAAAAAGTAGGAATACCTTTAGTACAGTTATACGATGTACTTACTTTTTATTCAATGCTTAATACAGAACCACATGCAAAATATATAGTAGAACTTTGCACATGTGCACCTTGTTATTTAAGTGATTCAGATTCTGTTCAAGTAATGGTTGAAGATGAATTAGGAATTAAAATGGGAGAACATACTGAAGATTGGCTTTTCCAATTAGAAGAATGTGCTTGCGTAGGTGCTTGTGATATTGGTCCTATTATAAAAATTGGTGATGAAATTCACGGAAATTTAACTAGAGAAAAAATAAGAAGAATTTTCGGTGAACTAAGAGCGAAAAAGGATTTATAGGGGGTAAGTATGAGTAAAACAATTAGACTTGTAACTGGAACTACAGATGAAGTTTACTCCAACGATGTCAAACATTACGAAGAAAATCGTGGTTTCAATGCACTTAAAAAAATAGTTCATATGGATAGAGAAGACATAATAAATGAACTAATAGAAGCAAACTTAAGAGGTAAAGGTGGGGCAGGTTTCCCAGCAGGATTAAAATGGAAATATCTATATAAAGTAGAAGAAGAACCAAAATACATAGTTTGTAATGCTGATGAAGGAGAACCTGGAACTTTTAAAGACAGATTATTTATGAAAAATGACCCATTAATAGTATTAGAAGGTATGCTTATAGCAGCATATGTATTTAATTCTAAAGATGGTTATGTATATATAAGAGGAGAATACAGAGATTTAGTAGCTGGTTTCCAAAAAGCTATCGATAATTTCAAAGAAGCTGGTTATTTAGGTAAAAATATTATGGGTATTGAAGGCTTTGACTTTAATGTTCATATATTTACAGGTGCTGGCGCATATGTTTGTGGAGAAAACTCTACACTTCTAAATTCTATAGAAGGTAAAGCGGGCAGACCTAGAATTAAACCACCAAGATTATCAGAAGTAGGTTTATTTGGAAAACCAACATTAGTAAACAATGTTGAAACTTTTGCGAATATACCAATAGTTTTTGATAGAGGAGCTAAGTACTTTAAAGAGATAGGTACAGAGACAAGTGGCGGAACAAAAATAATTTGTATCTCAGGCCATGCTAAAAATAGAGGTATATATGAAGTGCCTATGGGAACTAATTTACATGATATTATATATGATGAAGAATTAGGTGGAGGTACTTCTACAGGAAGAGAAGTTAAGTTTGTTCATATAGGTGGACAATCTGGTTTTATAGCTTTTCCTGAACAATTTAATATATCATTTGATAACGATACATTACAAGAAAATGGTTTATCAATGGGAACAGGTGCAATTGTTGTAGCTGATGAGACAGTTTGCTTAGTAGATTATTTAAAAACTGTATTTAAATTTTTCTCAGATGAAACATGTGGAAAATGTACACCTTGTAGAGAAGGTAATAAACAAATGTATTTAATATTAAATAAATTTAGTAATGGAACTGCTACTGAAGCAGACATAGAATTACTGAGAGATCTATCATATACTATGAATCAATCTTCATTCTGTGGATTGGGACAATCATCATCTAATGCATTGGTTTCAGTTTTAAAACACAGAGAAGATGAACTTAAAGCACATATTAACCATGATTGCAAAAAATGTTTTAAATAGGAGGTAGTGCAAGTGGAATATAAAATGATAAAAATTAAAATAGATGATATTGAAGTTGAGGTACCATCAGGCACTACTATACTAGAAGCAGCTAAAAAAATTGGTGTTGATATACCTACTTTATGTAAACATCCAGACTTAACTGCTAAATCAACATGTAGAGTATGCGTTGTAGAAGATACAAAAGTTGGTAAATTAAAAGCTTCATGTAGTGAAATAGTAGATAATGTACGTGGGGAAATTATAACAAATAGTGAAAGAGTTAGAAATGCAAGAAAAATGACATTACAACTTATACTTGCTAATCATCCACAAGATTGTTTAAATTGTATAAGAAATCAAAAATGTGAACTTCAAGATTTAGCTATGAAGGAAAACATAATGGATAATCCATTTGAAAGAATATATGAACCTATTCCTATAAAAGATGATAACCCATCTCTTGTTCGTGATAATAGTAAATGTATAAAATGCGGTAGATGTGTACAAGCATGTTCAGAGATTCAAGGTTGCGATGCTATAGGATTTAGAAATAGAGGGCAAAATATATCTATAGGACAGGCATTTGATAGAATTACAGATGCATCAACATGTGTACTTTGTGGTAAATGTATAACTGTTTGTCCAGTAGGCGCTCTAAGAGAAAAAAGTGATATTGAAAAAGCTCTTACAGCATTAAAAAATGAAGATAAATTTGTAATTTTCCAAACAGCTCCTTCAGTTAGAGTTGGTATTGGTGATGACTTTGGTTTTGAACCAGGAGAAATAGCAACAGGACAAATGGTTGAAGGTATAAGAAGACTTGGAGCAGATAAAGTTATTGATACTAACTTTGCAGCAGATTTAACAATCATGGAAGAAGGTACTGAATTATTAGATAGACTTAATAATGGCGGAACACTACCTATGATTACATCATGCAGTCCAGGCTGGATAAACTATGTAGAAAAAACATATCCAGAGCTTATTCCTCATTTATCAAGTTGTAAATCACCACAACAAATGTTTGGTGCAGTAACAAAAACTTACTATGCAGAAAAACTTGGAATTGATCCTAAAGATATGTATGTAATTTCAGTAATGCCATGTATTGCTAAAAAATACGAAAGAACTAGAGATGGCATGCAATCATCAGGATATAGCGATATAGATGTAGTTCTTACAACAAGAGAATTAGCAAGAATGTTTAAAATGTACAGCTTAGATCTTAAAAACTTACCAAGTTCAGACTATGATTCAATAATTGGTCATGGTTCAGGAGCGGGTACTATATTTGGTACTTCAGGTGGAGTTATGGAAGCTGCTCTTAGAACAGTTTATGAAATTACTACAGGCGAAGAATTAAAAGATATAGACTTTGATGTAGTAAGAGGCCATGAAGGAATAAAAGAAGCAGTTATTCCAGTAGGCGATTTAGATGTAAAAATTGCTGTTACTAATGGATTAAGCAATGCAAAAGTAATAATGGAAAAAATTAAAAATGGTGAAGCAGATTATCATTTTATTGAAGTAATGGCTTGTCCAGGAGGATGTATAGGCGGCGGTGGTCAACCGTTTACTATAAAACATGATGCTAGAAAAGATAGAATGAAAGGTCTTTATAAAGATGATAAAGAATTGAAGATTAGAAAATCTCATGAGAACCCTGAAATTCTACAAATTTATGAAGAATATCTAGGAGAACCAAATTCTCATAAAGCTCATGAATTACTTCATACAACTTATAAAGATAGAAGAACAAAAGCATAAAAAATAAAAGCCATGTTAAAAACATGGCTTTTTTATTAAAAAAAATTAACCTTACTTTTATTTTTTCTATCGAAATGTATATTTTTTTCAGGATAACCTAAACCTAAAGCACCATTAACTAAATGGTTTTTAGGGATATTTAATTCGTCTAAAATATCTCTTAATATATCATTAGTTTTTTCTGACTTAAATTGATTAATCCATACAGAACCGATATTTAAATATGAAGCTTGTAACATCATATTTTGCAGTATACAGCCTGTATCAAAACTAGCATTTTCATTATCTTTAGGAAAACTAATAAGTATTAGAGTAGTAGCTCCACAAAATCTATTGTAATTAGGATTATCTAAAGCTATTTTAAGTTTATCGTGTAGTTTACCTATAAGTTCATTAGAAGAAATAACAGTAATTTGAAAGTCTTGTTTATTATTAGCAGTAGGTGCATATCTACCAGCTTCTACTATAGATTTTAAAATACCCATATCTATAGTTTGTTTTGTAAACTTTCTTGTTGTTCTTCTATATTTAATTAAATCTAAGCATTTCATAAAATACCTCCTTTAAATATAACTTCTAATCAAGTATATCAAAGTAAACTAATTAAGTTAATATAAAGTATCATATGGTATAATAAATATATAATAAAACATAGGTGATAATAATGAAACCAAATATAAATAGTCTATACGAAGCAAGGAAACTTGCGTATTTAGCAATAACCACAGCACAGACATTACTGGAAAATGGAGGAGAAATCTACAGAGTAGAAGATACTTCATACAGAATTTGTGAAACATTTAGTGGAATAGAAAATATAAATGTATTTGCAACTCATACAATGATAATTGTATCTTTTTTATGGAATAATGAAGATATAGTTACTATGAGAAGAAATAGATGGACGGATACAAATTTATTGAAAATTATTAAAATAAATGATTTTTCTAGAAAATTTGTAAAGGGAAATACATCTTTAGATGAAGGTTGCAAAAGAGTAGAAACCATAAGGTTTGAAAAAAATTATAATTTTAAAAATAAAATAATATCAGGTAGTATAGGTTCTAGTATGTATACATGGTTATTTGCTGGTGGGATGAATGATTGTATAGTTTCGTTATTAGCAACTTTATCACAAATTTACATAATAGGACGGCTAGATAAATATGATTTTGTGTTTTTTGTAAAATGTTTTATAGGTGGAATGATATCAGGGCTAATAGCAGCTATAGCAGTTAGCAATGGATTTGCAGAAAATATAGATAGTATAATAATTGGATCTATGATGCCTATGTTACCAGGAGTGGCTATAACCAACTCAGTAAGAGATTTTATGAGTGGAGAATTAATATCTGGACTGACAGGAATGGCTTTAGCTGTATTTACAGCGATAGGTATTGCTATGGGAACAGGTTTTATACTTTCACTTTATGTAAGAGGTGTATTTAATTGGATATAAATTTAATTTTAGAAAGTTTAGTAGCAGCTATATCGACTATAGCTTTTGCATCATATTATAATGCACCAAGAAAAACTTTTATGGGTTCTTTTTTAGCCGGAGCAATAGGTTGGTTTTTATTTAAAGGCCTACAAGTAAAATTGGACACAAAAATACTTCCAGCAATAGTGGCAGGTATAGCTATAGGACTTATCGGAGAAATATTTTCTAAGATAGCGAAAGAACCGGTAACTGTATTTATAATTCCTGGCATCTTACCTTTAGTACCAGGAGCTGGTATGTATAGAACTATGTATAATTTAGTAAAAGAGAATTATGATATATCTATATATTATGGTAGAGAGAGTTTATTGATAGCGGGGGCTATATCTTTTGGTTTATTAATAGCTACAGTTTTTTCTAAATCGCTAAAAATTTCAAAAAATAGACTTAAAAAAGCTAGTTTATATAAATTTGAAAATAAAAATAAATTTAACAAATAAAAAAAGATGGCTATGAGCCATCTTTTTTATTCTTCAATAGGTTTTATAACTAATTTAGATATTCCAGTTACAGTTATAGTTTGTCCTTCATTTAATTCACAGTTTAAATAATTATCATCACTTTGTTTATCGGAACGGTTGATGATTATACCACCAATAGGGGAATTATTATCGTTTAATATATCTATTTTGCCAGATTCTCCAGAAAGATCTTTAGCATTATAATATATTTTATATTTTCCAGGAGATATATTTTGTCCTATACTCCATTTACCACGAGATATAATAAAATCATCTTTACCATATTTATTATTATCTAATTGCATTTTGACATTAAGATTATCTCCTATTTCCATAGTCCATCCATCAAATAAGAATACATGAGCTATATGATAAGAATCATTATTGTCAAAAGTATCTTCAAAATAAGTGTTGCCATCTTTATCTATGATTTTTAAATTACCATTTCCAGATACTAACATATTAAAATGTCCTGCTTCAGGTATATCAACATTATTTCCAATACCATAAGTACCTGGGCCGTATTCATAAATAGTTCCATTTTTCTCATCTAATGTAAAAGGCTTTATTTCTTCTTTACTAGAAGTTTTTTCGCTTTCATATGATTCTTTTTCTTTTTTTAATCTTTCAAAATCATCAATTATTAAATTTTTCTCTTCCTTACTTAAATTAGGAAAAATATCTATTATTTCGTCAAATCTTTGTCTTTCAGATAATGACATATCATCATATACTTTAGAAAGAAGAGATATATCTTCATCAGTTAATATGCGATCTTTTTTTATATCTTTATTTTCGTCATCTTTATTGTTATCAGTATTAACTACCGTCTCTTTATTACTATTATCATTTTTATCAATACTATCTGTGTTATTGCACGAAATAAGTGCAAAAGATAATAAACATACAAGTATTACTTTTTTTAATGAATTTTTATGTTTCAATTATACTCCCCCTATTAATAAATTATCATTTCTATTATATAATGATAATAACGATTTGTAAAATATAAACCTTTAAATTATTTGATTTCAAAGAGCATAATAATACAATTAATAATCTATTAGAGTATAAAAAT
>Ga0079226_10000752_pt1 | contig 23683 bp, 24 predicted proteins | sample Poulit2014_FD_76345 | JGI IMG/M metagenome (GOLD analysis project Ga0079226, IMG submission 76345) | Agricultural soil microbial communities from Georgia to study Nitrogen management - Poultry litter 2014 | ecosystem: Environmental > Terrestrial > Soil > Agricultural land | place: USA: Georgia...
AAACAACTAACAGAAGATCACTCTTTAGTGAATGAGCTTGTAAAGACGGGACAAATATCGACCGAAGATGCTGAACACCATCCAAGAAAAAATATTGTTTTAAAAGCCTTAGGAACAGAAAAAGACATCCATGCAGATATTAAAAGCTTAGCTTGGGATGAACATGACCGACTTTTATTATGTTCCGATGGATTAACAGATAAAGTATCTGATGATGAATTAGAAGTTTATATCAGATCAAAGGACAATTTAAAAACCATTAGTCAAACTTTAATTCAAATGGCTAATGAACGAGGCGGAGAAGATAATATATCTCTCGTCATTGTAGATTGCATCCCGGAGGAAGCAGGTGATGCTTCATGTTAGAAGGACACCTTTTAAATGATAGATATGAGATTAAATCAATTATTGGCGGCGGTGGGATGGCCAATGTTTATTTAGGTTATGATCAAATACTAAAAAGGGACGTTGCCATTAAAGTTTTAAGGCTAGAATATGCAAATGATGAAGAATTTATCGCTAGATTTCATCGAGAAGCAGAAGCAGCCACTAGTTTAGCTCATCCAAATATTGTGAACATTTATGATGTTGGTGAGGAAAACCACATTCTATACATGGTTATGGAATATGTTGAAGGACTTACTTTGAAGGAATATATCCAGGAAAATAATCCAATCGATCTCGAAGAAGTTATTGATATAATGAAACAAATTACATCGGCAATATCCCATGCCCATGCTAATAATTTAATTCACAGGGATATTAAACCGCAAAACATTCTGATCAATCCTAAAGGCCAGGTAAAAGTAACTGATTTTGGAATAGCTATTGCTTTAAGTGCTACATCTTTAACACAGACTAATTCAGTATTAGGATCCGTTCATTATTTATCCCCAGAACAAGCTCGGGGCGGATATGCAACGAAAAAATCTGACATATATTCTTTGGGAATAGTTTTGTTTGAATTACTGACAGGAAGGTTACCTTTCATGGGTCATTCCCCTGTCTCTATTGCGTTAAAACATTTACAGACAAATACACCTTCAGTAAGGCGATTTAACGAATCGGTTCCACAAAGCATGGAAAATATTGTACTCAAGGCAACATCGAAAGATCCTTTCCATCGATATGAAAATGTGAATGCAATGGAATTAGCCTTAGATTCTGCCTTAGATCCGGAAAAGGTTAATGAGCCAAAGTATGTCCCACCAATAGAAGTAGGTGAGGAAACAAAAGCCATACCGATTATTACAGATCAGCACATGGATGGGCAAATGAATCAGGAAACAATTGTTCATTCAACTGGTGAGTCGACTAAAACCTTTAGTCCTGAGCAAACTGATGAAGAAACTAAAGAAGAAGAGAAAAAGAAAGGCGGTAAAAAATGGTGGTGGATTGGCGGTATACTTGTTTTACTTACTGCTGCTCTACTAGCGCTATTTGTCTTACCACCTTTACTGCAGCCAAAGGAAATAGAGGTACCAGATCTTATTGAGTGGACCTATGAGGATGCTGTAGAGCATTTACAGGAACTTGGTCTAGAAGCACAAGAGGAGCCTGTTTTCTCTGATGAAATTTCAGAAGGTTTAGTTGTTCGTACGAATCCAAAAGCCGGAAGAAATATTATTGAAAATTCTACCGTCACATTGTTTGTTAGCTCAGGAAAAGAGTTATTTGCGATTGATGATTATATAGGAAGGGATTTTGAACAAGTTAAAAGAATCTTATTGAATTTAGGTTATGAAGATGTTGTAGCCTATGAAGAATATTCGGATAAACCTGTGGGGGAAATTATCGCTCAGAATGAACCGGAACCACATGAAGAGGTAATACCTAGTGAAACGACGGTTGTATTTGAAGTTAGTAAGGGACCAGAATTAATATCCTTAATTGACTTAACAGGTCTCACTGAAGAGGAAGTTGAAGATTATTTATCAAAAAATGGTTTGAAAATGAATAAGTTAGAAGAACATTCAGATTCTGTTCCAGAAGGAATGGTTACGAAACAAAGGCCCGATTCAAAATCTGAATTAACGAAGGGAACTACTGTAGATGTATATTTCTCTATCGGACCAGAGGAAAAACCACCAACCCATCACACGGTTTCTTTCACAGTTGATTATGTCTTATCAAATGAAGATGATGGTGGCGACGAAGACAATAATGATAATTCAAATGAAGATAAGGAATTAATTCCAGAAGAACAACAAGTCCAAATTTATATTGGAGATATGAATAATCATATATCTGATGTATATCAAGAAGACTTCATAACTTCAGACAAGGAATATACAATTACTTTAACAATTGAACCGGATCGTTCGGCAGAATATCGTGTTGTAAGTAATGGTGAAGTCATTAAACACGAAGAAATTCCATATAAGGAAGGTGAATAAATGAAAGAGGGTAAAATAATTAAGGCTCTCAGTGGCTTCTATTATGTCCAATCAGAGGGTGAGCTTTACCCATGCAAAGGTCGAGGTGTGTTTCGAAAGAGAGAAATTAATCCACTTGTTGGAGATTATGTTAAATTTGACCCTGATAATAAATATGTTACAGAGATAAAGGACCGTAAAAATGAATTAAACCGGCCGCCGATAGCTAACATAGACCAAGCCCTTATCGTTAGCTCTGCTAAAAAACCCGGATTTAGCTCCTTATTATTAAATCGATTTCTTGTAATGATAGAGTCTGTTGGAATAAATCCAGTCATTTTTATTAACAAAATGGATTTAGTAAAGAAGGATCAGATAACGGAATATCATTCAATTCAAACTATTTATGAAAAGATTGGTTATTCTGTAGAACTTATATCATCTATAGAAGAAGTAGATATTCCAGCAGTATCTCATTATTTTAAAGATAAAACGACGGTTATTGCCGGTCAATCGGGGGTTGGGAAGTCATCAATATTAAATAAACTTAACCCCTCTCTCTTAATAGAAACCGATGAAATATCTGAAAGGTTAGGAAGGGGTAGACATACGACAAGGCATGTTGAATTATTAGAAGTTTGTGGTGGATTAATTGCCGATACCCCCGGATTTAGCACAGTAGATTTTTCTAATATAGAAGCGGGACAATTAGCTAATTTTTTTCCAGAAATGAAAATCCGTCAAGGGAATTGTAAGTTCAGGGGTTGTTTACATAAGCAAGAACCAAAGTGTGCGATTAAAGAAGCTGTAGACAATCAAGAAATTACAAAAGAGCGGTATAACCATTATTTAACCTTTTTAGAAGAAATAGAGTCAAGAAAGCCGAGGTATTAACCATGATAAAAATATCACCTTCAATATTAGCAGCGGACTTCTCCAAGCTCGGAGAGGAAATAGCAACAGTGGAATCAAAATCAGATTATCTTCATATAGATGTTATGGACGGGCAATTTGTTCCGAACATTAGTTTTGGTTTCCCTGTAATGGAGAGTCTTCAAAGGGTAACAGAAGTCCCCTTTGATGTACATTTAATGATTGATCGACCGGATCAATATATTGATGAATTTATTCAAAGAGGAGCACAAATTATAACTGTTCATTATGAAGCTTGCACACATCTACATCGTACCCTTACTTATATTCAATCTAAGGGAGTAAAGGCTGGTGTGGCTATCAATCCAGGAACACCTGTAAGTGTTTTGGAAGGTATTCTACCTTTGGTTGATTTAGTTCTTGTTATGACTGTTAATCCTGGTTTTGGCGGTCAAAAATTTATCGATGAAGCGGTCGGAAAGATAAGACAGCTGGATGAACAAAAATCTAAAAATCACTACGATTATGAAATACAAGTCGACGGTGGAGTGAATGAAGAAACGGCCAAAGTGTGTATTGATGCTGGGGCTACAATTTTAGTAGCGGGAAGCGCCATCTTTAAGGAAAATAATCGTGAAGAAGCAATTTTAAAAATAATACAAAATGCTAATTCTAAAGGATCTTAAAGATGCCTAGGATTGGAATTGTTGGTAGCGGGCCTAAGCAGTTATTGCCAGACCTTAAGCAGTATGAAGAAAAGATTGACTTTTGGATTGGAGTTGATCGTGGAGCAATAGAAATATTAAGGGAAAAGCTCCCCTTACATTACGCAATCGGTGATTTTGATTCTGTTGATGATATGGAAAGAGGCTATATTCAAGATAAGGCTAGAGAGTTTGATCAACATCCTGCTGAAAAAAATGAAACGGACTTGGAACTCGGCCTAGAAAAAGCAATGAGTCTAAAACCCAAGGAAATTTATTTGTTTGGTGTTACAGGTGGAAGGTTAGATCATGAATTAATAAATATTCAACAGCTACTGGCAATAAAACAAAAGAATATAGATGGTTTTATAGTAGATACTAAAAACCTTATTCAAATTGCAATACCGGGAAATCATATCATTTCAAAGGATGATAAATATCCCTATATATCTTTCATCCCTTTCTCAGAAAAAGTTGAGAATATAACATTGAACGGCTTTTACTATCCATTAAGTGAGGAAACAATCCACTATGGTTCAACTTTATGTTTATCAAATGAGCTCGTTTCAAATAATGGTACTTTTTTCTTTGAGAACGGCATACTATTAGTTATAAAGAGTCGTGACTAAGTTTGATTCCGATTAGAGGAGGGGGAATGGATGAAATTTTATACGATAAAGCTCCCGAAGTTTTTAGGTGGATTTGTGCGTGTTGTGATCAATGTGTTTAAGAAGGAAGAAAAATAAACTTCTATTTTTTACAGGCAAGTTTGGAAAAAAGACATTTTAATTGAATAGGAAAAATAAAAACACCCAATGTCATATTGGGTGTTTTTATTAATTATACACGTTCTACCTTACCAGACTTTAAAGCACGTGCAGATACATAAACACGTTTTGGTTTACCATCTACTAAAATACGTACTTTTTGTAAGTTTGCTTTCCAATTTCTTCTATTTGAGTTTAAAGCATGGGATCTTGTATTTCCTGATCCAGTTTTTCGTCCAGTTACGTAACATTTTCTAGCCATTAAAAATCCCTCCTAGCTACTATCATGAGCTCGTTTAAAGCATGTACTTAATAAATTTAGCATATAATAAAAAATAAATCAATGAACTATCATTATTGATAAACATTTTATATAATTAATCTTGACATTATGACAATTTTAATCCATTGTTATAAAGGATATAGAGATATAATTATGCAAATCTTTTCATTCCTAGTCAATTATAGTAAAATGAAACCAATACCATTAGGTTAGGAGGATAACAATGTCTATAGAGTTAAATACAAAGGACGGTCAAGTTTCGATAACAAATGATGTTGTTTCTAGAATCGCCGGAAGTGCTGCGGTCGCTTGTTATGGAATTGTAGGCATGGCCTCAAAGAGCCAAATCCGTGATGGAATTGCAGAAATTTTAGGAAAAGATAATTACTCTAGAGGAATTATTGTCAGAGAAGAATCAGACCAAATACACATTGATATGTATATAATTGTTAGTTATGGTACGAAAATTTCTGAAATTGCTAGCAATGTTCAACAACAAGTTAAATACAATTTGGAAAAATCTTTAGGATTACAAATAGATTCGATTAATATTTATGTCCAAGGTGTCCGCATTTCAAAGGATTGACTAAGGAAGGGTTGAAGGAGGAACAAGTTAACGATGGAAAAATTAGATGGTAAGACCTTTGCACAAATGATCTTGCTTGGTGCAGAGCATTTAAAAAACAACTCAGACATGATAGATGCCCTTAACGTTTTTCCTGTTCCAGATGGGGATACAGGAACGAATATGAATTTATCAATGACATCAGGAGCGGAAGAAGTTAAGCGGGTAAATGAAGGCTCTATGAGTGAAGTTGCTCAGGCCTTTTCAAAGGGTCTATTAATGGGAGCAAGGGGAAATTCGGGTGTAATTTTATCCCAAATATTTCGAGGCTTTTCCCAAGGTGTTGGTTCAAAAGAGGAAGTCAACGCTAAAGATTTAGCCAATGCTTTTAGTGAAGGAGTAAAAACTTCTTATAAAGCAGTTATGAAACCTGTTGAGGGTACAATTTTAACAGTGGCGAAGGATTCCGCAAAAAAGGTAGAGGAAATTGCTAAGAAAGAAACAGATATTATCGTTCTTATAGAAGAGCTTGTGAAAGAGGCAAAAGCTTCATTAAAAAGAACACCAGACCTACTTCCAATTTTGAAGGAGGTAGGTGTGGTAGATTCGGGTGGACAAGGTCTTGTTACAATTTATGAAGGGTTTTTAGCCTTATTAAAGGGTGAAGAACTTCCTGAATATGAAGTAACAGATATTGACATGACTGATATGATTAATGCAGAACATCATAAGGTTGCACAAGATTTTATGTCAGCTGATGAAATTGTTTATGGTTACTGTACAGAATTTATGGTTAAATTCGATGAAGACAAGTTAAAAGATAATAGTTTTGATGAAGATGAATTCAGGGAAGAACTTCTGAAACATGGGGATTCTTTAGTCGTCGTATCTGATGATGAAGTAGTTAGAGTCCATGTTCATACAGAGTATCCTGGTAATGCTATGACTTATGCTCAAAAATACGGTAATTTAATTAATATCGATATTGAAAACATGAGAGAACAACATTCAAAGATTATGGCAGAATCAAGTCCGAAAGAAAAGGAAAAATTCGCTATTATTACAGTAGCAATGGGCTCTGGGATTACGAAGTTATTTGAAAGCCTAGGGGTCTCCGTTGTTATTGAAGGTGGACAAACGATGAACCCAAGTACAAAGGACATTACAGATGCCATTAACAGGGCAAATGCTGATCAGATTTTAATCTTACCTAACAATAAAAATATTGTCATGGCAGCAGAACAAGCAGCAGAATTAGCCGGCGATCATGTAAGGGTCGTTCCAACGACAACTATTCCGCAGGGAATTACTGCATGCTTATACTTCCTTCCAGAGGGTAGCTTAGAAGAAAATGAGGAAGCTATGAAGGAAGGAATGTCCGAGGTTAAGACAGGTCAAGTTACATATGCAATAAGAGATACAAAAATCAATGATATTACCATTGAAAAAGGTAATTTCATGGGATTAGCTGATGGAGACATTAAGGCGACTCATAAGGATAAATTAGAAGCAACCAAAGAATTATTGCAGCATTTAATCACGGAAGATGATGAAATTGTAACGATTATTTTTGGTGAGGATGTCACGGATGATGAGTGTCAGCAAGTGGAAGCCTATATTGAAAAGGAATTTGAAGATGTAGAAGTAGAAGTTCACGAAGGAAATCAACCGATATATTCTTACATCATTTCTGTAGAATAAAGATAAAGGCAATGGTCTATCCCTTAGATCATTGCCTTTTTTATGCTTACTAATAATAGGAACTTAATGACTAGATTTTATCTTCATGCTATTATTTATATAATCCAGAATATGAATTAGGTGGTGTACTAAAATGAAATTTAATTCAGTTTTTGATATTATCGGTCCAGTCATGATTGGGCCTTCTAGTTCACATACAGCAGGAGCCGCTCGAATAGGAAAGGTTGCTAGAGATTTATTTGGTAAACAACCAACTTGGGCAAAAATTCATCTATATGGATCCTTTGAAAAGACATATAAGGGCCACGGAACGGACTTTGCCCTTGCAGGAGGTTTGTTAGGATTCGAAACCGATGATTTAAGAATGAGTGAATCCTTAGAGATAGCAAAAAATAAAGGCTTAGAGATAGAATTTATTGAAGATTCCGCAGCAACAGACCACCCAAATACTGTACGTATTATTATTGGAACTGAGGAAGACCAATTAGAATTGATAGGAATTTCCATTGGGGGCGGGAAAATAGAAATAAAGGAACTCAATGGATTTGAACTAAGACTATCTGGAAATCATCCGGCGATTTTAATTATGCATAACGACCGCGCTGGTGCAATCGCTTCCGTAACTAGCATTTTAGCAGAGCACGAAATTAATATCGGTCATATGTCTGTGAATCGAAAAGATGTTGGTAAAGAAGCCTTGATGATTATTGAGGTAGATCAAAATGTGGATCAGGAAATTCTTACCGAATTAAAGCGAGCAAGTCATATCATTAAAATTACGAAAATTGATAGTTAAAGAGGTTGTATAAATGTTTCGAACAATTGAAGAATTATTAGATATTGCTAATCGAACGAAGGAAACGATATCAGAAATTATGATAAAGCAAGAAATCGAGCTAAAAGACCTAACAAGGGAAGAAGTTTTTCAAGAAATGGAGAAAAATCTAGTTGTTATGGAAGAGGCAGTAGAGAAGAGTTTGCAGGGTGTTCAATCGGTGACTGGGCTTACTGGTGGAGATGCTGTAAAAATTCAAACCTATATGAAGGAGAAGACACCACTTTCTGGACAGTTACTTTTAGATGCGGTAAGCAAAGCTATGGGAACAAACGAAGTGAACGCAGCAATGGGAGTTATTTGTGCGACACCAACTGCGGGAAGTGCTGGAACAGTTCCTGGTGCATTATTTGCCGTTAAAAATCAACTTCATCCAACAAGAGAGCAAATGTTGCGCTTTTTATTCACGTCTGGAGCTTTTGGTATGATTGTAGCAAATAACGCATTTATTTCAGGGGCAGCCGGAGGATGTCAAGCTGAGGTTGGTTCCGCCGGAGCAATGGCTTCAGCAGCAATAGTGGAAATGGCGGGCGGAACACCGGAACAATCAGCCCATGCCTTTGCTATAACTCTTAAAAATATGCTAGGTCTTGTTTGTGACCCTGTTGCAGGTTTAGTTGAAGTGCCATGTGTGAAGCGAAATGCGGGAGGCGTGAGCTTGGCGATTGTTTCTGCTGATATGGCTTTAGCAGGCGTTAAAAGTAGGATTCCTGCTGACGAAGTTATAGGAGCCATGTACCGTATTGGTCGAACGATGCCTTCATCCCTTCGTGAAACTGGAGAAGGTGGATTAGCAGATACACCTACAGGACGACTTTTAAAGCAAAAGATTTTCGGTGGTGTGTAAGAAAGAGGGAGAAAATTGTTAAATAAATGTGTCACGGAACTAAAAGGTGTTGGGGAAAAAACAAAAGAACAATTACAGTCACTTAATATAACGACTATTCGGGATCTCCTATATTATTTTCCGTCCCGCTACAATGTTTATGATGTTAAACCGCTTGGCGAACTTACCCATGATGAAACAGCGACAATTGAGGGAAAGGTTTTATTTGAGCCGACTGCTACTTTTCATGGACGCGGAAGATCTAGATTAGTTGTTATGATTGATGTTGAAGGTATAACCGTAAAGGCAGTAATGTTTAATCGAGCTTTTTTGAAGGACAAATTACATGAGGGAGACCGGGTTATTTTAACAGGAAAGTGGGATTCTTACGCCTTACAAATAACAGTAAATCACATTAAAATTAATGATGATAGCTCAGAAGCGGATATTTTATCGATTTACTCTTTAAAGGGCGATTTAAAAATGAGTCGGCTCAGAGGCTTAATTCGGCAAGCCTTAACAACTTATAGCAAAGAAATTGAGGAAATATTACCTGAAAATTATTTAACATCCTACAAGTTGCCAAGAATTCAGGATGCATTGCGGACCATACATTTACCAGAGACATCTATTGCTTTGAAGCATGCTAGGCGTAGATTTATCTATGAGGAACTTCTTTTATTCCAATTGCAAATTTTACATTTGAGAAAGGAAAAAAGAGAAGCAACTATAGGAAATGCACAGCACTTTAATCCTGAACTTATTCATCAGTTTGTAAATGAATTACCCTTTGAATTAACAAAAGCTCAAGAGAGAAGTGTAAATGAGATTTTATCGGATTTAAAATCCTCTTATCAAATGAATAGACTCCTCCAGGGAGACGTAGGCTCAGGGAAGACAGCTGTTGCAGCTATAAATTTATATGCTTCCATTACGGCTGGTAAACAAACAGCCCTCATGGTCCCGACAGAAATACTTGCTGAACAACACCTAGAATCTTTGGTGGAATTATTTAAAGGGAAAATTCATATAGAATTACTGACAGGTTCTGTCAAAGGAAAAAAACGTGAAAAGATTGTACAGGATATAAAGGAAGGTAAAGTAGATCTTCTTGTAGGTACTCATGCCCTTATTCAGGAAGATGTCCTTTTTAATGACTTAGGCTTTGTCGTTATTGATGAGCAACATCGTTTTGGTGTAGAGCAAAGACAAAGCTTACGAGATAAAGGTTTAACCCCAGACGTCTTATTTATGACGGCAACCCCAATACCTAGAACCTTAGCTATAACAACCTTCGGTGATATGGATGTTTCTATTATTGATGAGCTACCTGCAGGTCGAAAGGAAATTGAAACCTATTGGACGACTGAACAAACTTTTCCAAGAGTCTTAAATTTTATTATTGACCATATAAAAAAGGGAGAACAGGCCTATGTCATTAGTCCTCTTATTGAGGAATCTGATGCTCTAGACATTCAAAATGCTGTGGAACTTTATGAACAATTAACCGACTTTTTCCCAAAGGAAGTACAGGTAGGTTTAATGCACGGAAGACTTCATACTAAGGAAAAAGAACAAGTGATGAAGGAGTTTGCCACAAATGAAATTCAAGTCCTAGTTTCAACCACAGTTGTAGAGGTTGGTGTGAATGTTCCTAACGCAACAATTATGGTTATTTATGATGCGGAACGCTTTGGATTATCTCAACTTCACCAATTAAGGGGAAGAGTTGGTCGTGGAGATCAACAAAGTTATTGTATTTTAATTGCCAACCCTAGGGGAGAGGTCGGTAGGGAACGTATGAAAATTATGACTAAAACAACGGATGGTTTTAAGTTAGCTGAAGAGGATCTTAAATTGCGTGGGCCTGGGGATTTCTTTGGAAGGAAACAAAGTGGTCTACCTGAATTCGCCATAGCTGATTTAATTAGGGATTATCGTGCACTGGAAGTTGCCAGGCAAGATGCACAAGAAATAATCGATATGGATTTATTAGAAACTTCACCAGAATACTTTCACTTAAATAAGTATTTTAAAGCAATTTATTCTCGAGATGAAATTTTATCTTAAGATGCTTGCAAAGAGAAAGAAAATCATATATATTACTGTTTAGTACCTAGTGCTAATATGTGGGTTTAATACTTGTGAAATTAGGTGGTGAAGAAATGAGACTTCCAAAAGTAGAAAGACAGCAGTTACTTGAAGAGACAATTGAGAGCACACCTTTTATTACAGATGAAGAATTAGCTAATAAATTTGGTGTGAGTATCCAAACGATTCGGCTAGATCGAATGGAATTATCTATACCAGAGTTACGAAAACGAATTAAATCAGTTGCAACAAATCATTGGAATGAAAAGGTGAAATCCCTACCAATAGAAGAAATTATAGGTGAAGTAATTGATTTAAAATTAGATGAACGAGCTATTTCTTTATTAACAATAAAGCCGGAATATGTCTTTTCCCGAAATAAGATAGCCCGTGGACATCATTTATTTGCACAAGCTAATTCTTTGGCAGTAGCAGTTATTGATGAAGAACTAGCATTAACTGTTAAATCTGAAATAAAGTTCATCCGGCAAGTTGTGGAAAACGAACAAGTAGTTGCAAAAGCGTATGTTAAGGAAAGAGATACTCAAGGCTACACAATAATAGAGGTAAACAGTTTCGTAAATAACGAAATTGTGTTTACCGGGAAATTTTACATGTATCGGTCGACTGATAATAAGGAGTGAAATGAATGAAAATAGCTATTGATGCTATGGGAGGAGACCATGCACCTAAATCTGTTGTACTTGGTGCTATGGAAGCCGTTAAAGAGATAAAAAATTTACATATTACACTTGTAGGTAATGAACCGGAAATTAATAAATATTTAACAAGTAATCAACAAATCACCGTTATACATACAGAGGAAATGATTACAGCAGATGACGAGCCGGTAAGGGCAGTTCGAAGGAAGAAAAACTCTTCTCTCGTCTTAGCAGCCCAGGAAGTAAAGGAAGGTCGTGCGGATGCTTGTTTATCCGCTGGTAATACAGGGGCTTTAATGAGTGCGGGTTTATTTGTTGTTGGAAGAATAAAGGGAATTGCAAGACCTGCTCTAAGTCCAACCTTACCCACTATAGATGGAAAAGGTTTTGTCTTTTTAGATGTTGGGGCCAATGTGGATGCATCAGAAACTCATTTAATGCAATACGGTATAATGGGTTCTATTTATGCTGAAAAAGTAAGATCAATTGAAAAGCCTCGAGTAGCCTTGTTAAATGTAGGTACGGAAGATGGAAAAGGTAATGATCTAATGAAAAAAACCTTTGAAAAACTAGAGACAGCTCCAATTAACTTTATTGGTAATGTAGAGGCTAGAGATTTGTTTGAGGGAGTAGCCGATGTGATTGTTGCTGACGGATTTAGTGGAAATATAGCTCTGAAAACAATTGAAGGTACAGCTAGCATGTTATTTACCTTGTTGAAGGAAACTTTTATGTCCTCCTTGAAAACAAAACTAGCAGCAGGATTAATTAAAGGGGATTTAAAAACCTTAAGTGACCGAATGGATTATTCGGAATATGGTGGTGCTGCCCTTTTTGGTTTAGCTGCGCCAGTTATTAAAGCCCATGGCTCTTCAAATGAACGGGCGATTTACAATGCAATTAAACAAGGCTGTAAGATGATTGAACTAGATGTTACTGAAACGATTCAAGAGACAATTCAATCAATGAATGAAGAGGAGTAATAATAAATGAAAAAGATTGCTATGATGTTTCCAGGACAGGGATCCCAAGTAGTTGGCATGGGAAAAGATTTTTATGATGAATACTCTTCCATCAAAGAGAAATATGAAAAAGCTGATCAGACCTTAGGCTTTGACCTGTCAGGATTAATGTTTAATGGTCCGGAAGAAGAACTTACAAAGACAGAAAATGCCCAACCTGCTTTACTTTTATCAAGTATTGCTGCCTATACACTACTAGCAGGGGAAGGCATAGCTCCCTCTGTAGTTGTAGGACATAGCTTGGGAGAATATAGTGCTCTTGTCGCAGCAAAGGCTCTCAGTCTTGATGATGCCTTGCCTTTAGTAGCTACTCGTGGAAAGCTAATGGAAGAAGCTTTTCCTTCGGGTTTAGGTTCCATGACAGCTGTGTTGGGACTATCAGAAGAAGAAATTGCTAAAGCCCTTCGTGGGGTCCCCAAGGAATATGTCGTTGACATTGCCAATTTAAATTGCCCGGGACAAATTGTGATTTCTGGAGAAGTGAAAGGCTTAGATATTGCCGAAGAACTTTTATCAGAAGCAGGGGCTAGAAGGGTCATTCGCTTAAATGTTAGTGGACCTTTTCATTCGGAGCTCATGAAAAAAGCAAACGCAGACTTTGAAAGCTATGTGAATGATTTAGCTTTTAACAATGCTGAAATCCCTGTTTATGCAAATGTGTCGGCAGAAGCTGTTACAAATCATGAGGAAATTAAGGAATTATTATTAAAACAATTATATTCTCCAGTAAGATTTGAACAATCGATAGTTAATATGACTAAAGGTAATATAGATGCTTTTGTAGAAGTTGGCCAGGGAAGAGTCTTATCTGGACTCGTCCGTAAAATCGACAGAAAAATTAAGACCTTTTCAATCCAGGACCCAGCTTCATTAGAAAAGTTTTTAAAATGGTATAGGGAGGATTCATAAATGCTATCAGGACAAGTAGCTTTAGTAACAGGTGCTTCAAGGGGCCTTGGACGTTCTATTGCCTTAGAACTTGCAGGGAAAGGCGCAAATGTTGTTGTAAACTATGCGGGTAGTAAAGATAAGGCAGAAGAAGTGGTAGAAGAAATTAAAGGCCTAGGAAGGGAATCTTTCGCAATTCAGGCGGACGTTTCTTCAGAAGAAGCTGTTAAAAACATGGTCAAAAAAGTAATTAATCATTTTGGTCAATTAGATATATTAGTAAATAATGCAGGAATTACGAAAGATAATTTACTAATGCGCATGAAAGAGGAAGAGTTTGATGATGTAATGAATATTAATTTAAAAGGTGTTTTTCTTTGTACGAAGGCAGTTACCCGTCAAATGATGAGACAACGTAAAGGAAAAATTATTAATGTAGCCTCTATTGTCGGTGTCAGGGGTAATCCAGGTCAAGCAAACTACGTGGCAGCTAAGGCAGGGGTAATAGGGCTCACGAAAACGACAGCCCAGGAATTAGCCTCACGAAATATTTTAGTGAATGCCGTAGCTCCAGGATTTATTACGACGGATATGACGGAGGTACTTTCTGATGAACAAAGAGAAGCCATCTTATCCTTGGTACCTTTAAGAAAGCTAGGGCAACCAGAAGATGTAGCTAGAGTAGTTAGATTCCTAGCTTCAGAGGATGCTAATTATATAACCGGACAAACAATACACATTGATGGTGGAATGGTTATGTAATTTTGTTAGAATAATTAATGAAAATACTTTATACTGATTGAAGGGAGGTGACGTTCATGTCAGAAGTATTTGATCGAGTAAAAGAAATTATCGTCGAGCAGCTAGATGTAGATGAGGCCGACGTTACAATGGAAGCTTCTTTTGCGGATGACCTTGAAGCTGATTCATTAGATGTAGTAGAGTTAGTTATGGAACTTGAAGATGAATTTGATATGGAGATTGCCGATGAAGAGGCAGAAAATATTGCTACAGTTGGAGACGCTGTTGAATACATAAACAGCAATGCTTAATTGAAATATCAATATGAATAAACCTAGTCAAAGTCTCGCTTTTCGGCGAGACTTTGTAAGTTTATAGGAGGTGAAAAATGTATGTCATTAAATAAATTGGAAAAACTACTAGATATAAGCTTTAAAGATTCACAACTGATTTTAAAATCCTTCACACATTCATCCTATGTGAATGAGCATCAAATGCAACCCTTAGAAGATAATGAAAGGTTAGAGTTTTTAGGAGATGCTGTGTTAGAACTAATTGTATCAGAATATTTATTTGAAACATATCCGAATAAACCAGAAGGTGATCTATCTAAGTTAAGAGCGATTATCGTCTGTGAACCTTCCTTAGTAAAATTTGCCGAACATTTAGATTTAAAGCATTTTCTTTTGTTGGGTAAAGGAGAAGAAAATACGGGTGGAAGATATCGTCCATCTTTGTTAGCAGATGCTTTTGAAGCCTTCTTAGGAGCCTTGTATTTAGATCAAGGCTATGCTGTATCAAAAAGATTTTTATATGACCATATACTACCTTTTATAGACTTTGATGCTTTTTCCCATGCGATGGATTATAAGAGCACCTTACAAGAAAGAGTGCAAAAATATAATCAAAATGAAGTTTCCTATTCAATTGTTGAAGAAAAAGGACCAGCCCATCATAAATTATTTAAGGCCAAAGTAGTAATTGAAGAGTATAACTTTATAGGTTCAAGTAGTCGAACAAAAAAAGAAGCTGAACAAAGGGCTGCGAAACAAGCTATAGACTTTTTTGATGAAAATAACTTATATCAATAAATACAAGATGATCTTAAGATAAAGCTTTTAGGATTATTTCATTGACCTACATTTTATGGTAAAATTAAGTGTATTATTAGACTTGATGAGAATATAGTTCGTATTGATTTCGTTAGGAGAATTTGTATGCATTTAAAACGATTAGAAACAGTTGGATTTAAATCCTTTGCAGATCGAGTAGCAATCGATTTTGTACCAGGTGTTACTGCCGTAGTTGGACCAAACGGAAGCGGAAAAAGTAATATTACTGACGCTATACGCTGGGTTCTGGGAGAACAGTCTGTACGATCCTTAAGAGGTTCTAAGATGGAGGATATAATCTTCCAAGGAAGTGATACAAGAAATGCATTAAATGTTGCTGAAGTAACTTTAATTTTAAGTAACACGGATCAATCGCTCCCATTAGACTATGACGAAGTAAGCGTCACAAGAAGGGTATATCGATCTGGTGCAAGTGAATTTTATATTAATAAACAGTCCTGTCGATTAAAGGATATCGTCGACTTATTTATGGATTCTGGATTAGGGCGAGAAGCCTTTACCATTATTAGCCAAGGAAAGGTCGAAGAAATTCTAAGCTCTAAAGAAGAGGACCGAAGGGTAATTTTCGAAGAGGCAGCAGGTGTTTTAAAATATAAGCAAAGAAAACAAAAAGCAGAGTTTAAATTAGCTGAAACTGAAGAAAATTTATTTCGAGTGGATGATATTATTCATGAAATTGAACAACAAATAGACCCCTTACGAGAGCAAGCTAATATAGCTAAAAAGTATTTAGATAAACGAGATCAATTAAAAGAACACGAAATTTCATTATTAGTTACTGAAATCGAACAACTCCATAATGAATGGGAAAATGCATTGAAGGAAATAGAGGAGGAAAAAGAAGAGGCACTTCAACAGCGAACGGAAATTAATAAGCTTAATGCTAAAATTGAAGTAACTAGAAATGATATTCAAAAATTAGATCAAGAAATAGATTCGTCCCAGGAGAACTTGCTAACAACAACTCAAGAGCTCGAACAATATGAAGGACGAAAGAATGTAATTCAAGAAAGGTCCAAGCATTTCTTGAAAAATAAAGCTAATTTAGAAGAAGAGCAAGAAGGACTTTCCAATCGGATAGAATCTTTAACGAAACAATACGATGAGCATAAAGAAAAACTGACAGAGCTTCAAAGAGAACGCCAGAATACAGTTCGCAGAAGAAATGACTTAAAAGAGAAATTATCCACAGAAGTTGAAACAATTCTCGAAAAAATAGAAGATTTAAAGGCGGAGTATATTGAGCTTTTAAATGAACAGGCGGCCAAAAGAAATGCCTTACAAACAACTAATAATCAAATTCAACAATTAGAGGGAAAGAAAGAAGTAGAAGATGAGAAGTACTCCTCTTTAAAACAAGAAGTAGATGAGGTTGAGAAACAGCACAATCAAGCAGCTGAAGAACTTTCCACCCATCAAAAGAATTATGAATTTGAAAAGGCAGAGTTAGAGAGCACAAAAACAAGACTAGATGAAAAGCGAGAGCATATCTCTAGTTCTGAGAAAAAGCTGAATCAAGGCTTTCAAATGATTGCTAGACTGAATTCTAGAAAGGAAGTCCTTCAGGAGATGAAGGAAGAATTTCAGGGTTTTTATCATGGAGTTCGTTCCATTTTAAAAGCAACCGAAAGAAAAGAACTGAACAATATTCATGGTGCTGTAGTTCAATTAATAAATGTCCCAGAAGAATATGTTTATGCCATTGAAACGGTCCTCGGTGGGCAATCGCAACATGTCGTTGTGAAAAATGAAGAAGCTGCTCGAACTGCGATTAATTGGTTGAAAAAATCAAATAATGGGCGAGCCACCTTTTTACCTTTAACATCTATACAGCCAAGATATATTACGGATAATTTATTAGCAGAGATAGAGAATCACCAAGGCTTTATTAATATAGCTGCTAGTCTTGTAAAAGTTGAAGCTAGTATGAAAAAAGTTGTAGACCATTTAATGGGAAATGTAGTTATTGCAAAAACTTTGAAGGATGCAAATGAAATCGCTACAAAGTTAAACCGTAGATTTCGAGTGGTAACTTTGGATGGAGATGTCGTCTTTCCAGGTGGTTCTATGTCTGGTGGAGCGAAGAGAAAAGCAAGTCAGTCACTATTCACTAGGGAAAAGGAATTAGAATCAACAACAAAAAAACTTGAAGAATTTGAAGAACGTGCAGCCAAGTTTCAAAAAGAAATAGAAGCAGATAAAGTTGATATTAAAGAATTAGAAGAATCGAGTAGTAACTTGCAAAGGACTGTTGATAATCTATATAGCAAGTTACAAGAGGGAAGAACAGTCTACGAAAGGACGAAACTACAATTAAGCTCTGTCCGAAATCAAATGGATCTATTTAAACTTGATCAAGAACAAACAATAGAAGATGAAACAGAGCTTAAGGATAGAGAAAAGCATCTGTTAAAAAACCTAGCAGAAATAAAAACAAATCTTGAAACTACTCAAGAAGAAATTAATGATTTAACAGAAAAGCAACAAAGCTTTGAAAAAAGCAGAGAGAAAATTACAGAGGATCTACATCATTTAGAGATTTCGCTAGCTGAGATTGACGAACGATTAAAAAACCAACAAGACTTAACCAAAGTCACAAAAGGAGATTTATTATCTACAAAGGAATCCTATGAAAATGGTGCAAGGGAATTAAGTGATTTAATTAACGCTCAGCAAAGCGAAGCGACAATTGAAGAACTAACAGTAGAACTTAAAAAAATTAATACTCAAAAAGAAGAATTAACTGGAAAAATCCAAGAAGAACGAACAAAGAGATTGGGGCTAACAAAGACACTAGAAGATGATGAAAGAGAAGCACGGGAGAAATCTAAGGTTTATGAACAGTTTACGGAAAAACTTCAACAAAAAGAAGTGCAGGCAAACAGATTAGATGTTGCCTTAGAAAATCGCTTGTCACAATTACAAACGGATTACTCGATATCCTTTGAAAGAGCTAAAAAAATGTATCAAAGAACTGAGGACTCTGAACAAACGAGAAAAATTGTTGATCAATTAAAGCAAGCTATCAAGCGTTTAGGTCGAGTTAACTTAGGTGCCATTGATGAATATGATAGAATATCAGAGAGATACACTTTCTTAACAGACCAAAAAGAAGATTTAGAACAAGCAAAACTATCCTTGTTTGAAATAATTGCTGAAATGGATGCGGAAATGGAAACCCGCTTTGAAGAAACCTTTAGTCAAATTAAAAAGGAGTTCTCCGTTGTATTTACAGAATTATTTGGTGGAGGACGGGCTGAATTAAACTTAACAGATCCGTCGAATTTATTAGATACAGGAATTGAAATTATTGCACAACCGCCAGGGAAGAAGTTGCAACAACTTGGGCTTTTATCTGGCGGAGAGCGAGCATTAACCGCTATTTCACTTTTATTTTCTATTTTGCGTGTCAGACCTGTTCCTTTTTGTGTTCTCGATGAGGTTGAAGCTGCATTGGATGAGGCAAATGTTGTTCGTTTTGCACAATATGTAAAAATGCACAGTTCAGAAACACAATTTATTGTGATTACTCACAGGAAGGGAACAATGGAAAAAGCTGATGTTCTATATGGGATAACAATGCAGGAATCGGGTGTTTCAAGACTGGTTTCTGTTCGATTAGAAGAAACTGATGAATTAATTGAAGTTTGATAGGAAAGGAAGTAATAATTATGGGGTTTATGAGGCGATTAAAAGAAAAGTTTACAAGAAGCGAAGAAAAAGAAACAAAAAAATATAAAGAAGGAATGAGCAAGACTCGTTCAAGTTTTTCCGAGAAAATCAATGATTTGTTTGCAAGGTATCGTAGTGTAGATGAGGACTTTTTTGAAGAATTAGAAGAAGTTTTAATAACTGCAGATGTCGGCGTTATGACGGTTATGGATTTTATCGATGTCTTAAAAATGGAAGTTAAGAGAAAAAATATTAAAGACCCAGCAGATATGACAGATGTGATATCTGAAAAACTTGTAGAAATTTATTACGGCGAAGATGATGAGGAAATCGAAGAACTCCAATATACAAAAGATGGAGATTTAACAATTATTCTTGTTGTTGGTGTAAATGGTGTTGGAAAAACAACATCAATTGGAAAGTTAGCCCATAAGCTCAAGCAAGAAGGCAAAGAAATAGTTTTAGCAGCGGGGGATACCTTCCGTGCTGGAGCAATTGAGCAGTTAGAAGTTTGGGGAGATCGAGTCGGAGTACACGTTGCAAAACAGCAAGAGGGTAGCGATCCAGCAGCGGTAATTTTTGATGGAATAAAAGCAGCAAAGTCTAGAAATGCAGATGTGTTAATTTGTGATACAGCTGGTAGACTTCAAAACAAAGTAAACTTAATGAGTGAGCTTGAAAAAATTCATCGGGTGATCGAGCGAGAAGTTCCAAGTGCTCCTCATGAGGTCTTGCTTGTTTTAGATGCAACTACAGGACAAAATGCTTTAAATCAAGCCAAGGTATTTTCCGAAGTGACAGAGGTGTCTGGTATTGTGCTTACAAAGCTGGATGGAACTGCCAAGGGTGGGATTGTATTAGCTATCCGAAACGAATTAAATTTACCGGTTAAATTTATTGGTTTAGGAGAGCAAATTGAAGATTTACGTCCTTTTGACGCTCATGCATTTGTTTATGGCTTGTTTGCAGACTTAATGGAAGAATAAGACCCTCTTGACTTTGAAATGAAAACTTCGTTAGTATTACAGTTAAAGAAGATTAAGGAGTGCTGTCTTTGTTAGAGAGAACCTTACGAGTAAATTCCTTATATGATTTTTATCAATCTTTATTAACAGATAAGCAAAGAGAATATATGAAGTTGTATTATTTTGATGACTTATCTTTAGCAGAAATATCAGAGCATACAAAGGTATCTAGACAAGCCGTTTATGATACATTAAAGAGAACAGAGAAAATCCTAGAGACTTATGAGGATAATTTATCTTTATGTGAAAAGTATGAACAAAGATTGGCTATTATACAAGAGGTTGAGGAAAGCTATGGCGATCCTAACAAAATTAAAGAGTTAGTTTCAAAACTAAAAGACTTAGGGTAGGAGGAAACCTTTCATGGCATTTGAGGGTTTAGCAGATCGATTACAAAATACGATTAAAAAAATTACAGGTAAAGGTAAAGTGTCAGAAAAAGACGTTAATGAAATGGCACGAGAAGTTCGCCTTGCCTTACTAGAAGCAGACGTTAACTTTAAAGTAGTTAGAGAATTTATTAATAATATTAAAGAAAGAGCTGTTGGTCAGGAAGTTATGGAGAGCTTAACACCCGGACAGCAAGTAGTTAAGGTTGTTCAAGAAGAGTTAACTTCTTTAATGGGGGGAGAACAAAGTAAAATAGCAGTTGCCGATCGTCCACCAACTGTAATTATGATGGTAGGATTACAGGGTGCTGGTAAAACAACAACGACGGGTAAATTAGCGAACTTACTAAGAAAACAATATAATCGTTCCCCATTATTAGTTGCTTGTGACGTATACCGTCCGGCAGCAATCAACCAATTACAAAGACTAGGCAAGCAATTAGATATGCCTGTGTTTGAAATGGGTACAGAAACAAGTCCCGTAGAAATAGCAAAAGAGGCCATTGAGTTTGCTAAAGAAGAACATCGTGATTATGTTATTATTGATACCGCTGGTCGATTGCATGTGGATAATGAATTAATGAATGAGCTAGAAGAAATTAAAAGTATAACAAAACCTGATGAAATATTTTTAGTTGTTGATGCAATGACAGGGCAAGATGCGGTAAATGTTGCCGAGAACTTTAATGAACAACTTGATATATCTGGAGTCGTTCTTACAAAGTTAGACGGTGACACAAGAGGTGGCGCTGCTTTATCTATTAAGGCAGTGACAGATAAGCCAATTAAATTTGCTGGTATGGGAGAGAAGTTGGACCAATTAGAGTCCTTCCATCCGGAACGAATGGCTTCAAGAATTCTTGGTATGGGTGACGTTTTAACATTAATCGAGAAGGCTCAAAGTCAAGTAGATGAGAAGCAAGCAAAGGAATTAGAAGAAAAGATCAGAACTATGAGCTTTACCTTTGATGACTTCTTAGAGCAGATGGGTCAAGTTAAGAGTATGGGACCCTTAGAGGATTTAATTTCGATGATCCCTGGAGCAAACAAAATGAAAGGTCTTCAAAATGCTCAAATAGATGAAGGTCAATTAGGTCAGATAGAAGCTATTATCAAATCGATGACTAAGGAGGAAAGGGTCGATCCTGATGTCATTAATGCAAGTAGAAGAAGAAGAATAGCTAAGGGATCCGGAACGAATGTTTCTCAGGTAAACCGTTTACTTAAGCAGTTCAATGAAATGAAAAAAATGATGAAGCAAATGACTGGAGGAGGAAAAGGGAAAAGAGGTCGTGGTATGAACTTCCCTTTCTTTTAAATAAAAACAGGCTGTAAGGTAAAAAGGCTTTACAAGGGTAATTATATCTGATACAATCTTATTTGGTTATTAATTGTAGGAGGTGGAGAAAGAATGGCAGTAAAAATTCGCTTAACAAGAAGAGGATCTAAACGAAATCCTTTTTACCGTATCGTTGTAGCAGACTCAAGGTCACCGCGTGACGGTCGCTATATCGAACAAATTGGAACATATAATCCATTATTAAAACCTGTAGAGGTTAAAATAGATGAAGAAAAAGCAATCCAGTGGTTACACGATGGTGCACAACCAAGTGATACAATTCGAAATCTATTTTCTAAAGAAGGCATCATGAAGAAATTCCACGACCAGAAAAACGAACAGTAAAGGTTAGTGATATCATGAAAGTCCTAATTGAAACAATCGTAAGCCGATTAGTCGATCATCCAGAAGATGTCGTCGTCAAAAAGCTCGAAGAAGAGACGAAAATTGTTTATCACTTATCAGTTAATGATAAGGATGTTGGACAAGTAATCGGAAAGAATGGCCGTATTGCTAAGGCTTTACGGACAGTTGTTTATGCAGCAAAACCTGATTCAGGTAAAAGAATCTATTTAGATATTATGTAAGATGCGGGGAAAGGATATCCTTTCCCTTTTTACGTTCTAAAACGTGAGTACCTTAAACAAAACATAAAAGGATGGATAAAATTGAAGATAATCCAAAAAGTACTCATCAAACAAGTTATTACGAAAAAAAGTAAGGAAAAGTTATATGGATCCTTTTCGAAGGAAGTTATGCGACTTGAACAAGAGTGTCAACAGCTTCTATTTGAACAGAAAAAAGTAGAGGCGAAAACAAATTTTAATAAAGCCGAAATCAAGCGTCGATTTCAAAAGGAAATAAGCGGAAGAAAGAAAAAAATTGAATTACTTGAATTTAAAAAGGAACAATTAAATTTGGTTGATTTAGGAAGCGAAATTGTAGAATCTGAGGTTGAGGCTCTTGTTGAGGTTGCAGAAGGAATGAACTGGGGAGATTTTCAAAAGGAAAAAGCAATCGTTATTAAAGATGAAAAAGTAATAAGAATAGACCATTGAAGGTGATGTTAGTATGAGTAAATTATTTAATGTTGGACAAGTAACAGGTACTCACGGGATTAAGGGTGAGGTTAAAATTATCATTACAAGCGATAATGAGAATCGCTTTACACTTGGTGAAAGACTTTATGTTAAAAATGAACAAGAAAGATTGATATCCTTAACAATTATAAAAGAAAGAATACATAAAAACCATCTCCTTTTACAATTTGAGGAAATTTCTAATCTAACCGAAGCGGAAAAACTAAAAGGAAAGTATTTAATGGTAAAGGAAGAGCAATTACCCGAATTACCAGAAAACGAATACTATATTTATGAAATTCTTGATTGTGAGGTATATACCCTAGATGATGAATACCTTGGTAAAATATCAAACATTTTCAAAACTGGAGCAAATGATGTTTGGGAAATTACTACAGAAGATGGCAAGGAACACTTAATTCCCTTTATTGATGATGTAGTAAAAATCATCCAACCTGAAGAAAAAAGAATTCTTATTGAATTAATGGAAGGATTGTTAGAATAATGCATATCGATGTATTAACCTTGTTTCCGGAAATGATTGAGCCTATGTTTAATAGTTCAATTTTAAAACGGGCTCAAGAGAAGGAAAGTATTTCCTATAACTTAGTCGATTTCAGAGAGTATACAGAAGATAAGCATAAGAAAGTAGATGACTATCCCTATGGGGGTGGCGCTGGAATGGTGTTAACACCACAGCCAATCTTTGATGC
>Ga0079226_10000753_pt1 | contig 23673 bp, 17 predicted proteins | sample Poulit2014_FD_76345 | JGI IMG/M metagenome (GOLD analysis project Ga0079226, IMG submission 76345) | Agricultural soil microbial communities from Georgia to study Nitrogen management - Poultry litter 2014 | ecosystem: Environmental > Terrestrial > Soil > Agricultural land | place: USA: Georgia...
AGAAGCGGTACCTGCTCACTGCCGAGAATGGATGACAGCTCGTTGACCAGCACACGCGTGTTATTCGTTTGCACAAGAATGGCAACAGGATAGCGCTGATTGCCGGCAGTGCCCCATCGGGCTTCAAGGACGCGTTCGCGGACATTGGCATCCATGCCGGTGATGTTGGGGCAGTCTGCACGGTGTATGGCAATGCCGTTGCGGCGGGTTACGAAGCCGACGATCGAATCCCCCATGATTGGATGGCAGCATGCCGCCAAACGTGTGAGCAGATTCTCGACGCCGGCGACGACAACGCCCGTGCCGGTCGCTGCAGCAGGTGCGCGGCCGCGTTCCGGCAAACTGGGAAGCGGTGGTGGTTGTTCGGCCGCCTGGTACTTATGCAGCGCTGTCATAATCCGGTCTTCGGATAATTCACCGCGCCCGAGTGCGGCCATAAGCTCCCTGGGGTGAGCGAAGTGCAGGAGCCGGGCCAGCGTTTCGTGATTGGGCAGATGTGCGGCACCGGCGCGTTGCAGCACGCGTTCTAGAGTGGCGCGACCAGTGGCCGCATCGCGATCGAAATCCTCGGCGCGGAACCAGCGCTGGACGCTGGCGCGCGCGCGCTTGCTGATCAGGTAGCCCCGGGTTGGAACCGCCCAGTCGCGACTGGGTTGGGCCCTTGCAGCAGTCAGAATCTCGACCTGGTCGCCGGTTTCAAGCAAGTGGGTCAGCGGCACCATCCGCTCGTTGACGCGAGCGCCGCGACAGCGGTGGCCAACCTGAGTGTGAATACCATAGGCAAAATCCAGTGGGGTGGCGCCGCGGGGCAGATCCAGGATGTCGCCCTGAGGCGTGAACACAAACACATGATCGTCGAAGACATCGGCGCTGGACTCATCCAGCACCCCGTAATCTCCAGCTTCTTCACGAACCCATTGCAACAGCTCGCGCAGCCAGGAGACGCGTGCATCAAACGTCGCATCCCCGTGTCCGCCTTCCTTGTAGCGCCAGTGTGCGGCGGCCCCGAGCTCGGCCTGTGCATGCATCGCGTGCGTGCGGATCTGGACTTCCAGGCTGTGGCCGTCCGCGGCGGTGACCACCGCATGCACGGACTGGTAATTGTTGGCTTTTGGCGCCGTGATGTAGTCATCGTACTCGGCTGCATTGTGTGGCCACAGCGTGTGCACCACGCTCAATGCCTCATAGCATTCGCGGATGGTGTTGACCTGTATGCGAAATGCCCGCAGGTCGAACAGGTTGTCGAAAGCCAGCTGTTTCTTGCGCATCTTGCGCCAGATGCTGTAAATGTGTTTGGGGCGACCGTCAACCTGCGCAGCGATGCCTGCGCGTGCCAGTGCTGCGGACAGCTTGGTCTTCAGCTGCTGGATGTCTTTTTCCCTTTCTTCGCGTCTTGCAGCCAGCTGCTTGGCGATGCGGTGATAGCTTGTCGGTTCCAAGATGCGCAGGCTCAGGTCTTCCAATTCCCATTTCAGGCGGGCGATGCCCAGGCGATTGGCCAGCGACGCATGGAGCTGTAGTGTTTGCCGGGCCAGGTGGTGTCGTTGTTCCCTGGGCAGCTGGTCTACAGCGCGCAGGGTGATCAATCGCTCGACCAGGGCGATAAACACCACGCGAATATCCCGAGCCATGGCCAAGACCATCTTGCGCAGCGCTTCGGCCTGGGCATCATCGGCCTCATGCGGCGGCTGCCTGGTCGTGTCGAGAGCCGCCACCCGGTTCGCCCCTCGGACGAGGGTGGCGATGGTTTCACCATACTTGGCAACAAGCCACTGCGGGTCCTGTTGCTCCAGCCGCGGGACATCATGCAGCAAGCCGGCCATGACTGCGTCCGAATCCAGCCCCAGTTCGACAAGAAGGGCGGCCCTGTCCTGTGCTCTGCTGAATCCATGTTTCCAATTTTCCTGCCCGGCATGCGCCTCTCGAGCCTGCTCGAAGGCCATGCGCAGGCGGGGGGCGTCAAATCGGTTTGCGGCACAGGCCAGGCTCGCCACCCATTCATTGAAAGTGGATGATGGGGCTGAAATCGCTCGCTTGGAACTGACGGTAACCATGTATTGGCAACAGGGTTGCAAAGACCACTCGCCCGCTTTATCCGAAGGCCACGGCTTTGCGCCATGGCCCCGTTGGGCGGTATCCATGATTGTGGCATAAAGCAGACTGAGTCGGGTGCTGACCTGGCACAGGATCTGTTGATCCACCGGCAGCGCCCGCTGCCTTGGCAATCTTACTCCGCTTCCTCGAAGGACAATTCCGGTACCGGTCGGCTGAATGCCCGGGTGACATAAAGCAGATAAATGAAGCCGCCCGCGGTCCAGCTCAGACCCACGGCCATGGCGAGCTGATCCAGGCTGAGCCAGAGATAAGCGTTGATGAGAAAGCCCATGAGTGGCACGACGAGCCAGCCGAAGGCGCCGGCGACGATGCTGAACCCCTCGCGGCGCACATAGGTTGCGATCACCGACAGGTTGACGAACGCGAACGCGGTGAAGGCGCCGAAGTTGATCAGCGACGTGGCCGAGTTCAGATCCAGGCTCAGCGCGGTCAGCGCAATGACGCCGATCACGAGGATGTTCAACACCGGCGTGCCGAAGCGCGGGCTGATATAGCCGAAAAACCGGCGCGGCAGGATACCGTCGCGGCCCATGGCATAGACCAGGCGCGAGGCGCTGGTCTGCGAGGCGAGGCCTGAAGCAAGCACCGAGATGAAGGCGCCGGACAGGAAGAAGGCCTGGAAGGCGAAACCGCCGATGTACATGGCGATGTGCGGCGAGGCGGCTTCGATGTCGTCGGTCAGGGCATGCAGTGATTCGACGTCCGGGAACAACACCTGCATGAAGAACGTGACGCTGGTGAAGAAGGCGGCACCCAGCAGCGCGATCAGGAAGATCGCGCGCGGCATGTTCTTCTCCGGCTCGATGGTTTCCTCCGACAGAGTGGTGGAGGCATCGAAGCCGAGAAAGGCCAGCGCCAGCACCGAGGCGCCGGCGAACAGGCTGCTGGTCTGCATGTCGATGGCATAAAAGGGTGCCAGGGCGAACTCGACGGCGCTGTCGGCCCTGATGGCGCGGATCGTCAGAAACACGAACACGAGCGCGACGACCAGCTGGAAGAGCACCATGAGCACGTTCGCCTTGGCCGTGATCTTGACGCCGATGATGTTGAGCACCGAGATGATGACGATCAGGCCGACGATCCACACCCAGCCCGGCACGAAGCCGAACTCGGCCGACAAATAGATCTTCGCCAGCAGGGCGTTGATCATCGGCAGGAACAGGTAATCCAGCAGTGCCGCCCAGCCGACCAGAAAGCCGATGCCGGAGTTGATCGTGCGCCGCGCATAAGTATAGGCAGAACCGGCAACCGGATAAATGCGCACCATCTTGCCGTAGCTGAAAGCCGTGAACAGGATGGCGATGGTGACGATGACATAGGAGGCCGGCACGTGCCCGCCGGTGGAGGCGGAGACGATGCCGAAGGTATCGAACACCGCAAACGGCGACATGTAGGCAAGGCCAATGAAAACCACGTGGTGCAGTTTCAGGCGCCGTTGCAGATGGCCTTCGCCGGTTTCCATTGTGCTCCTCCGATCCGCAGTGCAGGCCGGCAGTCTTTATGCCCGCCCGCCTGCGGCTGCTTGGATCAATCGACTCTGCTGGCTCGTTTATACCTTAATTCGGCTACTGAATGCCAACCGCGTGCCGCACCCGCTGCAGGCGGGAAAACAGGGCGGCTGTAGTGGGCCACAGTCCATGCTGGCGCATACTTGGCGCATTGGTCGGCCGTTGGGGTCGCGGGCGCATTCCGGTAGACTCGGGCATATAGCGTTGCGCGAGCATGCCAGCGCAAAACGACTGCTTGTTGCCGCGGCTTGCAGGGAGAAAGCAGATGACCAAGACAATCCAGGACGCGTTGGGTGACACGACACTGTATCCGTTGTGGCTCGATCATCCGGCTGCGCCTGCACCCGAGCCGCCCTTGATCGGGCGCACGGAAGCGGATCTACTCATCGTCGGCGGTGGCTTCACCGGCCTGTGGGCGGCGCTCCAGGCCAAGGAGGCCGCGCCCGAGCGGGACGTGGTTTTGATCGAGGCGCAGCGCGTCGCCATCGGCGCCTCGGGGCGCCCCGGTGGCATCGTCTCCACCTCGGTCATGCATGGCCTGGGCAATGCGGCGCGGATTTTCCCCAACGACATCGACACGCTCGAACAGCTCGGCCATGACAACATGCAGGGCTTTCAGGAGACACTGGAACGCCACGACATCGATGCCGATATCGAATGGAACGGCGAGATCACGGTTGCGGTCGAGCAGGCGCATCTGCCGCAGCTGGAAGAAGAGCTGGAGCTGCACCGCAAGCACAATTACGATGTGGTTTATCTGAACCGCGAGGAGGTGCAGGCCGAAGTTGCCTCGCCGCTGTATCAGGGCGGCGTCTGGTCGCGCTCGCGCAGCGGCATCGTGCATCCGGCCAAGCTGGCCTGGGGGCTGCGCCGGGCTGCCATGGCCCTGGGTGTGCGCCTGCACGAGTATTCGCCGCTCACCGACCTGCATCGCCACGGCGCGGCAATGATCGCGCGCACCCACGATGGCGAGGTGCGGGCCAACAAAGTGCTGCTGGCCACAAATGCATTCGGGGCAGGGGAGCGCCGCATCATGCAGCGCGTGGCCGCCATTCGCGATCGCGTCATCGCCACCGAGCCGCTCAGCGACGAGCAGTTGGGCCGGCTCGGCTGGCAAAATCGCCAGGGCATTTACGACACGCGCACGCAACTCAACTACACGCGCCTGACCCGGGACAACCGCATCGTCTTCGGCGGCCGGGTCGGCTATTACTACGGCAATGACACCGATCCCGCGGCCGATCGCGACATCCGCACCTACGAGCGCCTGGCGCAGTCGTCTTTCACCACCTTTCCGCAAATGGACGATGTGCGTTTCAGCCACGCCTGGGGTGGGCCGATCGCGTTGTCCACGCGCATGGCCGTGCAGCTGCAGCCATACCACGAGGGCAGGGTCGTGTGGGCGGGCGGCTATTCCGGCTTTGGCGTGTCCGCCAGCCGCTTCGGCGCGCGCCTGGGCCTCGCCATGCTTGATGACACGGGCGCGCCCGAGCTGGAGCTGGACTGCGTGCGCACGCTGCCGAACCGGATCCCGCCCGAGCCCTTTCGCTGGCTCGGCGCCAAGCTCACCATGTATGCGCTCGATGATGTCGATGCCAAGGGCGGCTGGCGCAAGGCCTGGATCAATTTCGTCCACCGGCTGGGGTTCCCATTGTGAGATCGTCATGGGCGCCCGCATCGCAATTGCCTGCATACAATTGCATGCATTTCGGCGGAACTTGTCAGTGAACGGTTCTAATCCCAGCCCTCCAAGCGGACCAAGAGCGATTCCAGCCAGCCGGGCTGCAATGGCGGCAAGGTCGCTTCTTCAGGGTTGGCGGGCAATGTCATCACATATTGATGCTGCTTGCCCACGGTCTGCAATTCCAGGCGGCCGCCATGATGGAAAGCAAGCAGATAGGCCGCAAGAAGCCCGGCTGCTGCGTTTGCGGTAAGGTTGCTGTCGGCTGGCATTGCGGCAGTGGGCAGCGTCAGTGCCACTGCATCACCAGCGGCTGTCGGCTGCAGGCTTGCGCCACTGGCGGGAGCATCGGCGACGCGGGCAAGCTCTTGCAACATGAGCGCCGCCGGTTCTTCTGCCACCTGGATAACGGGTATGGCGGCGGCGTCCGCGCAGTCAACCTGGGCGAAGGCATTGCTGATCAGCTGCTTGAGCTGGGTCGCATCCAGGGCAGTGGGAAAGCGCTCGCCATGGTTCGTGGTCGTTGCGGTTCGGGCAATTATGTCGCCGATGAAGGCGAGCGTCTGCCTGATTTCATGCTCGGTCAGCTGCCAAAGATCAAGATACCGTGAAGAAATCAGCTCGCTCGGCTCCGGCGCTCGCAGGTGATCGGCAAGGTATTGCGCCACGGCATTTTGACTGTACCGAAGGTGGGGGAAGCTGGCGCTCATCACGACCAGATCACGCAGGCGCCCGAGTTGCACCATCCGCTGCCAGACGCCCATCTTCTCGCGCATGAGTGCGGCATGCTCGTGGCGGAGCTGGAACAACTCCATGGCCTGGCGCACTTCGGTACGCAGCGTTTTTATATCCCATGGTTTGGTGATGTAGCGGAAGATTTCACCGCGGTTCACCGCCTCGATTGCATCCTCCAGGTCAGCATAGGCTGTGGTGAGAATCCGGACAATATGCGGCCAGTGCCTGCGCACCTTCTTCAGCAGCTCGACTCCGGATTCGCCCGGCATGCGCTGGTCGCTGACCAGTACGCCAATGTTGTCTCCCTGTGCCTCCAGGATCTCCAGCCCGGCCTGGGCGTCGGCTGCGATATGGACCGTGAAGTTGCGGCCCAGTGCGCGCTGAAAATATTTGAGCGCCATTTCTTCATCGTCCACGTACAGAATCGCGTACTCGGATGCGCGCATCATGTTGCCCTCGTTCATTGCTTCATGTCCCCCCATGAATCATTGCCTGATCCTGCCGATCATAAGCGATGGGTAGCCATAGATCGAATTGCGTATATTGGTTCAGTTTGCTGCGGCAGTGAATTTGTCCACCGAAGCTGGTCATGACCTTGCGGCAGAAGCCCAGCCCAATGCCGGCGCTGCTCTGGTCATTGGAAAAACTGGCAAAGTCGTCAAAGATCCTTGGCAGCTGCTCCGGAGCAATGCCGGTGCCTGTGTCCTTGATGTGCAAGACATTCCTGTTCTCGCGCGTCGTGGTCCAGATGCAGACTTCGCCACTGCCCGCGGCTGCTACGGCACGCAGGGCGTTGCGCAGCAGGTTGTGCAAAACAAGCACCATCAGATTGACAGTGCCGTTGAAGTGAAAATCCGGCCCCGAGGTCCACCGGGTTACACTGCGTTCGCTGTCGGTAAACGGAAAATCCTCAAGTGCGACGGTCACACAATGGCTGATCGCGCAAGGCTCGAACAGCGCCGGATTGATGCGGTACGCGCCGGCGTTGGCCAGCAGCAGATCAATCACGGCGTTGGCTCGATTGACCACGCGATTGACGCTGCCCGTCGACTTCTTCAGCACTTGCCGATGGCGCTCGGTGACGGGCTCAAGATCGGCGCCGTGCTGCATCGCCCAAGCGTAGCCTTCAAGCAAGGTGGGCAGATATTTCTCGATCCCGAGTGCCGCCGACTGAATGGCCTTCAGCGGCGTGCGCATTTCGTGCGCCATGTGGCTGGCCACCATCAGCATGCCGCGGCGCCGTTCGGCAAGCAGAGCCAGCTCATATGCGCGCGTATGGTACAAATCCATGGCTGCCGCAAGATCAGCGCGCAACTTGCCGATGTGCCACGGCTTGGTGATGTAGCGCCAGATCTCGCCCTGGTTGACGGCCGCGATCGCCTGGTCGATGTCGGTATAGGCTGTCGTCAGCAGGCGCACGACATGAGGATATTCTTCCTTCGCCTCGCTGAGCAGCAACACGCCGTCGCCGCCGGGCATTCGTTGATCGGTGATCAGTACCGCCACGCGATCGCCATAGCGCGCCAAGGCGGCTCGCGCTTCGGTGTAATCGTTCGCCGTTCTGACATTCAATTCGCGTCCAAAAGTGCGCTCGAAATACTTGCGTATCAACGGCTCATCATCGACGAACAATACAATGGGGTTGCTGATCGGCAGGCTCATTGCGGATATGCCAGCGCGTCTTCCGAGCATACTCTGCCCGGGCTGGGCGGCCTGAGTGCCAGGTCAAAGCTGAATTCGGTCCATTCGCCTTCTTTGCTGGCAACCTGCAGCTCGCCGCCATGATTGCCGATGATGGTCTGACATACACTCAAGCCCATGCCCATGCCCTCGCCGACTTCGGCCGTGGTATAGAAGGGATCAAAAACGTGTTCCATGGTGGTTGCCGAAATCCCCGGACCATTGTCACGCACGGAGATCACGAGTCGCTCGCCCTTGGGGTGCGCCGACAGGGTGACTCGGCCCTGGCGCTCAAGCGCCTCCGAGCGCAATGCCTTGAAGGCATTGGACAACAGATTGATCACCACTTGGGTGATGTGGTTGCGCGATCCGATGACTATCCAGTCGGACTCGACAAGATTGTCGATCTCGAATTCGCGAGTTTCATGAACCAGCATCTGCAATGCCGCATCCGTTGTTTCTGCAAGCCGGAATTCCACCTGCTCGCCCTTGGTTGGATAGGCAAATGCGCGCAACTCCTTGACGATGCCGCGGATTCTTTGCATGCCGCCGTCGATGTCGGCCAGGATTTCCTTGAGATCGTCCTCCGATTCGACCAGCGGATCATTCTTGGCGAACTCAAGCGCGGTGAGCGTATAGTTCAAGGGATTGTTGATTTCATGCAGCAGGCCCGCGGCCAGGCGCCCGAGCGCATTGAGTTTTTCACTGTGGATGAGCCGATCCCGCGTCTGCTGCAACTCGGCGACCGTTTCTTCCAATTCACGATTGCGGCGCTGCAAGTCCTTCTCCAATTCGGCTGCACGCAGCAGGTTGCGCAGGCGCGTGCGCACTTCGACGCCGCTGAAGGGTTTGGTCAGGAAGTCATCCGCGCCATTCTTCAGCGCCACCAGTTTCGATGGTTCCTCGGCGCGGGCAGTCAACAACACGACGCGCGAGGCGCGCAGTTCCGGATCCTGCTTGATCAGCCGGCAGGCTTCGAGCCCGTCTATTTCCGGCAGCATGAGATCGAGCAAAATCAACTCCGGGCGATGCTGCGCGGTCATGTCCAGCCCTTCCTGACCATCGCGGGCAACCAGCACTCGATACTCATCCTGCAGCAAATCCACCAGATAACGGCGCATGTCGGGCTCGTCGTCCACTATCAACAGCGTGCCCTCGTGCTCTGCCGATTCTGGTGTCGACTCCGCCACGGCATAGGGCGCAGGTTCCTCGGCCAGGATGCCCACTGCGCTTTGCTGGGCTGCCAGATCCAGCCGGCGCTGCGGGGCAATCTCGCTGCCCGATTGCTGTGTAGCGTGGTCGGATGTTGTCGCGGCAGCAGTCAGCATCGGCAAGGTGACACGCACTACAGTACCCTCGTGGGGTTTTGAGGCAATCGTCACGCTGCCCTCGTGGCGTTCCGTGAGTTCCTTCACCAACGCCAGGCCCAGGCCTGAGCCGCCGTACTTGCGGGTGGCGGAGCTGTCGGCTTGGCGGAAGCGGTCAAAGGCATGCAGGAGGCTGTCACTGCTCATGCCGATACCCGTATCTTCGATGATGATCGTGATCGAAGTGTCACGCTGCTCGCTGCGAACCGCGACCTGCCCACCCGGATGAGTGAACTTGATCGCATTGCTGAGCAGGTTGAGGAAGATTTTTTCCAGCGCGCCGCGATCGGCAAATACGGTGACTGGCGCTTTGTCCAGATGGTTCTCGAGAGCAATGCTGCGCGCTTCGGCCAATGGCACCATGGAATCAACGAGGCCATTGAGCATCGTATCGAGCCGCAAATAGCGACGCTCGAGCAGCGCCTGGCCTTCCTCCAGACGAATGATGTCGAGCAGGTCATTGACCAGACGCAACAAGCGCAGGCTGTTCTGGCGCATCATGTCCAGTTGGCGCATGACTTCTTTGGGCAAATCCCGATATTCCTGCAGCAGCCGCTCGAGTGGCGCCAGTATCAGTGTGAGCGGGGTGCGAAACTCGTGGCTGACGTTGGCAAAAAACTCGGATTTCAGCCGATCCAGCTCCGCGAGTTCCTGATTGTGGCTGTTCAATTGGAAGTTTAGCTTGAACTCGCTGAAACGCCGTCTGTGGTTGAAATACACGGCTATTATGCTTATCAATACGGTGACAAACATGAAAAATAAATTGTTGTACAAAATATTATAATCAATGACGTCGGGCAGGCGCGCGAAGCCGACGAACAGATACAAGCCGAAAGTAAATCCGGAAAGTATCAATACCTCACATACAGTCACCGGCAGCACCATGCTCGTGGCAAGAATGGCAAGATTGAGACCAGCATAGTAGGTGGTAGAGAAGCCGCCGGTGAGATAAATCATGTAGCAAATGACCAACTGCGGGGTAGCCAGCCATACGAGTGTCAGCATGCGTATGTGGCGGCTACCAACTGCAGTGAAATGCAAGGCCAATAAAGCGACGATAACCAGATCGTTGGCCAGTCTCAACAGGAAAAAATGGCCGAACCAATCAGGATATACGAGTATATCCAGGCTGGCACCGGCAGGAATAAGCACCAATGCCCATAGGCATGCGATTTTTGAAAGACGCAGTCGTTCCAGGCGATCCTCTTCTGTCCATGCCCTTAAGAAATTTGCTTCGGCTGCCATGAAGACTATTCAGTGGTTTTGAAGATTCTAAGAAAGATATTAATCCCGGTTTCGTCTGCAAAAATATCGTGATCCGGAAAAGGCGCACCAAGCTTTTCCATGCCTGTATCGTCACGATAAATCAAGTACCACTCCAGCAAATGCTCCATGCCGTGGCGGGAGGGATTGCTGGAATGGACATTGGAAACCAATATCTGGCCATCATCACTGCACCACTGATAGAACAAATTGAGTAGCCGCGAACAGACTCGATCGGAAAGGTAATCGAACAGGCCAGCACAGTAAATAATATCGTAACCTTTAGGGTCTTCGCGCTCGGCGTGTTTCGAGGCCTGACGCAGCAAACCATGTACCGACTCATGGATGAATTCTATCCTGGGCTTGATGCCACTGATTCTGGTTACGTCGTTCAATTTTTCTTCGGTGTAATCCAGCGTTTCCTGACTGAAATCAAGCAGCGAGATATCGCAACATTCGATACTGCGACTTCGCCCCAGCATGCGCTGCAGTTCTATGGCTGGGCCGCAGCCAATGTTCAGAATACGGGGACGTGCGCCCGGATTTTTTCGGCGAAATTCAGTGACTTGCTGCAACAGCCAATCGACTAGAATATCGATGCGATTGCGATGTGCCTGCGCTGGCCCGGTTTGCAGATAAAGCGTATTGATGAGCTGTGCATAAATAGTCGGGCCTTCTCTTGGGTCGCGCAGCATCATGTTGACCATTTCGTAATCGCCGGCGTAGCCGAGCGGTTTGTGATAAGCGCGATGGACGAATGGGGCCCGCATCAGGAGCGGATGCAGATCGTCTTGTGCATACTGGATGTGCGTGATTTCCTCATCTTCCTCGACCGCGGCCGCCTGCGCTTCGAATTCTTGCAGCAGGCCATGCAGCGTCGGCATCAGTGGTTCAACCAAGTCTGGGAAAATATCCTCTTCAGGCTCGTTGTCGATGTGATTGGTGCCGTGGCTTTCGTTGAAGTCCAAATGTTCCAACCAATGATTCAACGCCGTCAAGAATGACCGCAGACGGGCAACACTAAGCTGGTACTGAGGGCGGATCTGTTGATTGCGCTGCCAGTCATCGGTGAATTCCTTGATCTCGGCCTGAATGCTTTCGCTGTCGCCGGCGAGGCCAATGAGTTCCGACCAGTTGTCTAGCAGGCTGGCTGAAACGATCAGCATCAAGCCGGTGTTGACCAGGCCGCTGACGACGGCGCGGCCCTTGTAAATGACGCGATCGTTGCTGCGGATTTCCAGCTCGTGGAGGACCTCGCTGAGCTGCACGATCGAATATGGATTATAGACTTCGAAGATCAGCGTCGAGCGCGATACCTTGACCAGGCTGCCCCGGGCTCGGATATCCTGGCTGTTTGAAAAAACAATCAGATCATTGAGGCTGTTAACACTGACCACAAGCTATTCTCCCCCGAAAGCTGATCATCGCTGGCTTCAAGAGTGGTTTAACCCATGCACTTTAAAGCGTTGCCAGGAAGTTGTGAAGTCGTTCGGCCACAGGCTCAGTGCGCCGTGGCATGCTTGCACCAGGCTGCAAACCATGTTGCCGTCGTTGTTGCGGGAGCCGCGGCATAGCTGCTGCGATTAATCTGCAGCAGGTGAAAACTGTCTTTCGTCGACCCGCGCGGGCCATGATTTTGCGCAATAACAGCTTCGGGTGAAATGGCAATGATTCCAAAGTGCCTGGCCCATTCTGGGCCAGGCTGGTCGCATTTTCATGCCATTGGCAGGGGTGCCGGATCGGCCGGCCATGCTGCCAGCATTTGGCCGGATGCGGCAGTTACAGGAAAAACTGGGTTTGCAGGAGAATGATGTTGGGATCGTCGGAGACCCCGCGGCGATCGCTGTCAACACTGATGTAATTGAGCATGACGCGGCCGTATTCGCTGATATACCAGTTGATGCCGACGCTGATGTTGTCTTGTTTGCCGCCTTGCTCGGGGCCATCGTTCAGGTTCAGGCGGCTGTAGCGCGTGGTCAGCTCAAGCGTTGCGAAAGGGTGGGCGAGTGACGGGCTCTTGAAACGGCCATCCTTGTAGCGCCGCTGGCCGCCATTCAGCATCCAGCTGCCGGCAACATACCAGCCATCAAAGGCGACGTCCGGGCGCGAGTGGCGATCGACGGCGGCGCGCATCCATTCCGTCTGCACCGTAAACGGGCCTGTCTGCCAGGCAAGTTCCAGCCCCAGCCGGTTAATCCGCTTGACATCGCGTATCTTCCCCGTATTGACAAGCTTTACGTCGATTGGCTTGGCTTCGGGGCGCGCGTTGAACTTGATCCTGTCCTCGGGCTGCTTTTCGGTTACCAACGAGGCGCCCAGGTGCAGCAGGTTCGCGTCCGTATCAATCGCGGCGAAAGTGTAGCGCGCGCCCACGCCCTTGCCGTCGTCCTCGTCGATGGTGCGCTTGAAGCCCATGGCGGCAAAGGTATGGCGCGCGCCGCTGTGGTTGAAGCCGATGCCCAGGCGCCGGGAAAGATTGAACGCATCGGTGGGCAGCGCCCGCTCGATCATCATGATGTTCTTGGAACTGGTCAGCTCCTCAAGGCCGTACGGAACCTTGAACTGCCCCACGGTAATGGTGCCCACGTCCCAGCCTTCGTAAGCCAGGTAGACATCCTTGTATTCGCCTTCTCCGGTGAAGTCGTAGCCGATCTCGAACTCCCAGTCGTTGGTGAACTGGCCTTCGAGGCCCAGCGCCGCCCGCCGCGTGAGATAGTGGTTGCCGAGCGATTCAGTGTCCGAATCAGCCCAGGCATGGTTCAAGTCCAGGCGGGCAGTCGGCGTCAGCTTGAACTCGCCATCTTCAAAGGTCAGCGGGTTGGCCGCTGCGGCATGCCCAGCCAGCGCGACAACGCAGACGGCAAGCAGAATCGAAGCCGCTGTTTTGTTGATGCGGCGCGTGCTGTCTGGATCGAATTTGGGAGCATCATGGTGGAACATCATCAGGACTAACCCCTTGTGAATGTAATGAGGACGAACACAGTGGCTTGGGAATCTTTCCCGCCCTGATCGCTGACCAGCAGGATCTGGTCCGCGCCCAGCTGTGCAATGCCCTCAAAATTGTCCGGCCCTGCAGGCAGGACTGCCAGGTTTGTGGTGGTGCAGACATCGTCTGCGGCACAGTCCTGGAGATCGACCAGGCGCACGCTCGCCGTGCGCGCTTTGTCCGTGCCCAGCTCGGAGCGCTCCAGCACCAGCAGGCTGCCATCGGCAAGCACGGCCAATCCCTTGAGTCGATTATCCTTCTCTGTATATCTGGGAAACGACCAGTGGCGGCCTTCGGCATACAGGGTGTGCAAGGTTGCAGACTTGTCCAGCGGCGATTCCGGCGCCGTCAGCAGGCCAAACTGCGGATGCAAAGCCATGGACTCCAGGCCGCGTTTCGCTTTGTCATAGTTGTCGGGATCGTCCAGCGGCGCCGGCACGGCAGTTGTGCCCAGCACCTTGCCGTCCGGGCTGACCCGAAGGATGCCTGGATGATGCTTGTCTTCCAATGCCACGACCAGCACGCTGTCTCCGGTCTTGCCGTTGTCGGCATGCAATAGCGCCAGGCCTTCGGCGTTGAACTTCTTGTGCGCCGAAGCCTTGTCGTCGGGATCTGTCAGGGCAGCCGCATAAACCGGTTCCACTGCCTGGAGCGCAGTGCCATCTCGCTCAAGTCGGAAATGAAACACGATTCCCTGGTCGGAAACCGCGTACAGCAGCTGTTCGTCCTGATCCCAGGCCAGTCCGGACAGCTCCGCAAGACGCATACCGTCGATGTCCGTCGCCGGAATCTGCATCCGACTCAATTGCACCGGGGCCGGATCTGCCGCTGTGGATGCTGTGCTCGATGCATCCGGCTCCTGCTGTCCGGCCAAAGCGGGCAACGCCAGCAATATGCCGGTCAGGGCAAGGGCCATGCATGTCGATTTGTATTTCATTCTTTCTCCAGTGATGTCAACAAAGTGCCGGCTTGCGGCCGGCGCGCGTGGGCACCTCCAGGTGCCGATTGCTGCGATTGGCAGGCTGCTGTCCGCCATTCATGGTCATGCCAGCGGCATGCGCACGATCACGACGGCACCGCCGGCCGCTCGATTGCGCGCCTCGATGGCGGCGTTGTGCTCTTCCACGATGCGCCCGACGATGGCCAGTCCCAGGCCGGTTCCCTTGTGCCGGCGGCTGAAGAATGGGTCGAAGACGTAGGGCAGATCTTCGCAGGCGAAGCCGGCGCCCGCGTCGCTGACGCTGCATTCAAGCCACGCCTTGCCGTTGTCATCAATGCTTTTGCGTGTGTCGATGATCACGTCCGTGCCCTCTGGCGCGTAGCGCACTGCGTTGTCGATCAGATTGACGAACACCAGCAGCAGCCGCCCATGGTTCATGTGCAGCAAGCCGTCGTCGGTCGCTTTGTTGACAAGGGTGACACCTGCGGCGGCCGCGATTGACATGCAATTGCCAATCGCTTCCTCAATGATCCCGCCAAGCTTTTTGATGGTGAACTCGTTGGTCGGGGGCTTGCCGTATTCGAGCAGGTTGGTCATGAGCGTATTCAGCCGCTCGGCCTCGCGCCGCAAGACCTCGCGATAGCGCTTGCCGGGGTCGGTATCCGTGGCGCTCGCCTCCATGGCGTCCAGTGTCGAGGAAATGCCGAACAGCGGATTGCGCACTTCGTGGGCGACCCCGGCCACCAGCCGGCCCATGGCCGCCATGGCCTCGCTGCGCTGGAGTTCGGTTTTCAATTGTTCGCGCTTGCGCTCCGACAATTGGCGTTCCTTTATTTCCTGACGCAGCTCAGCGACTGTGCGCTGCAGTTGCCGCTCACTGGCTTCCAGTGATTCCCGCGATACCGTGCTTTCCTGCAGGCGTTCCACCATCAGGTTGAATTGGTGGGCGAGGTAGCCAAATTCATCCCGGCGCTGCTCGGCGACGCGGTATTCGAGGTTGCCCCCGCCAATGGCCTTGGTGCCGGATGCCAGGCGCCGCAATGGCCTGATGATCGTCAGGTTCAGCAAGCCGCCCACGATCAAGGCGGCCAGCAGATAAAGCGGGATCAGGAACTGCAGCACCCGCTTTACCTGGTTGATGTCCTTGTTTGCCTCTATCTGCGGCTGCGTCAAACCCTGTTCGGCCAGCACTTGCACCTGGTCATCGAAAATATCGTCGATGTGGTTCTGCAGGCGTACGAATTCGCTGACCATGTTGTTAATGCCGCGCTCGCCGGCCAGCAGCTCTCCAATTCCGCTCTTGATCTGGTCGAAGGAAGTTGCCAGACCAGCTCCGAATTGTCGCTGCGCCGGCCCGAGGTTCAAACGGCGATAGCGGGTAATCGCATTCTCGAGTTGGTCGATTTTTTCCAGCAGATGCCGTTTGGTCTGTTTTGATTGTCGGTGCTCGAATGCCGCCAGCAGGAAGCCGACCTCGGCAGCGGCTTCTTCGATGCCCGCCACCGCGGCAAGCGTCTTGCTCCGCGTTGGTTCCTGGTCTGACCGGTCCTGCGACTTTCGTTGCTCGGCCCGTTCGTCAATCTGCACGAGCAGCATGGTGACCTGCTCGAAAACAGTGTCCAGCTGGTTGCGCTTGTTCATCAGCTTTTTGCCCAAAGCGGTGAGTTGCTGGTGCTGCCCGGCAAGATAGCGGCCAAGATCCTGCTGCTGGCTGCCTACACTCGCCTGCATATAGCTGGTGTGATAGCGCTCGTAATCTTCCTTGTCGTTCAAGGCTTCGGTACGAATGGCGGGATCGGGATGGGTCAGATATCTGAGCACGCCGAGCGCGTATTCGCCCGCGTTTTTCTCCATTTCGATTGCGGCGATGCTGAACGGCACCCCAGCTTCGTCCAGTTTGGCCAGATGGCCGGCGACATGATCGAGGCCGCGATAAATGTACAGCATGGACAGCAGACCGAGCATGACGATGACCGCTATCCCGAAAAATATTTTTGCCTTGACCATGCAGCTATTCTCACAGTTGTTGCATGTCTGGACGTGGTGCTGCGCCGCTTGCGGGCACTGCGGATTCAGGCGCGGCTGCGCTGCGAAGTGGCAATGCCGTATGCCTTGATCTTCTGGTACAGCGTGCTGCGCGGAACATCGAGACGCACCGCTGCCTCTGCGACCTTGCCGCCCGTCTCCTGCAATACGCGTTCTATGTGCTGGCGCTCGATCTGCTGCAGCGTGAGGTTGGTGCTCTCACCGCGCATGGTTTGTGCGGCCGCTGTCTCGAAGCGCAGGTCACTGCGCGTTATGATGCAGTCATCGCATAATAGTGCGGCGCGCTCAAGAACATTGCGCAGTTCGCGGATATTGCCGGGCCATTTGTAATCACGCAGGGCCTGTTCGGCATCGGCGGCAAGGGTCGCGCGTCGCTCTGGGTCGGGATTAAGCCTGGCCAGCATGGCTTCGGCGAGCGGCAGAATATCTTCCCTGCGCTCGCGCAGCGCCGGCAGCGCCAACGGTACGCTGTTTATCCGGAAGTACAAGTCCCTGCGGAACGTGCCTTCGGCCACCAGGGTGGCAAGATCCTGGTGCGTGGCCGCAATCAGAGTGATGTTCACCTCCCGTTCGCGCACCGCTCCCAGGCGGCGGAAACGCTGCTCTTCCAGCACCTTGAGCAGCTTGGGCTGCACCCTGGCATCGACATCGCCGATTTCATCGAGAAAGACCGTGCCACCATTGGCGATCTCGAGCATCCCCTTCTTGTTTGTCGTGGCGCCGGTAAAAGCGCCTTTTTCGTGGCCGAACAGCTCGGTTTCCAGGAAATCCGGCATCAGCCCGGCGCAATTCAAGTCCACGAACGGCTCGTCGGCCCGTGGCCCGTGTCGATGCAGCCACTTGGCGAGCAGGGTCTTGCCGGTGCCGGTTTCACCAAGAATCAGGATCGGGCTTTCGGTGGCCAACACTTTCTTCACCTGCCTTGCCAATGCCTTGATGGCGGGACTGTTTCCCGCCAACGGATCCAGCAGGTCCCGCTGTTCGCGGCTCTCGATGGCCTGTTGCTGGCGCTGCAGTCGCCTGTTGTTCAACAGGCGTTGCAATATGGTAAGCAGCGTCGGCAATTCGATCGGCTTGGTCAAGAAATGTTCCGCACCTTCCTTGACGGCCTGTACGGCAAGCTCGATCGAGCCATAAGCGGTCAGCACGACCAGCGGCACGTCGGCATCCAGTTGCTTGAAGCTGCGCAGCAAATCCATGGCCGTGCCGTCATGCAGCCGATAGTCGATGACTGCGGCGTCCGGCGGTGAGGCTTCGAATACGGCTTGGGCCTCCTGACAACTGCTGGCCTCTAGAACGGCATAGCCGCGCCCCTCCAGAAAGTCGCGCATGCCGAATCGAATGCTGTCTTCGTCATCTACAACCAGAATTCGCATCTTGCTCAATATCATGCTCCGAAAGTGTTCTGTATGCGCATAGCGTGCCCGCAGGCAGGCCAACATGCACGAATCGCCAACCAGCGGGAGACGGGAAACGCGAGGCCAGCGGCGCTTCCGCTTCTCCGGCCGGCCGGGCAAATCGGCTTGCCGGCACCTGAGGCATCATGGTCAGCATGCCTCGCATGCCAGCTGTCTGCGGTAATTGCCGCCCGTCACCGGCTCCAGTACAGGCGCAGCCGCCCGAGCCGTTGCTGTGCGATTACTGCTCATTGCCACCTGCCGATCGCTGTCGAAGGCCGGCACGATGTCAAGCTTGCGCAGCGCGACCAGGAATTTGTTGTACTTGGGTACTTGCTGCAGCGCAGCCATGCCAACACAGTATTTCGAGCAGCGCCGCGTCGGGTGCTGGTGCAGCATGCGCAGAATCTTGTCGGCAATGCCATTGCCGTTGGCGGATTTGGTCTCCAGCACAAAGATTTGCTCATCGACGGTGCGCTCTGCCGCCAGGCCCGTGAACTGCAGGGCGAAATCAATGGTCATGCGCTCGCCACCCTGTTTGGCAACCAGTGTCACTCGCTGATAGCGCATATCGATGACTGGTTCGAGCGCCTGGTCGAAGTCACGCTTGTAGCGCTCTTTGTAAACAGAGTTGATGAAGGCATGGGCGGGTGCATTCAGCGTTCCATACTGCTCCGGCGCGCAGGGCAGCCGCTTCTTGACGGTGATGCCGCGCTTGGCCTTGAGCTTGACCTCGACGTAGCACAGTCCAGTGTCAACGTATTTGCGCATGCGTACCTTGCAGCGCTTGCGCCGGCCGCGATGATGGTCAAAATAACTCGTCCGGGAGGCATCATCGAAATAGCAGGTCTCGTAAGTAAAGTCGCGCCGCCCTTCGATCTCCAGGATGTTGAAGTGGGGCGCCAGCTCGGCCACGGCCTGCTTGAGTGTGGTTGCGGAAAGCACATATTTGTTGTCCTGACGACGCAGCATGTCGGCCTTGGCGTTGAGCTGAGTGAGGCTGATCGGCTGGAAGGGTTGCAGCAGCCATTCCGGAGCTGTCGCCGGCTCGGTTGTGGCGTCGTTCGTGGCTGCCAGGCTTGCGCGCGCGGCGGCATCGCCTTGCAGCGGCGACACCAGTTGCAATGGTGTTTCGTCTTGCTTGATCGACATCTTATTGGTTCCTGTAAGAAACATGGGCTCGTGCCGTATCTTGTTGTCTTTTGTAAAAAACATTGATGCGCGCCGTGTCATTGACGTAGTCGAACGAAATGATCCTGTAGTAGATTACCTCCACGCCCAGGCGCCGGGTGAGATCGGCGCGCATCGTATTGACGTCGGAGAGAGCGTGGCCGTCGATTTGGTCGAGTGTAATCTTGATGCCGTCGACCGAATCCAGGACGCGCGGATGATCCAGCATGTAAGCGCCGAGCAGTAAAAACCCGACTACGGTGATGACCAGGGGAAGGGTGGTGCCCTGTATCGAGCAGATGACTGCAATCGCGACGCTGCCGAAGAAGTAGCTGATTTCGATCTTGTCGAACTGCTCGGAGCGCAGCCGGAACAGGGCCAGGATCGCGAACAGTCCGAAACCGACGGCCACGCCGAATTCGACAGAGGACAGAATGATCAGCACCGAGAACACGGCGAAGTTGAACATTGCCGCCGTGGTCACGAGTTCCTTGTCGTGGTGGCGCCGATAATACATGCCGAAAATCAGCAGCAGCATGGCGATCACGTCGACCGTAAAGCGTACCAGCAGCTCGAATAATGGGCTTTGGATTGAGGCCAAGAGCAATGTTGTTCTCCGTTGCGAAGTTTGACTGAATATTAATAAGCAAAACTCATGCCAATGCATGATGATTTTGCAAAAAAGTCCTTTAATATAATAATATCAATAGGATATAAAGCAAGCGCAAGACTGGCTGCAACTTGTGCGCCAACACATCGAGTGTCATGAGAAGTCTGATTCCAGAATCTGAACATCCCATTTCCAGAATCTGGACAAGTCGGAACCTGGCCGAACAAGGGCCGCGGATGGCTGGCGTGGCCTGTTGGCGGCCAGATCAGCTCAAGGTGTCAAACAGCACGAACATGAAATAGGCGAACACGGCGGTAATCGGCAGGGTCAGGATCCAGGCCCAGACCATGCGCTCGACCACCGTCCAGCGAATGGCGCTGAAGCGCTTCGCTGCGCCCACGCCCATGATGGCGGAAGAGACACAATGCGTCGTCGACACCGGAATGCCAAACAGCGAGGCCGCGAGAATCACCATGGCGGAACTGGTTTCGGCAGCAAAACCATTGATGGGGTGCAGCCTGACCATCTTGTGGCCCAGCGTGGTGATGATGCGCCAGCCGCCACCAGCAGTGCCGGCGGCCATGACCAGTGCGCACAACACAATGACCCATGAGGGGATGTCGAAACCGCCGTCGGTGGACTCGGGAATGCGCAGGAAGGACAGCCAGGATGGCAATGAATCCAAGGTGCCGGCGGCAGTCGCTCCGGCCAGCGCCAGCGCCACGATACCCATGGTTTTCTGCGCATCATTCATGCCGTGCGACAGGCCCATGACAGCTGCGGACAGAATCTGCGACTTGCCAAAAAAGGAGTTCACGAACGGGGTGCGCCCCAACCGGTTCAGCAGACCCAGGCGCCGCGAGCACCAGAACAAGAATATGTACAGCGCCACCATCAACACAAAGGCCATGATGAAGCCGAGCAAGGGCGAAGCCACCATGGGAATGACAACCTTGGGCAGCACGCCTTTGGCCAGCCACCAAGACGCATCATTGGCCTGCCACCAGATCACCGCATGGGCATTGTTGCTGCTGCCGGCCAGGGCAGCGCCAACCAAGCCACCCACCAGGGCGTGGCTGGAGCTGGAAGGCAGGCCCCACCACCATGTGATCAGATTCCAGATGCATGCCCCCAGCAGGGCGCTGGCGAGAAAAATCCCGCCATCCTGCACCAGGCTCGAATCGACCAGTCCCTCGGCAATGGTCAGGGCAACGGCGGTGCCCATCAGCGCGCCGATCATGTTGGTGATGGCCGCCATGAGCACGGCCTGACGCGGGGTCAATACCTTGGTGGCAACCACCGTGGCAATGGAGTTGGCCGTGTCGTGGAAGCCATTGATGTAGGTAAAGGCCAGCGCGAGGAAAACGACCAGAACCAGCAACCCGATGCTCATGGGGGCTAGGAGTTCTTCAGCACAATGAAATAGATCACGTTGCCGACATCGCGGCAGTTATCGATGGCCTTCTCGATGATCTCGAACAGTGTCTTGGCCAGCATGACGCGGACCGGGTCGCTGGAGTCCAGATAAAGGCTGCGATAAGGTTCCAGCAGCAGCGCGTCGGCTTCTGCCTCCAGTGCCTGCAGTCGATCCTGCAGCCGGCGCATGTGCTCGAGGCGCTGACCATTGCGCAATTCCCGGACCATGTCGACCACGACTTCGGTACAGTGGACGAGGAGCCCGGTGCGTCGCGTGAAATCCACATCTTGCAGCCGCTTGTTGACCAGCACATAGCGTTCGGCAAACTTCTCCACGGTTTTGGGGATCTTGTACAACGCCTCATTCATGGCTTCGATGTCTTCGCGATCCAGCGTGGTGACGAACGTGTGGATCAAGGTTTCGCTGATTTCGGTCGCCAATTCCTTCTCGCGCAGGCGCGCGGCGCTGAAAGCGGCCAGGGTGGGGGCATCGTCGCCATTGCGTGCCAATTCATCCGCGGCCTGCGCCGTTTCCAAGGCGGCCTCGGAACTGGCCTGCAGCAAATCGTAAATCCTGTCGCTACGGCCAAACAGGGTTTGCAGTGAAAACAAGATGACTCCCTTTTGTATTTGCTGAAACGTTGCCCGCGCAATACAGCGCCCAAACAACAAGGCGTTTATGATGCCGCTGGTCGCATGGCCGCCGACACCAGCAATAGGGCAGGAACATCGGCGTTCGGTGGCGGCTGTTCCAACAATGTAGCAAGTCCTGTGCCAAATGATCCAAGATCAATCCGCTGGTCTGAAATCCTTATTCATATCAGCAGAGTATGAAGTTATGGCTCAGGCTGGCCGGGGGTATCTTGATGCTGCCTCAGAGCGCTTGCTTCCAGAATCTGGACAGATGTCTGGAATTTCGACAGACCGGCTTAGGTGGCCATGACTGCAAGCATTCGGGCTTCATCCCGACCAGCCAAACAGCACCAGCAGCAAAATGCCCAGCAGCACGCGGTAGATCACGAACGGCATCATGCCCATGGATTGGAGCATGCGCAAGAACAAGTGGATGGTGATGACGGCACTGGCACAGGCGAGGATCGCCGCAAATGCCATGCCGCTCCAATCCTGGGTGACCGGCGAGCTCAGCAGGTGCAGCGCTTCGTAGACCACCGCCGCCAGCGTCACCGGAATGGCCATGAAGAATGAGACCCGCGCGGCGGCCGGCCGGGACAGGCCCAGGCCGCGCCCAGCCATGATGGTGATGCCCGAGCGCGAGGTGCCGGGGATCAGCGCCACGGCCTGGAACAGGCCCAGCAGGAAATACTGCCGGAAGCCGAGATCCGTTGCCTGCCCATCCATGCGCGCGCGCCAGTCCACCCAGCCGAGCAGGACGCCGAAGACAATGCTGGTCGCTGCGATGATCCATGGCGTGCGCAGCAAAGCCGCGCCTTCGGCACCGAGTGCCAGTCCAAACACGATGGCCGGCAGCGTCGCCAGAATCAGGCCCCAGGCCATGCGGGCATCGGCATCGAGGCGTCGTGTGGCCAGTGAAGCAAGCCATGCCTTGGCCAGCACCAGCAGGTCGCGCCAATAGTAGCCGACGACGGCCGCCAGCGTTCCCAGATGCACCGCCAGGTCGAAGCCCAGGCCCTGATCCGGCCAGGCAAGGAAATGCGGCACCAGAATCAGGTGGGCTGAGCTGGAAATGGGCAGGAATTCGGTAATGCCCTGCACCACGGCAATGACGAGGATTTGATACCAGTTCATTATTGTTGTGTCAGGAAAGCCGCGTGGTCTGACAAAGCGGCGACTATACCCGGTTCAGAACGCCACAGTAAAACCAGGCAGCGCTGCCTGGCTGGGGAAGAGCCGTGAGCAGGCAAAAGCTTGATTTGCGTCAAGCAATATAAATATAATGCGAATGAGAATGAGTCGCAATAGCAGTCAGGGATGACATGGCTCATTGGTGGGATCAGATGCAACAACCTTTCGCCTTATTGTACGTGCTGCAGATTGCCGGCCTGCCTGTATTCAAGCTGCTCAGTTGGAGTTTTCGATGAACAATGTTGATTTGGGTGGCTGTCGCTCTCTTCGCGGCGGCATTACACGGGCAGACGCCTTGCTGTGCGCGGCTGCGCCGGCCGATATGCCCGGCCTGGCGGTGCTGGAATGTCCGGAACCATGGCGCGCAGCCAATCTGGTCTGAATTGTCGTCACTTTGTCGCCGTGCGGCAGGGCCTCCTTGGGTGCTCAGCAACAGCCGGCGTCAACAGTTTGTGGAATTGCTGGTCGGCAAAGCAAGCGCCGGGCGCTGTGGCCTGCGTGCCGATTGCAGGAACAGCGGCAGCCATGCCGGGCCATGTCCGAGTAAAGATCATATCGTGCTATTCATAAAGGAAAACATCATGCCTTCAAATGCCCATCTTCGATGCAGCTTCCTGCCTGCCTGCGGATTTGCGTTTTGTTCTGCCACGCTGTTCGGTTTGAGCGTCGCGGCCGTGGCTCAGCCCGCTGCCGAGCAATCCGGCCTGCAGCTTGAAACCGTGGTCGTCACCGCCACGGGCTCCGAACAGATCATTCAGGATGCGCCGGCGTCGATCACGGTGATCTCCCGCGAGGAGCTGGAGGAGAAGGCTTTCAAGGATGTCACCGATGCCATTCGCGACGTGCCTGGTGTCGTCGTCACCGGCGGCGGCAGCCACAGCGACATCAGCATTCGCGGCATGGCGCCGAAATACACCATGATCCTGGTCGACGGC
>Ga0079226_10000754_pt1 | contig 23640 bp, 26 predicted proteins | sample Poulit2014_FD_76345 | JGI IMG/M metagenome (GOLD analysis project Ga0079226, IMG submission 76345) | Agricultural soil microbial communities from Georgia to study Nitrogen management - Poultry litter 2014 | ecosystem: Environmental > Terrestrial > Soil > Agricultural land | place: USA: Georgia...
TACTTTTACGAGTTTTTGAAATACTTTTATTTTATGCCACCCAAACCCCTCCTAAGCACAGGAGGGGACTTATAAGGAAGTATTTCAAAAGCTGCTTTTAGTGTAACATGGAGTGCAGATTAACGCAAGAGGATTTCCATCCCCCTGGATTCGGGCAATATCACCTGCGGCGAATAAGCCCTCATCCGTCCCCCTTCGAAGTGGGACGAATATCCTGAGTTAATTCGAAGGATATTCAGGGGGATGGCCGAAGACAAATGCAGCCATTTTAAGCCTATTTCAATTGTTATTATCCGTTTTTTATAAACCTATAATACCTTTTTTAGTATTGGGGTAACTTCTGGTGGATAAAGTTTTTTTAAACATTACTTTCGTAAATAAGCCGTGTTATCTGCGTTCTATTTAATGAATCCTTTGCTTTTAAAGCAGGTAACATGAAGAATTAAACGTTATTTTTTCTTACCACCGTACCATTCCGCTGGCCATTTCGATTTCGCCTTGAATACAATCAAATTTTTTGGTGAATAATGCGGATTAATTTGACGTTTAAAGTTCATTCTAATCAATCAAGGAATTTATAATATTACTTATTCAAAATTCATAATCGCTTCAATACTTTACTCCAATGAGATTTTTTCTATATTAAGCCAATCTTAATTCTCATTTTACAGAACGAACCCATGCAGTTCGCATTTCTCGACTATTTAATGATGGCGCTTTATATCGCCGTGTTGGCTGCGGTAGCTATTTGGGCAAAGCGAAGAGGGCAGGAATCGCTCGAGGATTATTTTACCGGCGGCAAAAATTTGCCCTGGTGGCTTATCGGAATCTCGATGGTAGCTACCACTTTCGCCGCCGATACGCCGTTAGCTGTCACCGGCATTGTAGCAACGCAAGGGATTGCCGGCAACTGGATTTGGTGGAATTTTATGTTCAGCGGTTTGTTTACCGTTTTTTTATACGCCAAATTATGGAAACGCGCCGATGTAATAACCGATGTAGAATTTATAGAACTTCGTTACGGCGGCAAATCAGCTGCTTTTTTACGTGGTTTTCGCGCCCTTTACCTGGCTTTTCCTATCAACTGCATTATTTTGGGCTGGGTTACCGTGGGTATGGCTAAAGTGCTTACTGTCGTAACCGGCGCCGAGCAGTGGCTTATTATCATCATCCTTTACCTGATAATCGGCATTTATATTGCTGTTGCCGGTCTATGGGGCGTTGTGGTCACCGATTTTGTGCAATTTATTATCGCCATGGGCGGTTCTGTTTTGCTTGCGGTGATGGCCGTAAATCACACCGGCGGATTGACCGCCCTTCATGCCAAATTGGTGGCACGTTTTGGCGCCGATCCCAACATTTTAAGTTTCAACCCCTTTAACAATCCGCAAATAATAGCGACCACAGCGCTGGTTTGGGTCGGGATGATGTGGTGGGCTTCGTGGTATCCGGGAGCAGAACCCGGCGGAGGCGGTTATATTGTGCAGCGAATGCTCTCGGCCAGGGATGAAAAGAACGCCGTGGGCGGCACGCTGCTTTTTAATGTAGCGCATTATGCCATTCGTCCCTGGCCGTGGATTTTAGTCGCGTTGGTTTCAGTGATTATGTATCCGGGCCTGGCCGATAAAGAATCCGGCTATGCCCTGGTGATGTTAGATTTACTGCCGGCCGGCCTGCTCGGGCTTTTGGTGGTCGCTTTTCTTTCAGCTTTTGTATCTACCGTTTCAACCCATCTGAATTGGGGCGCTTCGTATGTGGTGAATGACTTTTATAAGCGTTACCTGAATCCTCCCGCCGATTTCGAAAGCAAGGCCAAAGCTCAAAAGCATTATGTATTCATTTCGCGGCTCACCACGCTGCTCATCATGGGGCTGGCCATTGCGGTTTCATACTATTTTGATACGGTAAAAGGCGGATGGCAGATGATTCTCTCGATCGGCGCCGGAACCGGCCTGGTTTATATGCTGCGCTGGTTTTGGTGGCGCATTAACGCCTGGAGTGAAATTTCAGCCATGATTGCCGCCGGGGTTTTCAGCTTCATGGCACCGCTGGTGGGCTTTGATAGTTTTGGCTCCGGCATGATTTTTACCACCATCGTAACAACAGTGGCCTGGCTCGGCGCCACACTGCTAACCCGGCCGGAATCCGATGAAACACTGCAGCACTTTTTTAACCGCGTAAAGCCGGGCGGCCCGGGCTGGAATCGTTTCACGCCGGCAGGGCAGACCGTAGAATCGCTTTGGCCGGGCATTTTTAAAGTATTTATCGGCGCTGCTGCTATACTTTGTTTTTTGTACGGCATGGGCCAACTGTTTTTTGGTTCAACGGCTGCGGGCCTGGTTTTAATAATGGCCGGGATTGTGATTTTGGTCTATATTGTGAGGCAGTTGGTGGAGTAGGGGGATCGGTATGAAAGTTTTCCTCTTCTAATTATTTGACAATCGTTGATGTCATTTGACATTCTCAATTATATTGCTTGAATAGCAGAAGCAGTCTATACTTACCGCAGCACTCGCTTTGCCATTAAAAATCGGCTGCGCCAGTAATATTTTTTGAGGCTGCTTATGGTAACGCCTTGTGAGGTGGAAGCATGTAAAAAACGTTTATTGCCGATAATTACCCCCACATGGAGCGTTTTTCGGCCGGTTTTAAAAAAGATTAAATCGCCGATTTTTAAATTAGAACGGTCAACTTTGCGCCCCACATAAAGCTGCCGGCGGGTGCTGCGCGGAAGCTCGACATTTAGATATTCATCAAAAATAATCTGCATAAATGCCGAACAATCTACTCCCGCCGTTGAGCTGCCGCCCCATCTGTATGGCGTGTCCTTCCAGTCATGATATGCTTTTTGCAGCGAGGCTTGGAGGCCATTTTTGCTTAAAATATGAGCGGAGGGCCGCTTAGTTTCTTCCTTTTTAGGTGAAGTGTTTTTCGTTTGCTGCGGCAGCCGGCTTGCCGTTCCACAGGCTGAAACAATAAAAAACACTCCGACAGCGGTGATATATCTGACTTTTTTAACGTTCATTTGTGATGAAATTGGCGCTTAAACCTTCTATATTTAAAGGCATAAAAAAGACTAAACGATGCAATTACTGGTAAATATAGACCATATCGCTACGCTTCGCAACGCGCGGGGTGAAGGTTATCCCAAACCGGCTGAAGCAGCTAAAGTTTGTGAAGACGCCGGAGCCGCAGGTATTGTATTTCATTTAAGAGAAGATCGACGCCACATTCATGACGCAGACGTTTATGCGCTTAAAAAAGTCGTAAAAGGACCGCTTGTTTTTGAGATGGCCGCTACCGATGAAATGCTGGAAATTTCTACAGAAATAGAACCATTTAACGTCACGCTGGTCCCCGAAAAACGGGAAGAATTGACCACGGAAGGAGGATTGAATTTATCTGCGGTTTACAATGATTTTGAGCGCCGCGTTTTTCCGCGGCTTCGCAAAACGGATATTAAAATAAGCCTTTTTATCGATCCCAATCCGGAAGATATTAAGCTGGCTGCACAGCTCAACGCCGATATTGTGGAGCTTCACACCGGCAGATATGCAAACGCAAAATCGCCTTCAGCCAAGAAAGCAGAGCTGCAGCGTTTGCGCCAAGGGGCTGAGTTGGCGCATCAAAACGGGCTGACGGTGAATGCCGGACACGGTTTAAACCTGGATAATTTTGAAGATTTTGTGCAAGCCGTCCCGCATTTAGCTGATATTAGTATTGGGCATGCTCTGATTTCGTCAGCGGTTTTTATGGGCCTTGAAAATACAGTGAAGGCATTTCTGGAAATAATGAACAAATATTGAAGCTTTTGTAACAGTTTTAAGCGTCAGTGTTGACCCATTGAAAATTAAAAATGGAAAAAGATATAACTCATAAATCAGGATATGCCGCGATTATCGGCAAGCCAAATGCTGGAAAATCGACCTTGATGAATCGCATTTTGGGCAGCAAAATATCGATCACGACCCACAAAGAGCAAACCACGCGACACCAAGTATTAGGAATTTATTCGAAGGATGATTTGCAGGTTATTTTCCTGGATACACCCGGCGTAATTAGTCCTCGCTATGAATTGCAAAAGGCCATGATGCGCCTGGTTGACCGTGCCCGCCGCGATGCCGACGTTATTCTGTTTATTGTTGATATTACGGATGCCCGGATTCCAGGCCGCCTGCTTAATGTTTTTAAATCAATACAAAAGCCCATCATTTTAATTATTAATAAAATAGATCGCGTTTCTGAAGAAGAATATCGCCAGGTTTCGGAAAGATTAAACAGCACCTATCGATTTGATGAAACTCATTTTATTTCGGCTCTAAATGGGGAAGGCATTGACGAGCTGCTTTCAACCGTAAAAAAACAGCTGCCGGAAGGCCCGGCCTATTATCCCAAAGATATGCTTAGCGAACAGCCGGTGCGCTTTTTTGTGGCTGAACTGATCCGCGAGCAGCTATATTTGCAGTTTCACCAAGAATTGCCCTATTCGTGCACGGTTGAAGTGATACAATATGAGGAGCGCAAAGATTTGGATTATATAAATGCAGATATTATTGTGAACCGAAAATCCCAAAAAGGGATGTTGATTGGCAAAGGCGGAAAAGCAATTAAAAAGCTGGGAACAAGCGCGCGGGCAACGATTGAAGCGTTTATTGACAAAAAGGCTTATCTGGATTTGCATGTAAAAGTGCGGGAAAAGTGGCGTGATGACCCGGTAATGGTGCACAGTTTTGTGTATTAAGAGGTTTCATTAAATAGAACGCGAATGTCACGGGTGAAGCGGATCATCGCAGATAAAAAATAAATATGAATATTGAAAGCGATAACTACGAATACCAAGGCAAGCTATTCTAAAAAAGGTTCTAAATTTATTGGCCTGCTCTTTCCCGTTCAATCCGCAGATGCTTTCGATAAAAAAATTGCACAAATAAAGAATCAATATCATGATGCAAGCCATCATTGCTATGCCTGGCGAATTAATCCTCACCAAAAAAAGGAGTTTGCGCAGGATGACGGCGAGCCGGGCGGTACGGCGGGACTTCCTATTTTAAATCAATTAAAATCATTTGAAGCCGTTAATTGTGCCTGCACGGTTATTCGCTATTTCGGCGGAACAAAGCTGGGCAAATCCGGGCTCATAAACGCTTATGGCTCGGTGGCAAAAGCGTGCCTGCAAAAAGCGGAGCTTAAAACTCTTGTTGCCACTCAAAATTTTGAAATAAATTATCCCTACTCTGCTCAAAGTCATATTAATCAATTAAAAAATAATTTTGATTTAAAAGAGGTAAAAGCAACCTATCTGCAAGAGGTATGCATTAAAATGGGCTGCCGCATTTCGAACGTTTCTGCATTTGTAAAAGCGGTGCGCCAATTAAAGCATTTGGGCATAAAAATTGAAAAAAACGATAAAAGTTTTGTTTTGTTAAATGATTGAAGCATTAACCCACATAATTCACCAAGAAATTTGTTTGAAAACAAAGCGAAATCGAAATGAGCAACGCAAGGGTACGGAGTTAAGAAAAAATGTTTTAATTTTTCCTGCTTAAAAAGTAAAGGCTTTATTAAATAGAACGCGGATAATACGGATTAAATCGGTTTATTCACGAGTAATGGTACTATTAAAGCGCTCTTTTTAATGTGGGTAAAGCCACTTATTGTTCAATTTATTATCAGTCAGCTGAAGCGGACTGCAATAAATGGATCTTTCATTTATGAAAACTCTTATCTCGAACTCAGGGTAAATATGTATGATATCTAATCTAATAATCAGCGTAATCCGTGTCCTGTTCATTGTACGGCCAAATTTGGCAGCAAAAAAAGAACGCCCAAATTTAATTTATTGGCTGATTTGAATGTAACATAATTAATGAAACCTGTTTATCGGCTTGAATGAGCTTTAAAAGTTAAATTAAGCTCCAATGCAATAGGCGAGGAGTTAAAACTCCTCGCCTATCGAGGCCTCCATAGCGAGGGAATTCATTCCCTCGCAAAATAAAACTGCTTATATTTATATTTTAATCGATAAACGCGTTAATGAAATAAGATACCATTATATATCACTTCGCGAATAATGCGGGTTAAAAAGATGATTGCTATTTCTCTACAATATCCATTTTATCGGCAAAGTAGGCGGTAAAATCACGCATATCTTCTGCCATTTCGGTTTCATTCGTAGCGTTTTCGAGCGTTGCCGCCATCGTTGCCAACGATTGATGAAAAAATATTTTCATTTCATTAATGGTCATATCTTTTGTCCACAAGTCAAGCCGCATGGTATCCTCATCTTTGTGATTCCACATTGAAAGCAGCATTGCGCGGCAGTTCACAACCTCAGCGCCCTCCAGGTCGGTGGCGTCCCATTTTATCGAAACAGGTACATTTTTTTCATCTACTTCTACTTTTATATTGATATCTTTTTTTGTGGTGGCCATGAATTATAGTATGCTTTTAAATAATGAATAATTTTAAAAATTGAATCTAAAAATATCACTTTTTTTGACCCTTTTTAAAATTAAAATACGCATATATGTATGAAACTAAAGTAAAAACCAAAACCAGCTGCCATGAAACTAAAAATAAAGCTAAAAAAGACTATATGGATACTATTTTCAGTTTGCATTTTTGTAAGCTGTACAAGTGAAACGCGATTGCTTAACCGTATTCCCATTCATTCGGTTAACGTAGAAGTGCAAGATACAGAAGGAAATCCGGTTCAAGGCGCCGAAATAGCGGCATCAAACGGGCGGGCCACCTCTACGGATGAAAACGGACTTGCTAAAGTGCGCTTCGGCGCGGTCGGTGTTTATAATATATCAGTGATCAGCGATAATCACATGCCATCTAATTTTGTGATTACAATGCCCGTTGATAACGGTAAAACATTCACACGCCAATTGGCTCTTGTACCCAACTTCAGCCGTTTGCGCTTTGGTTTGATGAATATTTATCCCTTTATCTATAACTATATGTTCAGCAGCTTTGGCTATAGTGTAAATATGGAGCCTTACAACGAATCAGAATTCACTGTGTGGCGCATGAGCGGAGATAATGACGATATTTTAACGATGAAAAAAGCATTTTTAAAGGAAAATGAAAAAGGGCAACAATGGTGGAGAATGGAAATTATTCAAGACGATGAAGAATCAAAATATGTGGCTGAAATTCTTTTCTCAAAAGACAAGGACAAGATTTTACGTTATCGTGAACAAATTGATGCGGAAGAAATACAAGAAAAACCGGTGACCGATGACTGGTATTCAAAACCAATTGATCTTACCGAAGAGTCGATAGAAGGGGCAGTAGTTGAAAAGGCTGCATCGGTTGAAACGCCCGCCGGAACCTTTACCGCGGATTTATTAAAATTTGGCCCTGCACCCGGAACAACATTAAAAATATGGAAGACAGAAGATGTACCGGGCGGCGTGGTAAAATATCAATCCCTTAGCGATGAAGAAGTAATAACAAGCAGCATTTTGATAGATTTCGGCAGCGGAGCCGAAACCATGCTTAACAGCTACTAAAATAGTTCGGCTCCAAAATTATAAACGAGCCTCCGCTTTCGGAAGGAAACGGAGGCTCATTTTTATTTATTCCCGGTAAAAGAACGTACTTTAGAACAAATGCAACATTTAAATATCCAATGTTGCGTATCGGGCGTTTTCTTCAATAAAGTTTCGGCGCGGCGCTACTTTTCCTCCCATTAAGGTGGTGAAAAGTTTATCCGCCGCAGCCACATTTTCTACCGTCACTTTTTGAAGCGTTCGCGATTCGGGATTCATCGTTGTTTCCCAAAGCTGCTCAGGATTCATTTCGCCCAGTCCTTTATAACGAGAAACGTCTATTTTCTTATTTTTACTTTTAAGCTCTTTAATAATTTTGTCCAGCGCTTCTTCATCCCAGGCATATTCAATATTGCCGCCGGTGTAAGAAATGCGATAAAGCGGCGGCGTGGCAATATAAATATTACCGTTTTCAACAAGCGGTTTCATATAACGATAGAAAAAGGTAAGCAGCAGCGTGCGAATATGCGCTCCGTCAATATCGGCATCAGTCATGATAATAATTTTATGATACCGCAGTTTTTCGAGTTCAAAGTCTTCATCCGCGTGCCCTACTCCGGCGCCTAAAGCTGTAATCATCGCCTGAATCTCGTTGTTTTCCAGAATGCGGTTAATTTTTGCTTTTTCTACATTCAATATTTTTCCCCGTAGCGGCAATATAGCCTGGAAACTACGGTTTCGGCCCATTTTGGCCGAGCCGCCGGCTGAATCGCCCTCAACCAGATAAATTTCACAATGTTCCGGATCGTTAATTGAGCAATCAGCTAATTTTCCGGGCAAGCCGCCGCCGCTCATTGCGCTTTTGCGCTGTATCAGTTTCTTTGCTTTACGGGCCGCCTCCCGGGCTTCAGCGGCCAATATTACTTTTTTAATGATTTTTTTAGCTGTCTTTGGATTTTGTTCCAAATAGTCTTTTAGCTTTTCATAAAGAATACCTGAAACAATACCTTCAACTTCTGAATTGCCCAGTTTTGTTTTTGTCTGTCCTTCAAATTGCGGTTCAGGTACTTTTACGCTTAAAACAGCGGTCATCCCTTCCCGGAAATCTTCACCGCGCACCGAAATTTTATCATTAAGCAAATTATTATCCTTCGCATAGCTTTTAAAAGAGCGGGTTAATGCGCGCCGGAATCCTGTGATATGTGTTCCGCCTTCGCGCGTGTTGATGTTGTTAACGTAGGAGTGAACATTCTCAGAATAGGTGGCGTTGTAACTAATTGCTAACTCAACGGGAACCTGGTCTTCTTCACCGGAAATATAGATTGGCTTTTTCATTAGCGATTCGCGGTCTTCGTCCAAATACTGAACAAAGTCTTTCACCCCGCCTTCGTAATGCAGCTTTATTTTTTGTTCTTGGTCTTCTCTTTTATCCTCAACAAAAACCTTGATTTCCGGATTTAAAAATGCAAGTTCGCGCATCCGGTCCACGATAATATTGAATTTAAAATCGGTGGTTTGCGTAAAAATGGTTTTATCAGGAGTGAAGGTGATTTTAGTACCTGTTTTATCGGTTTTGCCAATCTCTTTGATAGGCTGAACCGTTTTTCCATGCTCAAATTCCATTACATATATTTTGCCATTGCGGTGAATCTCAGCATAAAAATGAGATGAAAGGCCGTTGACACAGCTTACCCCGACGCCATGCAGTCCGCCTGAAACTTTATAGGTATCGTGATCGAATTTACCGCCGGCATGAAGCTTGGTAAGCGCCACTTCGAGCGCCGGTAATTTAACTTTAGGGTGTTCGGCAACAGGAATGCCGCGCCCGTTATCAAGAACCGTCAGCGAGCCGTCTTCATTTATGGTAACGTATATTTCATCGCAGTGGCCTGCCAGCGCTTCATCAATGGAATTATCCACCACTTCATTTATTAAATGATGAAGGCCGCGCTGTCCCGTATCGCCGATGTACATTGCCGGCCGCTTTCGCACCGCCTCCAGCCCCTCTAAAACTTGAATATTTTCTGCCTTATAATCCGAGCCTGCTTTTTTAGCCATGAAATTGTTTTTATTGAGCTTAATGAGATTTAATTCATCATTAATATAATGATAATACCCGTTAAATGAAAGTTTTAGGCTTTTAAGAGCTGCTAAACAATCTTTTTACGGAAGATGCTTTTCGGGGCATAAAGCGTAAGCATTAAGCCGCGTGCAATCATAAAAAGAGTCATGGCCAGCCAAATTGAATGATTGCCGATATAAGGCTCTGAAATAAAATAAGCCGGTAAAAATATGGCAACGGTTGCGATTAAAAGCGAATTTCGCATCGCTTTGGTAGCCGTGGCGCCAATATAAATACCATCCCAAATATAACAAAAGCTGCTAATGACGGGCCCGGCTATAATCCAGCCAAAAAATGATAGAGCAGCTTGTATGACTTCTTTTTGATCGGTAAAAATTTGTAATATCGTCCGACTGAAAACGGCGTAAACTAAGGCGTTGGCAAACCCAAGGCTAAATCCCCAAATGAAGCAATATTTTATGGTTTTCTTTACGCTTTTTTTATCAGCTGCGCCGGTATATCGGCCTATCAGGCTTTCGGCGGCAAAAGCAAAACCGTCAACGGCGTATGAAACGAAGAGCCATAATTGCAATAAAATGGTATTGGCGGCCAGCAATACATTACCGAAGGTAGCTGATTTTGCCGTAAAAAATGAGAAGGCAAATATAAGAAACAAGGTTCGGAGGAAGAGATCGCGGTTCACCAGAAAAAACTTTTTAAGCTCATCTAACTGCCATAGCTTTTTGTGGACATAGGCCGCAAGCCATTCGCGGTAATGATAAATCAGCAGGAAGGCGGCCAGCAATAAACCGATATAACGCGCAATAAGCGTTCCCCATGCCGCGCCGGCAATTTTCATGTCCAAGCCAAAGATAAACCAGAAATCTAAAATAACATTGACGAGGTTAAGAACCACTGAAACTATCATGGGATAGCGGGCATTTTGCATGCCTAAAAACCATCCGTTAATAACATACATGCCTAAAACAGCGGGGGCGGTAAAAACACGAATGTTAAAATAAATGCGCGTAAAATGTTCAACCTCAGGCGAGGCGTCAACAATTAACATGCTTAGGTCGATAATTAAAACCTGTGCTAAAACGATAAGAAAACCCGCCACTGCTGCTACCAGGAGCGCTCGTGAAAGCGTCATGGCGGCATCGGTTTTATCATCGCGCCCGTAAGCCTGAGCCGTGAGTCCGGTGGTACCCATGCGCAAAAAGCCAAATCCCCAGAAAATGAAGTTGAAAATCATGCTGCCCACGGCCAGCGCGCCAAGATAGTAAACATGCTGCAGATGCCCCAGCAATGCCGTATCTATCAAACCAAGCAAAGGCACCGACAGGTTGCTTATAATGTTTGGAATAGCAAGCCGAAGAATTTTTTTATTCACAAAAAGAAATTATTTTACAAGAAGCGGTTTGATTGAAAGTAGTATTAATTTAGAAGTGGCAGCAAATTTCTTTGCATAATTTTATAATTCACCCTTTTCTGAAAATGGTATTAATTTGCGGGGATTAAAATTATTTATAAATGCTCCAATATAAATCAATAAAAAATGGGTGTAAAAAAATATTTATTTGAATCTTGATTGTAATTGTAATTAATATATAGCAACTCGTTTACCAATTATAAGTAGTTTTATTTTGTGAGGGAACGAACTCTCTCGCTATAGAGTCCTCTCATAGCGAGGTGTTTTAACTCCTCGCCTATCACTTGAACGTGCCTTTTTTAACTTTAAAAATTGTCAACTTTAAATTAGAGTTGCATATCAGCTTTCGGCCATGTATTTTCACCAAGTTGTTTTTAGTTTATAATTTTAATCTATCATAATAAATATGACTGTTGACCGACGGAACGCAATTTTGTCTGTAGTTTTGGGTATTATTATCATAATTCTTGCTATTTGGTTAGTTTACTCCATTGTAGTGCCTTATCGAGCGGTTGAACAAAGAGAGGCGGTAACTGAACATGTACGCGAACGCATGCTTAATATTCGCGATGGCCTTATCCGTTACAAGCAACATTATGATCATTTCCCGGCAAGCGAAGGTGGATTAGACAGCCTCGCCGCTTTTTTTGCGCCTGATTCCATGCAAGCGCTGCGAGACACCATCTTTTTTACCGAAAAATATGGGGCCGTGCAAGATTCTATTATATATTCACCGCGGCCGCCGCACAAAAAGTTTGAATATTCCAGGTCGGATTCGTTGATGCGAGAAATCTATCTGCTGAAAGATCCAGATTCGAATGATAAAATTGGCAGCCTAAGCAACACTTCACTCTTAAATTCTGCCAGCTGGCGATAACAGTTTCATGCATGCCAAAGAAGTACGTTTGGGATTATGTTTTTTTAATAACCGGCTTTTTTATGCCGTAAATGATCCCGGCAAAAAGGCTCATCTGAAACATATTGGTGCAATTGATTTTAGCTTTAATGTGCCTCATGCACTCTTTAAATACACCGGCCGACATACCGCTCATCTCAAAGAAGCGGTAAATCGGCTCAAAGAGCGCTTTGGGTTTAGCCATCTGCAAGTTTTGCTTCATCCGCAAACCGAATGTAAAACGGTATTGCCTAAATTGGTCTATGATAATGCCGAAGAACGCGAAGCGCATATCAACATTTTAATGAATGGGGTGAAACGAAATAAAATTCACACATCCTGGCATTCCTTAAGCAACGAAAAGTTTAAACTGTTAAAGCTGCAGACCGATGATTCGCTGCGCGGCCCATTGGCAATTACCGAAGGTCAACCCAATGTGCATTTGCTAAGTACTTTTGAAATTGGTGAACATTGGATCAGTCATGCCCGTCCGGGCGGTTCTATCTTAACAGTCTGTTGTTATAAAAACTGCGTAGCTGTCAGTTCCTACATTTTAGGTAAATTAAGAGGAACAACCCACCTTCCCTTTGACGAAATAGGCGATTTGCCCTATTTTTGGCTGCAACAAAGCAAAGTTTACCCGTGGATGAAAGGACTGCATGAACAAATACAAGTTTTTGGCTATCAGGCTGATAAAATTATAGATTTACTGCAGCCTTTTTGGGATGATGCCGGAGCTATAACAAAAATGGATTCGCTTGAAAAAATAGATGTCACCGCAGATGAAAAAACATATAGTTTTGATTTGGCAAGCGCTTATCCCGTCATTATGATGGCGCTGGGGAAATGAATTAAATTTGTTGGTTTATGATTAAGATTAATGCAATCACTGAACCTCAATAAATCAGTAAATATACCGGCATGCGAATAATAACGGGCCGGCTAAAAGGCCGTAAAATAAATATTCCCAAAACGTTGGATGTGCGTCCCACTACCGACCGCGTAAAAGAAGGTATTTTTTCGGTAATTGAATCATACCGGGTGATCCCGGAAAGTATTGTGCTTGACCTTTTTGCCGGATCCGGTAATCTTGGCTTTGAAACCCTTTCCCGCGGCGCACACAGTGCCTTTTTTGTGGATCATAATCAAGCCAATATCAAGCATATTGAAAAAGTGGCACAAGAGTTTGAGCTGAGCGAGAGCGTTCGCTCGGCCACTTTCGATGTCAAACAATTTTTAGAAGGCCCGCCTGTGCCGGCTGATATTATTTTTAGCGATCCGCCCTATAAATATCCACATATTGAAGAGACAACAGAAGCCATATTAAGCGGAGGCTGGCTTAATCCCAATGGCTGGCTTATTTTAGAACACAGCACCTATCTCGATTTCAGGGATCATCCAAACTGCCTGAAAACAAAAAGGTATGGAAGAACCGTAGTTAACTTTTTTGAACAAAAAGCTTAATCGGCATTATTCACCACTCACTCTTTTAAATATTTAATGGTTCGATTTTTTTGTAACTTCTTACCTGCATTTTTTTTGTACCTTACGGATTCTTATTTATAACTTTTTAGTCTATTCATATAATTTATGGAAACCTTAGCGCTTTACCCGGGTTCGTTCGATCCCATCACCTACGGGCATCTCGATATTTTAGAACGCGCCACCGAACTTTTTGATAAAGTGATTATTACAATTGCCATTAATGAACGAAAAGAAGCGGTCTTTACGGGTGAAGAACGAAAAGAAATGCTTAACAAATGTATTGAAGGAAAAAAGTGGGCTGCACGCGTCGAGGTTGAATTATTTAAAGGCCTTTTGGTAGATTTTGCCAAACAAAAAAACGCCAAAACACTTGTTCGCGGTGTTCGGCAAATCTCTGATTTTGAGTACGAATTTCGTATGGCATTAACCAACCGGCGTTTAGCCCCTGAAGTTGATACCGTTTTTTTAATGCCCAATGAGCAGTTAACATTTATATCGGCATCGCTGGTTAAAGAAGTGGCAAGCTGGGGCGGCGATCTTTCTTCCTTTGTGCCCGATCATGTGGCTGAAGCGTTAAAAGAGAAGATAGGCAAATAGTTAACTTTCTATTAATTTTAAGCAGCACATAAACATTATTATGGCTGATATAATTTTAGGAATCGATCCCGGTTCGCGCTTTACCGGTTATGCGGTTTTAACCAAACAACAGAACAAGTTTAAAACGCTTCGGTGTGATGTAATATCACTGGCCCATTTAGAGAATCATTCCGACCGGCTGCAAACTATTTTTGATAAAATATCATCCATTATAGCCTCGGTTCAGCCCAGTCAATGCGCTATTGAAACGCCGGTTTACGGGGTTGATCCGCTGGCTATGCTAAAGCTGGGAAGAGCGCAAGCTGCGGCAATGCTTGCCATTACGAACAGCGGCATTTCGGTTACCGAATACTATCCGAAAGAGGTAAAAAAATCGATTACCGGAAACGGAAATGCCGGCAAACAGCAGGTTGCCTTTATGCTTAAAAAAGTAGTAGATCTGCCTGCAGAAAAACTCAAAGATGACGCTACCGACGCGCTGGCCGTGGCTTGGTGTCATTACACGAAACAGAAAAATATACCAACATCATCTAAAGAAAAACATCAAAATAACAGAAGCGACAGCTGGAGTGAATTTATTAAAAATAATCCGGATCGCGTTCGGGATTAGCAAATAAATAATTAATATGATAGCTTATTTAAAAGGAACACTGGCGCTTAAAAATACAGAATACATTATTATTGACGTCCGGGATGTCGGCTATAAGATTGAAATATCGAGCCAAACTTTTGAGCAGCTGCCCGCCGAAGGCAAAGAAATAAAGCTGCTTATATTTCATCATTTTACAGACAGCGCTCAACGGCTTTTCGGATTTTATACGGCTGATGAAAAACGACTTTTCCAGCTTTTAATAACGGTTAAAGGAGTCGGGCCAAAATTAGGACTTACCATACTTTCCGGTTTGCCGGCTGCTCAGATTATTGAAGCGCTGGTCCAACAAGATAAAGCAGTTCTTACGCAGATAACGGGGATTGGAAAAAAAACGGCCGAACGGATGATTTTAGAATTAAAAGATAAGATTGAGGATGTGGTTGCCCAATCAAGCAGCGCAACTTCCGGCAGCGTTTCGGGTGATGTTAAAAAAGAGGCGATTTCGGCATTGCGTTCGCTTGGCATAAACAAAGGAGATGCTCAAAAAGCCGTTCGAAAAGCGAGTCAGGAAAGTGACAGCCAAAACCTGGAGCAACTGCTCAAAAAAGCACTTAACAGCTTAAATAACTGAACCTGCTCATTATTGTATTTCTCCCATAGCTGCACATCTTCACAGAGCCCATAAAAATATTGCGGGGCATTTTCAAAATCAGACCGAGCAGAATAGATAGTTTGATGAAAGATATCATTATACATCACCTCATGAATAATACAAATTAAGTATGATTTATTCGGTTAATAGAAAATAACAACTGAACATTTTTCTATTAAATTTCATATATTAAACCTGAAATTAACAGAAAGAATTTATTTAAAATTATTATGGAAGATATTGCAGAAAAAACATTCGATGTCGTAATCATGGGCAGCGGCCCGGCCGGTTTAACCGCAGCGCTTTATTCCGCGCGGGCCGATCTCAATCCTATTGTTTTTGAGGGGCCGGAGCCGGGCGGACAGCTTATGCAAACAACTGATGTTGAAAATTATCCCGGCTATCCTGAAGGAGTGATGGGGCCGAAAATGATGCAAGAATTTCGCGAGCAGGCCGAGCGCTTTGGCGCCGATTGCCGCTACGGAATGATTACGGACATCGATTTTGACAGTCAACCTTACCGGCTTGAAGTGGATGAAGAAAATCAAATCTTTGCAAAATCTGTGATTGTTTCAACCGGTGCATCGGCTAAATGGCTGCATCTGCCCAGCGAACAAAAGCTGCGCGGCCAGGGCGTTTCAGCCTGCGCCACTTGCGACGGTGCCTTTTTTCGGGATGAACACGTTATTGTTGTTGGCGGCGGCGATACCGCGATGGAAGAAGCTACGTTTCTTACCAAGTTCGCCTCGAAAGTTAGCATATTACACCGCCGCGATGAGCTCCGAGCATCAAAAGCGATGCAAGCGCGCGCTTTTAATGACGAAAAGATTGAATTTATGTGGGACACCGAGCTACAGGAAGTGTTGGGGGAAGAAGCCGTTAACGGCGTGAAAGTTATAAATAATAAAACAGATGAAATAACGACTTTAGACGATGTCACCGGCGTATTTATCGCGATTGGACATAAACCGAATACGGATCTGTTCAAAGGCGTTATTACTATGGATGAGGTAGGCTACATTCAAACTAAAGGGCAGTCGAGCAAAACAGATTTGGAAGGCATTTTTGCTTGCGGTGATGCGATGGACCCCGTTTATCGGCAGGCGGTAACCGCTGCGGGAACAGGCTGCCGCGCCGCACTGGACGCTGAACGATTTTTGGCTGAATATGAAATTAGCCAAGAAGCGCTGGCTGAAGAACAATGGGTTAGTCAGTAAGAAACTGCTGTAGGAGCTGGCAGTACTTTTGCCCCTGCCGGCTGCTACGTTTTATTGGTCTTTCCCTATCGTTTTTTTTGCCTTATCATCGGAATCTTCAACCTCGTCAATTATTTCGATAATCTCAGCCTCTACTTCATAATCATCTTCAGCAGCTTCTGCATCAGAATATTTTTCAACAATAACTTTCATATCGCTTAATACCACTCCAAAAAAAGCAATGGTGGCAATAAGGGGGGATAAAAATGTCAGCAATGCTGAACCGGTGAGCCCGGCCGTCAGCTGGGTTTGAAAAACAACCCTTCCCTTTCTATTTTTTATTATCAGTTGCCGTGCATTGCCTTTTTTAATCAGTTTTTTTACTTGGCCGATAATCTCTTCCGTAGTGCCTTTTACTTCTCTAAACATGCTTTTTCGTCGGTTTGCAGATTCCATAATTATGCGGTTTGATCATTTATAATAAAAAAATATAAAAAATAGTGTAAGGAATACCCTCCTTACTTGTCTTACTTAATATACGTTAACTAATTATAAAAGATTCGTACCGCGGGCGCGGTTGTATAAAATACATAACCTATGCTAACAAAAGTTAATAGCGCTTCCACTATCGGGGTTGATGCTCGGCTCATCGATGTTGAAACCAATATTAAACAAGGGTATCCCAAATATTTTTTAGTGGGGCTGCCTGACCGAGCTGTGAGTGAATCAAGAGACCGCATTGAAGCAGCGCTCCAAAATTCAGATGCAGATTTTCCTTTCGGCGGACGAATAACCGTAAATCTGGCACCTGCCGATTTGCCTAAAGAAGGCAGCGCTTTTGATTTGCCTATCGCCGTTGGTTTACTATCATCATCACACCAGCTTTTTACTGATAAATTAGAAGATACACTAATTGTGGGTGAATTAGCTCTTAGCGGCGAACTTCGCCCCATTAAAGGAGTTCTTCCCATAGCGGTTGAAGCAAAAAACAAAGGATTAGAGAATATAATTGTACCGGCAGATAATGGCGCTGAAGCGGGTGTTGTGGATGGATTAAATGTATTTGCCTTTCATAATCTTCAGGAGGTTATGAGCTGGTTGCAGGATGAAAAATCATTTGATCCGGTAAGTGTTGATATTGATTCTATGTTCAGGCAAAATGGCCAGATTGAAGTTCTTGATTTTAGCGATGTACGCGGCCAGGAAAATGTAAAGCGAGCTCTTGAAGTTGCTGCCGCCGGGGGACACAATGTAATTATGGTAGGTCCGCCGGGATCGGGCAAAACGATGATGGCGCGGCGTATGCCGCATATCTTGCCGCCGTTTACGCTCGATGAAGCGCTTGAAACGACAAAAATCCATTCCATTTCAGGCCTTTTGCCCAATGGCGAAGCTCTTGTTACGCATCGTCCGTTTCGCTCCCCGCATCATACCGTTAGCGATGTCGCACTTGTGGGCGGCGGCAGTATTCCCATGCCGGGCGAAATTTCAATGGCTCATAATGGTATTTTATTTTTAGATGAACTGCCCGAATTTCAACGAAGTGCACTCGAAGTGATGCGTCAACCCCTGGAAGATGGTTCGGTAAGTATTTCACGCGCTCGAATGAGTGTTGATTATCCCAGCCGCGTTATGTTGGTTGCTTCGATGAATCCATCGCCAAGCGGGGATTGGTATGATGCAACCGATCCGTCGGGAGCTTCGCCCGCACAAATGCAGCGCTATTTAAGCAAGATAAGCGGCCCGCTGCTTGACCGCATTGATCTGCACATTGAAGTGCAAAAAGTGAGCTACAAAGAATTATCGAGCAAGACGAAGGGCGAATCATCTAAAAAAATACGCGAACGAGTTGTTGAAGCACGCCAAAAACAAACGCAGCGTTTTATGGGTATTGAAAATATATATTGCAATGCGCAAATGACGCCCAAAATGGCGCGCAAAATTTGCCCGCTGGATGATAACGGATCGCAGCTGCTTAAAAAAGCGATAACGCAATTAGGATTAACTGCTCGTGCTTATGACCGTATTTTAAAAGTATCGCGAACGATTGCTGATTTGGAACATTCCGAAAACATACGCTCAAATCATATTGCGGAGGCGATTCAATATCGCAGTTTAGACCGCGAAGGATGGCTGGGATGATTTTAAGTTGACGGAGACAGAATTCCTTTGCTTTTTTAAACGTTTAAAAGAATTAAGTACATATTCATACTCCATTTTTGTTGAAAATAAAACAAATTAATTTTATCTTACGGGTCTTTCAAAAAGAACTTTTAATCAGATTTTAACCGTGAATACGAACAGTTATAAAACGTTTTCGGCAACGCCCAAGGATATCAATAAGCAATGGGTTTTATTTGATGCAGAAGAGATTGCGCTGGGCCGCCTTGCCAGCCCGGTTGCCGATTATTTAAGAGGCAAGCATAAACCTGAATTCACCGCCAGCATGGATACCGGCGATAATGTTATTGTGATAAATGCTGACAAGGTTAAATTAACCGGAAAAAAAGAATCACAAAAAAAATATTTCAATCACACCGGTTATCCAGGCAACGAAAGCTTTACAACGGCTGAAGAGAAACGTGAAAAAGATCCGGCTTTTTTGATTAAAAATGCAGTAAAAGGAATGTTGCCCAAAAACAAATTAAGCCGAAAATTGCTCACTAATTTACGTGTATATGCGGGAGCCAAACATCCGCATGGAGCACAGCAACCGAAAAAAATCAATATTTAGTTAAGAATGGAACAAAAAAATTATATTGGCCGGCGTAAAACGTCAACAGCGCGTTTATATATTCAACCCGGCAGTGGATCGTTTTTGGTTAATGACAAGCCCCTTGATGAATATTTTCAAACCCAGGCGCATCGAAATATAGCGAAGTTACCGCTGGAGGTAACAGAAACCGGCGATCAGTTTGATATTAAAATTACAGTAAAAGGAGGCGGGGTAACAGGCCAGTCAGGCGCAGTTCAGCTTGCTCTCTCGCGCGCACTTGATGACCATGATGAAGATTTTCACTCGGTATTGAAAGAAAATGGGCTGTTAACCCGTGATGATCGCATGGTTGAACGAAAAAAATATGGCCAACCAAAAGCACGTAAAAAAGGCCAATTCTCGAAACGTTAATTTTTTGATTCACACCCTTGTTAGTCGGGATTTATCTTTAAAAGCCCGGATAACCGAGGATATTAAAAACACATATGCAGCGACCGTTCGCCGAGTGTTTCGTCCGGTAAGTGTTCGGAACGAGATTAGCGATTGGCATGACCTGCATAGAGGACTAACTCAAAAACATAAAATATACATATGCCAGAAGTACCAAATCTTGAAGAACTATTAAAATCAGGTGCGCATTTTGGCCACCTTACCCGCCGTTGGAATCCAAAAATGAAAGAATTTCTTTTCATGGAACGCAATGGCATTCACATCATCGATCTTAAAAAAACACAAAAATATCTTGCTGAAGCGTTAGATGAAGTTCGCAAACTGGCACGCGCCGGTAAAACAATCCTTTTTGCAGGAACCAAAAAGCAATCCCAGGATATTATTAGAACCGAAGCCGTGCGCTGCGGCATGCCCCACGTCACTTATCGGTGGACGGGCGGAATGCTGACAAACTTTTCAACCGTTCGTAAAAGTATCAAGCGTATGCAGGAGATTGAAACAATGCGCAACGACGGTACTTATGAAGAGCTCACCAAGAAAGAAACGTTGATGCTTGACCGCGAGCATGAAAAGCTGGAACAAACGCTTGGCGGTATTGAAGGAATGAATCATTTACCGGGCGCCATTTTTGTAGTCGATACCAACAAAGAAGAAATAGCGGTTAAAGAAGCCATTAAACTACACATTCCTATTGTAGCGATGATCGACAGCAACAGCGATCCCGATATACCTGACTACATTATCCCGTGTAATGATGATTCGGCGCGAACCATTCAGCTTATTACTTCGAAAGTGGCTGATGCTATTATTGAAGGAAATGCCGAACGAGAGGCTCAAAAGGATGAAGAGCTGATGGAGCAGGAAGCTCAGGGGGCAAAAAAAGCGGACGAGCTTGAAGTAAAACCCCAGGTAAAAACTCGAAAACGACGTAAACGCAGGCGAAAAGAAGATGCAAATGAGGCCGGCGCGGCAAGTGAAGAAGAATAGATAATTATAAATTGAATTGATAATGAGTATAACAGCAGGACAAGTAAAAAAATTACGAGACCAAACCGGCGCGGGTATGATGGATTGCAAAAAAGCGCTGCGAGAAGCAGGCGGAGACGTGAACAAAGCGATTGAATTTTTGCGGAAAAAAGGACAAAAATTGTCTGACAAGCGAGCCGATCGCGAGGTAAATCAGGGATTGATTGTCACGCATGTTGGAGCGGATGGTAAAAAAGCAGCCGCCCTGGAAATTAACTGCGAAACTGATTTCGTTGCCCGAAATGATGATTTTCAACAAAAAGCTAACGAATTTGTTACCGCCGCTTATGACCGGCAAATTAATTCAGTCGAAAAGCTCAAGGAAACGGAAGTGGACGGACTTTCGATTGAAGAGCAGCTGAAAGAGATGGTTGCCAAAATAGGCGAAAAGATTGAGATTAATCGAGTCATTTATACAGAAACGAGCGGCCAGATTGTTTCATACGTTCATCCCGGAAGCCAGTTGGCTGTGTTAGCTGAATTTAACGGAGAGCTGAAAGATGAAACAGTCGGCAACAATGTTGCTATGCAAATCGCGGCCATGAAACCTATTGCTGTAACACCTGAAGGCGTTGATGAAGCCGTCGTTGAACAAGAACTTGACATTGCTAAACAGCAGCTCATTAATGAAGGCAAGCCGGAAGAAATTGTTGAAAAAGCGGCGCAAGGAAAACTGCGGCGTTTTTATGAAGAAAATGTATTGCTCAAACAAAAGTTTGTAAAAGATAACAGCATTACGGTTCAAGACTATCTGGAAGAGCACGAAGAACCGCTGGTAAAATCGTTTCATCGATTACAACTTGGCGAAAGCCAATAATCATTTTTCACCCGCACTTATTTCAAGTGCGGGTTTTTTTATGCAATAATTATAGTTAAATTTATTTGGGTAATAGAAAATTATTTCTATTATCTTCTTGCAACTCTAAACATATGTTATGGTAAATAATAACAATAATAAATATAAGCGCGTACTTCTCAAATTAAGCGGGGAAGCACTGTTAGGGGCACAAGGACACGGCATTGATGGTGATATTTTAACCCAATACGCCGAAGAAGTTAAAAAGGCACACGATTCGGGCTGTGAACTTAGCATTGTAATAGGCGGGGGAAATATATTTCGAGGAGTGAAAGGAGCAACAGAAGGAATGGACCGCGTTCAGGGTGATTATATGGGTATGCTTGCAACGATGATTAACAGCATGGCCCTGCAGGATGCGCTGGAACGAAAAGACGTACATACACGGCTGATGTCGGCCATCCGGATGGAAGAAATTGCCGAGCCGTATATACGCCGCCGAGCGGTGCGGCATTTGGAAAAAGGGCGCGTCATCATCTTTGGAGCCGGTACCGGCAATCCCTATTTTACAACCGATACGGCCGCCTCATTGCGCGCTATTGAAATTAATGCGGATGTAATTTTAAAAGGAACTCGAGTTGATGGTATTTTTGATTCAGACCCTGAATTAAATGACGACGCTGAAAAATTTGATACTATTACAGGCAAAGAAATCCTCGAACGTCAGTTAAATATTATGGATTTAACAGCATTTACGCTTTGCCGCGAAAATAAAACTCCCGTTATTGTATTTAATATCAATGAAACCGGAAATTTGCAAAAAATAATTTCAGGAACTGACAAAGTAGGTTCAACCGTAGTTTGGGATTAGTTTATTGTTATTAGTTATTGGTTATTAGTATATTCATTTACAACTTGCAGTAATTTTATTTGCTAATTTATAGTATAAAAATTAATAAATAGTAGACTAAAAATGATACCGGAACAAATTCAAACGCTAATCGATGAAGCCGATTTAAAGATGGACGAATCGGTTCAATACTTTAAGAAAGAACTTTCGCATGTGCGTGCAGGAAAGGCGCAAACATCACTTTTAGACGGCATTAAGGTTGATTATTACGGTTCAAAAACGCCCCTAAATCGATTGGCCAATGTAGCGGCGCCGGAAGCACGTATGCTAACGGTTCAGCCTTACGATAAATCTTCGATTGAAGATATTGAAAAAGCGATTATGGCATCGGGGCTGGGACTCAACCCTAATAACAATGGAACGATTATTCGCATACCTTTGCCGCTGCTTTCCGAAGAGCGGCGTAAAGATTTGGTGAAGCGTATTCATGAAATTGCCTAGAATACACGTATTTCTATTCGAAATGAACGGCGCGAAGCCAACGATGAAATCAAAAAAACGGTGGATAATGAATCACTGCCGGAGGATTCTAAATATGAAGCGGAAGAAGAAGTTCAACAAATTACCGATAAGCATACCCAAAAAGTTGAGGAGCTTTTAAATAAGAAAGAAAAAGAAATAATGACGGTATAATGATTAAAAGCCTGCAATAAACAAATTGCAAATTTTATAATTCCGTTTGTTATTTGTCATTTGACATTTAATAAGAATGTACATTTCTGAATTAACCTTACAAGGGTTTAAAAGTTTTGCTTATAAAACAGACGTCAGCTTCGACAGTGGGATAACGGCGATCGTGGGCCCGAATGGCTGCGGCAAAAGCAACGTTGTAGATGCGCTGCGCTGGGTATTGGGTGAACAGCGGCCTACATTGCTTCGCTCCTCGAGCATGAGCAATGTTATCTTTAACGGAACAGAAGACAAAAAAGCACTGGGGCTGGCCGAAGTTTCATTAACATTTATAAATAATAAGGGATTACTGCCTACCGAATATAGCGAAGTAACAATTACGCGGCGCCTGTATCGTTCGGGTGAAAGCGAATATTTAATTAATGGCACCACCTGCCGCCTGAAGGATATTATGGAGCTTTTTATGGATACCGGCATGAGCTCGGATGCTTATTCGGTTATTGAGCTAAAAATGGTGGAAGAAATTCTGGCAAATAAAAACAACGAACGCCGGAATCTTTTTGAAGAAGCAGCCGGCATTACCGGATATAAAAAGAAACGAAAACGCTCGCTGCGTAAACTCCAAAGCACACATAAAGATCTACAACGGGTTGAAGATATTGTAAGTGAAGTGAGTAAAAAGACACGCTCGCTTGAACGGCA